>TARA_R110002012_G_scaffold17930_5_pt1 | contig 51567 bp, 58 predicted proteins | sample TARA_R110002012 | Tara Oceans TARA_R110002012 (sample SAMEA4396515) | marine metagenome | biome: Westerlies Biome; feature: [DCM] deep chlorophyll maximum layer (ENVO:01000326); material: water (ENVO:00002006), including particulate matter (ENVO:01000060) such as... | depth 40 m
AGATGTTGCAGTACCAGCTTCTGTCCAACCTAAATCTGCTGATGTATCGGTAATCATAGTTGCTGTTAAAGCAGAAGGATCCAGACATGTTGGTGGAGTTGCAGACATAATAGTAGGAGAAGATAAACAGTATCCCCAATTCCATCCAGCAGCATCATTATAAGAAAAACGATACTGGAAACCTGATAATTGGGTTGCAGTATAACCTGAAATATCAAGAGGAGCTGTTGTATAAGCTACAGTTCCTGCACAAGTTCGGAAATCTGTAGTTGTAGAATTTCCTACAAATGTTTGTATTACAGACCAAGACATGGTATCTGCGTCATATACTTCTAAGGCAAGTACATCGCCTCCTAATGCTCTGTAAACATAAGTACCACTGACGGTAATCCATGTTTCACCAGCACCACTAGCAGCAGTAAGATCAATTACTGGTGATGTTGCTTGAACATCATCAATAGAACCGTTACCAGCAGCATCATCGTCAAAACCAAATGTTGCGTCTGCCGTTGGGTTTGATAATAATCCTCCGGCCGTGTAGGTTCCTGACAAGGTCCATGTGGCATTAGGCCAACTGGCTGCTTGATTTAACGTTTGTGAAATACCCATATAGGTACCTAACAAGAACATTGTCGTAAAAATTTTAATCGTAATTTTTTTCATAAAAGTTTGATTATTAGGTTAAATATCTTGCCCAATATATGGTTAATGTTTAATAATTTAGTGAGATGATTTTATAAATCGACTAAACAAATAAAAACATCGATTAAATGTATTTTATTTAGACTAGTGAAAAAATCATTAAATTATATTTGATGCTAACTCCATGTCTTTTGAATTTTGTTCATTCTATTATAATAGTCTGAAAACAAAAAAACTAAATATCAAGATTAATTGAACTTCATATTTTCAGAAAAAAGCCTAGAAGAGCCTTATATTAATGAAACAATCAAAAAAAAAAATATTTTACTCACAATACATGATTAGAATTGAAAATTATAATAAACAAGATGGAACAAGCAATCAGTTTATCATTTCTAGCACTTATTTTTCTATCATTTTTTCTTGTGAAACAAAAAAGAAAATTCAGATTCTGAAACAGCATCCAAATTTTATACAGATTCTATATTTAGCTAAAAATTATCAGATTACAGAAAACACAATAAATATCTGCCAAAGGATTTTATTAGCAACCTAAATATCCAATTATCTCTGCTAAAGATGGAAGTAGCGACACTGAAAACAGTTTCTACAAAAGGCTAATAGGCTCCTTAATTAATAATCAAATCACTAACCCATTATACTGATTACCAACCATTCAAATAATAAAATTGCAAACAGCACAAGTACTATAACGGGTAATGAAAACAAAGCATATCTCCATTTCGGAATTTTGAATATGCAGATAGAAACCCAATAAGGCCAGAAAATTCTTTGCTCGTAAATCGGTTTCAAAATCACTTGAGCTATTTTCAAGATGAAATATAACTCAAGTTGAAACTGAACTCAATAAAAAGCTAGATAAATCTAATCAGTATTTTTATGGTGTTTTTAATAGAGTTTCTTTGGGAATGAGTTTATTAAACGCCTATTCGAAGAAAATAGAAACCTTTATTTGTTTTTCAACTTTAGGTTGAGACATACAACCTAATAGCTGGGAAGCTCAAATAAAATAACCTAGTTTATATTTGCAAGACGAAAGCGAAGATCCATTTTTCTTAAAAAAAATGCAGAATTTATAAAGGAAACATACTCAAAATTTGTCCTAATCGCTGAAATAAAAGAATTTTGAAGATGGACAATATTATAAAAAATGTTAGGAAGCTTTTACAGAAACAATTATTAAATTCTTTAAAATTGTACAGATCACGTTTTAAACATAACTAGGAAACCATTATTTCTTAACTGAAATTTCGCAACAATTTAAAAGTCAGGCAACCTTTTACTAACATAATTCTTCTTTATAAATAGAGCTAGATGAATTAATAGCTAAATTTATTTATATGTTAGAAAATCCAAAAATAAATATCAAAATCAAACTAGCTTTCTTATGGACTGCTATAACATTTTGCTATTTTTATGGTGATTATTTTGAGCTTTATAAACCCTAAAAAGGAGTTAGCCTTCTTAATAGGCAGGAATATTTAGATATTCCAACAAGTTTATTAATAGCTTCTATAATTTTAGAAATTCCATCTGTAATATTTGCCGCATCAATACTTTTAAAACCTAATTAAATCGAATATTAAATCTAACTTTTGGATTAATTCTCACAATAATGATGGCATTTATTACTGTCAATTCATTAAATGCTTGGTATATTTTAGCTGTTATAGAAAGTGCTATTACAGCTTTAATTCTATGGGATACTTGGAAGTGGCTAAGCCAAAATTAAAAAAATGTTTTTCTTTAATTTGGCATAACAATCGCATAGCCTTCATGCTCCCATTTGGAAATACCGCCTTGCAAATCATAAATTTTCACAAAGCCAGCTTCAAGCATTTTTTCTGCACATTTGGCACTACGACCACCTTTTTTACAATATAAAATAACAGGTTGGTCTTTATCCAGTTTCAAAATGTCTTCATCAAAAGTTGCGGAAAAGAAATCGATATTCTGAAAATTCTTAATATATCCTTCAGCATATTCTTCTGGTGTGCGCACATCAATAAGTTGCACATTATCCAATTCTAAAAGTGTTTGCATTTCTTCTGAAGTAACTACCTGAATCGCTTTTTCTTTAGATGTTTGCAGACAACCACTAAAAACTAATACAACAAGTAATAGACTAAAACCAAGTATTTTTTTCATAATTCTATATTTATGGATAAGCAACCTCACCAGTCCAATCGGTAAAACCGCCTACCAAATTAAATGCATTTTCAATTCCCATCTGATTCATAATAGCACAAGCTTGTGCACTACGACCACCAGACTTACAATATACATAGTAATTTTTTGAGGCATCCATAGCTTGAACTTTCCCAATAAATGTATGACTTTGAAAAATATCTATGTGTTCAGCTTTCGGAATCATACCCTCGGCTACCTCTTCATCAGTACGAACATCTATAATAATAGCTTCGGTATCTTTTTCTAATTGCTCGCGCCAAGCGGCTTGTGATAAATCTGACATATTTTATAAATTTACTCAAAATTACTACTTATTCATTAATAGACGAAAAAAAATCCGAACTGTTACGTTTCGGATTTTTTTTTTAATTTCTATTCAGATATTGTTTACACTTTTATACTACAACCAATAGCACGTGTTTGGGTTTCTTTGATTGGTTTTCCAGACAATAATGAATCTACGGCATCTTCAGCATATTTCTGATTAACCGCTTTTGCATCTTGATAATTATCATCAATAGCGCCAATGTATTGTACTTGATTACCATCTAGTGTTTTCAATAATATATAAACATGAGGTGTTTTTGTAGCACCATATTGTGGGTAAATTTTCTGACCTTCGTCCATTAAATAAGGAAATGTAAATCCTTTAGCTTTCGCTCGCGCTCTCATAGCTTCCATATTATCTTTCGGTTTTACTTCCGTATTATTTGGCATAATGGCAATTACAGGAAATCCTTTCTCAGCATATTTTTTATCCAATGCTATAATACGATCTTCATAAGCCACTGCATACGGACAGGTATTACAAGTAAAAATGACAATAAACCCTTTAGCGTCTTTATAATCTTTTAATGACACCATCTTGCCATCTATATTTTCTAGGCTGAAATCGGTGGCCATATCACCAACTTTATATCCTGTACTTTCCGTTTTTACTGTAAAAGCAAAAAAGGTAACGACTGCTAAAAGCACAAATGTTGTTTTAAGTATTTTCATCATAATTTGTATTTTAAAAATTTATTTAATTCGGTTTCTAAAGTTTCATAAGTGAAGGTTTGCTCGTAAAACATCCGCTTCTCTTTATTATAAATAAGCGTTGCTGGAATAGCACCACTCCAATCTTTACTTACTTGCGGAATCCAATTATTAGCATCTACATCATTCAATACTAAAACTTCGGATTGCAAGTTTTTCTCTATTATAAACGGCTTGAGTTTGGTTTCATATTGCCTTGGGAAATCCAAACTTACCAATAATATTTTTATGTTTTCAGACTTATAGTCGTGTCATAATTTTTCAAACACAGGTAACTCTTTTACACAAGGTCCACACCAAGTCGCCCAAAAGTTAACGACATAGGTTATATCATCATTTTTATTAAGAAATGGTTTCAACCCTTCAAAATCGTAAACCTGAAGACTATCTGACATATTGCTATCTGTTATATTCCTATTTTCAGGCTGTTCGGTTTTGGAAACATCCTGACAATTCCATAAGACAAACACAAAAAAACACAGCACATATTTCATTAGCTAAAAATACATATTTGTTTTTAATTCAGTTTACCTTTAACAAACATTTTAACGGAGAGAATATCTTTTTCTCCCTTTTTATGGATTATATTTTGGTTAGTTAGAATTTCATTTTATCTTTGACCAACAATTAAAAATATGAACACAATTTTAAATCATACGTGGTGGTGGAACAATCGAAATTCAAAATTCGTGAACTAATCCTATACGTATATTTAAACTAAAAATACTTAAAAAAGGCTTGTCATTCACGACAAGCCTTTTTTTTTGAAATTTTATTTATGAAAACATTTAGCCTTTACACACATTATAAGAAAATACTAGCAGACACAATCACACCAGTGAGCGTTTATCTAAAAATTCGCGATAAATTTCCGAATAGTATTTTACTGGAAAGTAGTGATTATCATGCTAACGACAATACGTTTTCATACATCTGTTGCAATCCTATTGCTGATATTTCGGTGAAAAATGAAACCATAACACAAAACTTTCCGGATGGAAGTCAATTGATTCATAAAATTTCTAAAAAAACCAATGTCGTAAATCGTATTCACAAATTCACCAAGCGTTTTAAAATTCATTCGGATACCGATTTTAAATTTATTAATAATGGTGTATTTGGTTATATGGCTTATGATGCTGTTAGGTATTTTGAGGATATTAAAATTTCAAAAAAAGAAGGTCATCAGGATATTCCAGATATTTATTATGCCGTTTACCAAAATATTATAGCCATTAACCATCATAAAAATGAAGCCTATATTTTTGCACATTGTTTTAATACAGAAACTAATATTGATGAGATTTTACAACTCATCACCTCTAAAAATTTTGCTGCATTTAACTTTTCAACAACAGGTGAAACCACATCAAACTTAACAGACAAAGCATATAAAGACCAAGTAGAACTGGCTAAACAACACTGTGCGAGAGGTGATGTTTTTCAATTGGTTTTGTCGAAAAAATTCTCACAGAAATTTAAAGGCGATGAGTTTAATGTTTATCGTGCCTTGCGAAGTATTAATCCATCTCCTTACCTTTTTTACTTTGATTATGGCGATTTCAAAATCTTTGGAAGCTCGCCAGAAGCGCAATTAATTGTTAAAGATGAAAAGGCAGAAATTCACCCAATTGCTGGTACTTTTAAACGAACTGGTAATGATGAACAAGACGCTATTCTTGCTAAACAGCTTGCTGAAGATGACAAAGAAAATGCGGAACATGTTATGTTAGTAGATTTAGCTCGAAATGACTTAAGCAGACATGGTAGTCAGGTGGAAGTTGAAACCTACAGAGAAGTCCAATTTTTCTCGCATGTTATACATTTGGTGAGTAAAGTTACAGGTAAGAAGCATGCAGAAACTACCACTATGCAAATGGTTGCCGACACATTTCCAGCAGGAACATTAAGTGGTGCACCCAAACACAAAGCCATGCAACTCATTGAAAAATACGAAACAACAAGTCGGGATTTTTATGGAGGCGCAATTGGTTTTATGGATTTTCATGGTAATTTTAATCATGCCATTATGATTCGGACGTTTTTAAGTAAAAACCATGAATTACATTGGCAAGCTGGCGCAGGATTAGTATCCAAATCGGATCCTGAAAGTGAACTACAAGAAGTATATAATAAATTAGGCGCTCTAACAAAAGCGATAGAATTGGCAAGCGATATTTAAACATGGAAAACGACACACATATATTAGTTATTGATAACTATGATAGTTTCACCTATAATCTGGTGCATTATTTAGAAGATTTAGATTGCAAGGTTACAGTTAAACGAAATGACCAACTTACTTTAGATGAAGTGGATGCATTTGATAAAATTGTTTTATCGCCTGGGCCAGGCATTCCAGATGAAGCTGGTTTACTAAAAGCCATTATAAAAAGGTATGCAGCAACTAAAAGTATTTTAGGTGTTTGTTTGGGACAACAAGCTATTGGTGAAGTTTTTGGAGGCTCATTAACTAATTTAGAAACCGTTTTTCATGGAGTTGCAACTCAAATTACGGTTTCAGTTGATGATGAAGCACTTTTTAAGGGATTAGGAAAAAACATGGAAGTGGGACGTTACCACTCTTGGGTTGTTCAAAATAATTTACCGGATGTATTGGAAGCAACATCGTATGATGAAAATGGGCAAATTATGTCACTTCGGCATAAAATATTTGATGTCCGAGGCGTACAATTTCATCCTGAATCGGTTTTAACTCCTAATGGAAAACAAATGTTAGCCAATTGGCTGAAAAGTTAAATTGATAAAACAAATTATTCAAAAAAAGTGAAAAACATAAGACATATTTAGTTTTTAGAGACATTCTGAAAATGGCTTCACCTTTAATTAAAATATAGAATCCATAAACGTCACTTCTAGTGATTTTTTAAATCAAAATAATAGTATCAACAACGTCACTTCGAGTGATTTTTGAGGTACGAGAAAATAGTATCGAGAAGATGAAAAATATACTTAACAGACTCATTAACCAAGAACACATTTCTAGCGATGAAGCAAAAAGTGTTTTGGTTAACATTTCAAAAGGCAATTACAATCAGAGTCAAATAGCGTCCTTTTTAACGGTCTATATGATGCGAAATATTACTATTGAAGAACTTCAAGGCTTTCGCGATGCTTTATTAGAGTTGTGTATTCCGGTAGATTTAAAAGGCTACAATGCCATAGATTTATGTGGTACTGGAGGCGATGGCAAGGACACTTTTAATATTTCAACCTTGGCTTCTTTTGTAACAGCTGGAGCTGGTGTTCATGTTTCAAAACATGGTAATTATGGTGTATCATCTGCTTGTGGATCATCAAACGTTATGGAATATTTAGGCATAAAATTTAGTGATGACATTGGATTTCTAAAAACCTGTTTGGATCAAGCTAATATATGCGTACTACATGCGCCTTTGTTTCATCCTGCTATGAAAAATGTAGCACCTATCCGTAAGGAATTAGGTGTAAAAACATTTTTTAACATGTTAGGTCCTATGGTAAATCCTGCTTTTCCAGAAAATCAATTAGTTGGTGTTTTTAGTTTGGAGTTATTACGCTTGTATAGTTATCTGTATCAAAATTCGGATAAAAACTATAGCATTGTTCATGCGTTAGATGGCTATGACGAAATTTCATTAACGAGCTCCGCAAAAGTGATTAACAATACTTCAGAGAAAATAATTAATCCGAGTGATTTTGGTATAGAATCTTTAAAACAAGAAGCAATTCATGGTGGAGATTCAGTAGCTTCATCTGCTAAAATATTTACACATATTTTAAATGGACAGGGTACTAATGCACAAAATAATGTGGTTTGCGCAAATGCAGCATTAGCTATTTCAACAGTAAAAAACACATCCATTTCAGAAAGCTTTTCATTAGCTCAAGAATCTTTAAAAAGTGGTCAAGCAAAACAGCGCTTTGAAAAATTAGTAGCTTTAAGTAAGAAATAAAAAATCAAATAAAACAAGGTTTATTATATGGATATATTACAAAAAATAGTTGCTGATAAACGTAAGGAAGTTGCTTTAAAAAAACAACTCATTCCTACTTCACAATTGGAACAGTCGGTTTTATTTGAACGCGAAACTGTTTCGCTCGCTAAAAACCTAGAAAATAGTCCATCAGGAATCATTGCAGAACACAAAAGACGTTCGCCTTCCAAACAGGTTATAAATCAAAATTTAAATGTGTTTGATGTGGCTCAAGGCTATGAAAATTTGGGAGTTTGTGGTATGTCTGTTTTAACAGATGGCAAGTATTTTGGAGGTTCATTAGACGATCTACTTTTGGCGCGAGCTAGCTGCAATTTGCCTCTTTTACGTAAGGAATTTATTATTGATAGTTATCAAATTTTAGAAGCCAAAGCTTTTGGAGCTGATATTATTTTACTTATTGCAGCTATCCTAACACAGGAAGAAATTAAAACCTTTTCAGAATTTGCAAAAAGCCTTCAACTAGAAGTATTGTTGGAAGTCCATAATGAAGCTGAATTACAAAAATCCATCATGCCGAGTTTGGATATGATTGGAGTAAATAATCGGAATTTAAAAACCTTTGAGGTTTCATTGGAAACAAGCAAAACATTAAGCGAACTAATTCCAAACAACTTTATAAAAGTTTCTGAAAGTGGTATTAGTTCTGTAGAAGCCATAAAACAATTAAAGCCTTATGGTTACCAAGGTTTTTTAATTGGAGAAAATTTTATGAAAACAGATAACCCAGGGAAAAGCGCTCATAATTTTATAAACCACTTATAGCTATGAAATTGAAAGTTTGTGGTATGAAATATTTAGATAATATAGAAGCTGTTGTCAAACTGCAACCAGATTATTTGGGCTTTATATTTTATAAGAAATCTGAACGTTTTTTTAATGGTGTTATTCCAACATTGCCTGATTCTATTAAAAAAGTTGGTGTTTTTGTTGACGCTTCACCAGAAGAAATAATAACCATTGCCAATAATTACAATTTGGATGCTGTTCAACTGCATGGCAACCAAACAAAGGAATTTGTTTTAATTCTCAACGAACTAGCCACACTTTATGTTGCCAAACATTTTGAAGTTTGGAAAGTTTTTAGTGTTGGCAAACAGTTCGATTTTAAAGATTTACAGCCTTTTGAAAACATAGTCAGTAAATATCTTTTTGATACGAAAGGTGACCTTAAAGGAGGCAACGGATTTACCTTTAACTGGGAACTGTTAAAAAACTATCCATCAACAAAACCATTTATTTTAAGTGGAGGCATTGGAATAGATGAAGTGGAACATATTAAAGAATTTTTTAAGCAAGGTATTTCAGAAAAGTGCTACGCATTGGATGTGAATAGTAAGTTTGAAATAGCACCAGGATTAAAAGATATTGAAGCAATAGAAAAATTTAAAAATAAATTATAAAAAGTTGAGTGATTTTTTGGATTAACAAAATAATTATTGAAACTAACCATAATAAATTACTATGAATTACAACATTAACGAAAAAGGCTATTACGGAGAATTTGGAGGCGCTTTCATTCCTGAAATGCTCTATCCAAATGTAGAAGAATTACGCTTAAAATATTTAAAAGTCATGGCAGAACCTGATTTTCAAAAGGAATTTAAAGCACTACTTAAAGATTACGTTGGCAGACCGTCTCCCCTGTATTTTGCCAAGCGCCTTTCCGAAAAATACAACACAAAAATCTATCTAAAACGCGAGGATTTAAATCATACTGGTGCGCATAAAATCAACAACACCATAGGACAAATTCTTATGGCACAACGCTTGGGCAAAAAACGTATTATTGCTGAAACTGGTGCTGGACAACATGGTGTGGCAACGGCAACCGTTTGTGCATTAATGGGTTTGGAATGTATTGTATATATGGGTGAAGTTGATATTAAACGACAAGCACCTAACGTAGCACGCATGAACATGCTTGGTGCCAAAGTAGTTCCTGCAACTTCGGGAAGTAAAACGTTAAAAGACGCAACAAATGAAGCCATTCGCGATTGGATTAATAATCCAGTAAACACGCATTATATCATTGGTAGTGTTGTTGGACCACATCCATATCCGGATATGGTGGCACGTTTTCAAGCTATCGTTTCGGAAGAAATAAAATGGCAGTTGCAAGAGCAAGAAGACAATCCTAATCCAGATTATGTTATTGCCTGCGTTGGTGGTGGCAGCAACGCTGCTGGTGCCTATTATCACTTTTTAGAAGACACAAATGTAAAACTTATAGCTGTTGAAGCTGCTGGAAAAGGTGTTCATTCTGGTGAAAGTGCAGCGACTTCAGCATTGGGAAAAATAGGCATTATTCATGGAAGCAAAACTTTACTCATGCAAACAAACGATGGACAAATAACAGAACCTTATTCCATTTCGGCAGGATTGGATTATCCAGGCGTTGGACCCATGCATGCGCATTTATATCAATCAAGTCGTGCAGAGTTTATTGCTATAACAGATGATGAGGCTATGGAAGCAGGTTTAGAATTAAGTCAATTAGAGGGTATTATTCCTGCTATAGAAACAGCTCATGCTTTAGCTGTTTTTAAAGAAAAAACTTTTAAACCAAATGACATTGTTGTGGTCAGTTTATCTGGTCGTGGTGATAAAGATTTAAGTACCTACAGTGATTATTTTAATTTATAAATTATTTTCATGAACAGAATCAATCAAACATTACAAGCTAACAAAAAGTTATTATCCATATATTTTTCCGCTGGTTATCCCAATTTAGAAGATACCATTCACATTATCCAAAACCTAGAAAAAAGTGGCGTGGACATGATAGAAATTGGTTTGCCATTTAGTGATCCACTTGCAGATGGACCTACCATTCAAGCCAGCTCAACGCAAGCTTTAAAAAATGGTATGACAACCGATGTGCTTTTTAAGCAGTTAAAAGATATTCGGAAAACCGTGTCAATTCCGTTAATTATTATGGGATATTTTAACCCTATTTTACAATATGGTGTAGAAGCATTTTGTGAAAAATGTAAAGAAATTGGAATTGATGGTTTAATTATTCCAGACTTACCTGTGGATGTTTATAATGACACTTACAAAGCACTCTTTGAAAAACATGGACTTATTAATGTCTTTCTAATTACGCCACAAACATCTGATGCACGAATTCAATTTATTGATAATATTTCAAACGGTTTTATCTATATGGTAAGCAGTGCAAGTGTTACTGGTAGTCAATCTGGTTTTGGCGAGGAACAATTAACATATTTCAAACGTATTGAAGCCATGAAACTCAATAACCCACAAATTATTGGTTTTGGTATTTCTACAGATGAAACCTTTAAACAAGCTACAGAACACGCCAAAGGTGCTATTATTGGCAGTGCTTTTATTAAGCACCTTAAGGCGGAAGGTGTTGATGAAATTCATAACTTTGTAAAAAATATTCGACCATAAATTTACTAGGATGTCTAAAATTATCAACGACTGGAAATTACTTCTTTTACTATGTTTAACGCTTGGACTTGCACCCTTTTTCCCAGAACCTCATGTTTGGGGAAAATTGAAATGGATAGCTGGAGGTGCTCATGGCATGGAGATAATGGACTGGTTTGATTTAATATTTCATGGATTCCCATTCATATTAATGTTTAGATATTTGCTTTTAAAATTCGTTTTAAAAAAAGACAAATAACATATTATACTAAAGTGAAAAAACTTTTTTTGTTATATTTAAGCTATCCAAACCAATAAAAAAATGCACAAAAAGTACCTTTTAAATAATCCATATTCAAAATGTTTTATTCTATCTATATTTAGCCTATTATCAAATCTTTCGTGGTCCCAAAATGACACCATTGTTTTAAAAAACAATGACAAAATTATTGGAGAAATAAAAGCCATGGACAGAGGAGTTGCAACAGTAAAAACTGATTACAGCGATTCTGATTTTAAAATAACATGGATAGATATAAAAAGTGTTCGGAGTAATCAAACTTATTTAATAACTCTTTCTAGCGGAAAAAGAATTAATAGTTCATTAAACACGAAAACAGGTGACGAAGCCAAAGTAACCGTATTAGAAGAAGGCACAGAAATCACAATACCGATTGAAGATATTGTTTATATAAAACCGGTAAAAGATGATTTTTTATCGCGTATCGTTGCATCCGTTTCTGTAGGTTATAATATTACAAAAAGTAATAATTTAAGACAGTTTTCAATAAATAGTAATTTGAGTTATACCGCATATAAATGGCTTCTAACAGGAAGTTATAATTCTGTTAGAAGTAATCAAGATGATGTAGCAGAAACTCAACGAACAGATGCTAGTCTTGGCTTTAAATATTTCATGAAGAATGACTGGTTCTACTCAAATGATGCTAGCTTTCTATCCAATGATGAACAGAAATTAAAATTACGATCTACTGTTAAAGGCGGTTTGGGTAAATATTTTGTGCACTCCAACAAACTATTTTTTGGCAGTGGTTTTGGTATTGCTTGGAACAACGAACAGTTTTCTGATGACATGAACACCAACAGAAATTCCATGGAAGCTTATGCAAATGTAACCTTAAACATGTTTGACTTTAGCGATTTTAGTTTAAATACAGACCTGACTTTCTACCCAAGTTTAACCGAAAGCGGCAGATATAGAGCTGATTACAATCTAAATTTAAAATATGACCTCCCTTTAGATTTCTTTATAAAATTAGGCTTAACTTACAACTATGATAGTAAGCCAGTAGAAGGTGCTTCTGTATCAGATTATGTATTCCAATCTACTTTTGGTTGGGAGTTTAACTAAAATAACACTATTTATGTCTGCATTTAAAAAATCAGCTCGCGTTTTAATTTTTGGAGGATTATTTTTTATGATACCAATAATAATTGGTTTTGTACTTTTTAAACATTTTTATCAAATCCTCACACCGCTAGCTAAGAGAATAAGTCACGTATTCCAGCTTAATAGCATATTTGGCTCTGCAACTTTACTCATTATTTGCATTCTTCTTTTTCTAATTATTTGCTTCATTGGAGGCTATTTAATTGAAAAAGGCATACTAAAAAAATGGAGTGCTAATTTCGAGAAAAAACTATTTGTATTCTTTCCATCACTTCAAATTATAAAATTTAGATTAATTGGTGATCAAGACACTGTAATTAATGAATTTTGGCAAGCCATCCTGTTTAAAGAAGACTCCTATTACAAAATAGCGTTTATAACAGATACTCAAGAAAAATTTCTAGCTATTTATATTCCAGATGCGCCAAAATTAGATGCTGGAGAAGTGCGTTATGTAGACATTGAAATGTTTGAATATTATCCAATTAGAATGAAACAAGCCATGTCTGCCATTTATGATTTTGGTGGTGGTTTAGATATTGAAACGATTACGAAAATTGTAAAATAAGAAGTTATCTTATTTATTTTCCAACATGTTCAGATACATATCTTCAACCTTTTTTCGAGCCCAAGGTGTGCGCCTTAAAAATTTTAAGCTGGATTTAACTGAAGGTTTATCTGTAAAACACTTAATTTTTACGGTATAACCCATATACTCCCAACCGTAATGTGCTTCGAGAGCTAAAATAATTTTCTCAAGGGTAACGCCATGTAACGGATTATTTGGTTGCTGTTCCATATTACAAACTAACTAAACTTTTTATTTTTACTGCTTTTTCAAAATGATCTAATTGGTGTGTTTCAATCCACCAAGTTGCTGCTTCCATAAGCAGTTTAGGATTATCATTTTTATTCGCGAAAAAAGCATAGAAAGACAAACCAACATTTTCGCCTTTCTGTGCTATTTTAGTATTACAAACCTCTATTATTTTTATCTTCAATTCTGGGCTCATCCCTAATCTCGCCTACTTTTTGGACGTCTACTTGATGACCGATTATCATTAGATCTATTCGACTTTCTAGATGAATTATCTGATGGACCTCTAGAACCAGACTGCGCTTTTTTAGGACTACATTGCTGACTTCTACCTTGACCTTGCTTAATAGGTTGTGTAGATGCATTAGGATCTGGTTCAAAACCTTCCATAATAGTCACAGGAATTCGCTCACCTACTAATTTTTCAATATCACGTAAAAATGTGGTTTCATCAGCACTCACTAAAGAAATAGCTTCACCACTGGCTCCTGCTCTACCTGTTCTACCAATTCGATGTACATAATCTTCAGATATATTTGGTAACTCAAAATTTATAACATGCGGTAATAATGGAATATCTAATCCACGAGCTGCAATATCTGTAGCAACTAAAACACTTATTTTACTAGATTTGAATCCAGCCAATGCTTTGGTTCTTGCCCCTTGGCTTTTATTTCCATGAATAGCAGCTGCTGTAATTCCGCTACTAATCATTTTTTTACAAAGTTTATTTGCACCATGTTTAGTACGTGTAAAAACAAGCACTTGATTCCAATTACCATCTAAAATCAATTTGATAATTAAATCCGTTTTTTTGCCTTTAGCAACGCGATATACTTTTTGTGTAATAGCATCCACCGTCGAATTTTCTGGCGTTGCTTCAACTAAAACGGGCTTTCGCAAAATTCCGTTGGCTAGTTTTTTTATCTCTTTAGAAAACGTAGCCGAAAACAATAAATTTTGTCTTTTAGCTGGCATTAAAGCCATAATACGCTCTATATCCCTTAAAAAACCCATATCTAACATTCTGTCAGCTTCATCTAAAACAAGAATTTCTATTTGCTTTAATGAAATAACACCTTGATTCTGTAAATCTAAAAGGCGTCCTGGTGTTGCAACTAAAATATCAACTCCACGATTTAGTGATGCTACTTGTGGTTTTTGGTTTACACCTCCAAAAATAACTAACGCGCGTAAATCAGTAAATTCACTATAAGATTTTACATTTTCATAAACCTGTGCTGCTAATTCACGTGTTGGTGTTAAAATTAAAGCACGAATAGGTCTACGATGAGACGTATGTGTTTGAGATAGTATTTGTAATAACGGAAGTGTAAAACCAGCCGTTTTCCCTGTTCCTGTTTGAGCAGATGCTAAAACATCGCGTCCTTCAAGAACCGCTGGTATTGCTTTTTGTTGAATGGGCGAAGGTGTTTCATAACCTTGCTTACTGACCGCTTTTAAAAGGGCGTCAGACAAACCTAATGTTTTAAATGACATATATAGTATTTGTGAAGTGATAATCTAATAAATACAGATGTCACTTCTTTTGTTAGCGGCAAAGGTAAACTTATTTAATTCCTAAACTTGGTATATTCCAGTTTTTATCACATTCCAACCATATGTGGAATTTAACATTTAACAGACTGATTTTAAGATAGTTTTAATAAAAAAATGCAAATTTTTTATTATATTAAAATGAACACAAAAAAGAAAACAATTATGGGCACTATATCAGATAAAAGAAAATTTAAACCAACCAAGGAACAGTCAAATCCTACAAATCCAACAGGAAATACCAATATTAAAACTAACTATTTTAATATTGACAAAAAAACCATTAGAGGTCAAAAGAATAAGGAATAAACTTTCTGTAATTATTGTTCACGAAAGCCTATTTTAAATTTTTAGAATAGGCTTTCTTTGTTTCTAGTTAGTAAAATAAATATCATAAAAATAACTCAAATCAATCGTCCAAACTTATTCAAGAATTATGTTATTTTGCAATATGGAAAACACCCTAAAATCTTATATTCCAGAGGCAGCTATTTCACAAGTATTAGCATTATTGGATCATGACGATTTAACTGTAAAAATTAAAACAGAACGTAAAACACGTCATGGTGATTATAGACGTTTACTAAACGGCAAGCACGAAATCACTATAAACTCAAACTTAAATTCCTATCGCTTTTTAATAACACTTATTCACGAAGTCGCTCATTTTGAAGCATATAAAAATTTTGGAAAAGATATAAAACCACATGGAAAAGCATGGAAACACACCTTTCAAAAACTGATGTTACCGTTTTTAAATCCTGAAGTTTTTCCAATGGATTTATTGCCACTTTTAGCCAATCATTTTAAAAATCCAAAAGCTAGTAGTGACACGGATATCAAATTGGCTTATGCATTAAAACAATTTGATCCACAAAATAATAAATCCTATGTATTTGAAATGGCCATTGGACAAACATTTAAATTATACAATGGTAAAATTTTCAAGAAAGGACATAAACGTGTGAAACGCATTGAATGTGTTGAAATTAAAACAGGAAAATTGTATCTTTTCAACCCGAATGCTGAAGTAGATGTTTTAAATGATTAATGAATATCTTTTCAGGAAATTAAAGTTTTTAAAAAAACAGGCTCTGTTTAAAATTAAATGATATTAAATGAAAAAAAATTATTACGCCATATTAATGGCAGGTGGAGTTGGGTCTCGTTTTTGGCCTGTAAGCACACAAGATTATCCCAAACAGTTTCATGATATGCTTGGAACTGGCGATACCTTAATTCAGAAAACATTTAGTCGTTTAAGCAAGCTGATTCCTACAGAAAATATTTTTATTCTAACCAATGAACGTTATAACGATTTAGTTTTTAAGCAACTACCAGAGGTTACTAAACGCCAAGTAGTACTGGAACCAGCTATGCGAAATACAGCTCCTTGTATTTTATATGCGTCTTTAAAAATTCAGAAAGAGAATCCGGATGCACTAATGATTGTGGCACCAAGTGACCATTGGATTGAAGATGAAGATGCATTTACCAATAACGTAAAACAGGCTTTTGAATTTTGTGCAACTCATGATGCGCTTATGACATTGGGTATTAAGCCTACATTTCCAAATACAGGTTACGGTTATATTGAATATAGCAAAACAGCTGACACGGCAATAAAACCCGTAAACCAATTTCGTGAAAAACCAAATTACGAAACAGCTAAAGCATTTATAGAACAAGGTAATTTTTTGTGGAATGCTGGAATTTTCATGTGGAGCGTAGCTAGTGTTATTGAAGCATTTAAAAATAATCAATCAGATTTATTTAAACTTTTTGAAAGCGGAATACCAGCTTATAACACAAACAACGAAGCCTCTTTTATTGCAGAAAATTATGATAAAGCGGAAAACATTTCAGTAGATTATGCCATTATGGAATCCTCAAAAAATGTGTATGTTCTTCCTGCTACTTTTGACTGGAATGATTTAGGAACTTGGGGAAGTTTATATGATAAACTAGATAAAGATTCTAACAATAATGCCATTGTAAATGCACAAACATTAACCGAAAACGCAACTGGCAATATGATTAAAACACAAGGAGAAAAACTCGTTGTAATTGATGGTTTAAACGATTACATAATTGTCGACAAAGACGAAGTTTTACTTATCTTTCCCAAGTCTAAAGAACAAGACATTAAGGAAACGTTACTACGCGTAAAAAATAATTTTGGAGACCAATTTATTTAAATATGGAAGAAAATAAATTCAACTTTTCTGAAGAAGAAATAAACAAGGGAGCAGCAACTGATGAAGCTAAAAAGGATGCAGCTGTTGAAGAGTCTAAAAAAGCAGTAAAAAAAGATGCTAAAGGACTTTTTCAAAATGTCAAAAAATTCTTAATTGAATTATTAGATTTTCGCGAAGATACCGATCGGGATGAAACTACTGAAGCCATTAAAAAGGACATTTCGTTTAAAGGTGCAACAGCATGGATTTTAGTATGTTCCATTTTCGTGGCTTCCATTGGATTAAATGCGAACTCTACGGCTGTTGTTATTGGTGCCATGTTAATTTCACCACTTATGGGCCCTATTTTAGGTATTGGTTTATCTGTGGCTGTAAATGATATTGACACCATGAAGAAATCACTAATAAATTTAGCCATCATGATTGTGTTGAGTTTATTAACTGCTTACCTATTCTTTTGGTTATTTCCTTTAAGTGAAGATACATCGGAATTATTAGGTCGTGTACAACCAGATATTCGTGATGTATTAATTGCATTTTTTGGGGGAGCCGCCTTAATAATCGCCAAAACAAAACGAGGCACCATTGCTTCTGCCATATTTGGTGTAGCAATTGCTACGGCTTTAATGCCACCTTTATGTACCGCAGGTTATGGTCTTGCTAAAGCCAATTGGCCATACTTTTTTGGTGCTATGTATTTGTTTATCATCAATACCATTTTCATTGCATTAGCTACGTTTATAGTGGTAAAAGCATTGCGCTTTCCTATGTTAAAATATGCGAATTCTAAAAAACGTAAACGTATAGCGCAAATTGCTTCATTTTTAGCAGTAATTGTTATGATTCCTGCGGTTTTAACCTTTTGGAGTGTTTTACAGCAAAGTAATTTTGATACAGAAGCCAAACGTTTTGTAGACAATGAATTAAAGGGATTGCCTCAATATGAGTTCATAAAAAAGAATACCATTCCTAAATTTAATGATGGTGACTCCTATATTGAATTTAACACATACGGTTTAGGTGAAATTCCTGAATCCACCATCAACCTAATAAAAAGTAGAACATCTGATTATCCAGCGCTAGCAAATACGCGTATTATTTTTAATCAAAGCAGAACGGAACAATATGACAACATGAAGTTCATGGAGCAATTACGGTATCGTGACTCTTTAGATTTAATTTCACAATCTCAAAAAATCACCTCTCTAGAAGATCGTATTAAAGTATTATCTGCCTTGGAAAAAAACACCATACCATTTAACGACGTTATAAAAGAAGTTAAAATAAACTACGAAAATTTAGAGCGTTTTAGTTATGCTAATGAAATAGAATCTGATTTTGAAAACACAGATACTATTTCAGTATTTTCTGTAAAATGGAATGAAGACAACCTAAACGCAGCAGGTGTTGCTAAAGAACAAGATAAATTAGAGCGCTGGTTGAAAGTAAAATTAAAACTGGATACCCTTGTTGTTAGACAAATACGATAAATAGTTAAGCACGTTCTTCCAGATACATCTGGCGCACTTTTTTAAAGAGTTCAGAAGAATACACAAAATTGGTTACGGCTTCATTATCGGTTTTAAAAATCGTTTTATTGGAGCCTTCCCATTCTTTAAGTCCATCTTTTAAGAATACTATTTTCTCTCCTATTTCCATAACCGAGTTCATATCATGAGAGTTAATTATGGTTGTAATATTATACTCTTCAGTAATTTCTTGAATTAAATTATCAATTACCATTGCGGTTTTTGGATCCAAACCAGAATTAGGCTCATCACAAAACAAATAATTAGGTTTGTTAACAATAGCACGAGCAATAGCAACACGCTTTTGCATTCCGCCAGACGCTTCACTTGGATATTTATTATGTGCATCTTCTAAATTCACACGTTTTAACACAAAATCGGCTCGATCCTGCATTTCACTATTACTTTGCTTTGTAAACATGCGCAGAGGAAACATTACGTTTTCCAAAATAGTCATGGAATCAAACAAGGCGCTTCCTTGAAAAACCATACCCATTTCTGCTCGTAAATTTCGTCTTTGGTCGTCTGTAAGTTCAGAATAAATTTTTCCATCATAGGCTATTGTTCCTTCTTCGGGATGAAATAACCCTAATAAACATTTCAAAAAAACCGTTTTACCAGAACCACTTTGTCCTATAACCAAACTTGTTTTGCCTTTTTCAAAAGTGGTTGAAACACCCTTTAAAATATGCGCATCTCCAAAAGATTTATGTAAGTTTTTAACTTCTATCATGAGCTTAACAAGAGTTGGGTTAATATATAGTTACAAAGTATAATCATAACACTAGTCCATACAAATGATGTTGTGCTAGCTTTACCAACTTCCAATGCACCACCACGCATATAAAAGCCATAATAGGAAGGAATAGTTGCTAAAAGAAATGCAAAAACAATGGTTTTTATTAATGCATAGGTAATATGAAATGGTATAAAATCTAATTGAACGCCTATTATAAAATCTTCTACAGAGCTAAAACCACCATAATAACAGGCAGCTAATCCGCCAACAATTCCTAAAAACATGGCTATAGAAATAACAAAAGGATATAACATTAAAGCAATAAACTTCGGAAAAACTAAATAGTTAAGCGCATTAATACCCATAACTTCCAACGCATCAATTTGTTCTGTTACACGCATAGTCCCAATACTAGACGTAATAAATGAGCCCACTTTACCTGCCATAATTATAGATATAAACGTTGGTGCAAATTCCAATATAACAGATTGTCTGGTTGCAAAACCAACTAAATACTGTGGAATTAATGGGCTAGTTATATTTAAAGCTGTTTGTATGGTAACAACACCTCCAACAAAAAATGAAATAAAGGCAACAATACCTAATGATCCAATTATTAAGTCATCAATATCATTAAAAATCAACCTTTTCATGACGGACCATTTCGTTGGTTTACGAAACATTTCCTTTATCATTAAAAAATAGGCACCAATATTATATAGGTATGTCATGCTGCTTTTTGTTCCTGCTAAAATAAAAAACTAAAATGTATTTAACGGTAATTTTAATTAAGGATATTTAAAAATCCTTACTTTTGAATTTTAAATTCCCTTTCAAAATGAAAAACAGCATTCTTCTTATAATTAGCACTATTTTATTTACCGCTAGCCAAGCTCAAAAACCGACAGTAAACAACACGGATTTACTAGAAAGAACGGTAACAATTAACAATCCGAAATTAGTGGTTGGCATAGTTGTAGATCAAATGCGCTATGATTACTTAACACGTTTTTACAACAAATATTCTGAAGGCGGATTTAAGCGCCTGATGAATGACGGTTTTAACTGTAAAAACAATCATTTTAACTACATACCAACTTACACTGGACCAGGTCATGCTTCTGTTTACACAGGAACAACACCTAAATATAATGGTATTATTGCCAACAATTGGTACGACAAAAAAACCAAGGAATTTGTGTATTGTGCCAGCGACAATGCCGTACAATCTGTAGGCACCACAGACGATGCAGGCAAAATGTCTCCACACCGTATGCAAACAACATCATTTACTGATGAAAATCGTTTATTTACTCAAATGCAAGGTAAAACAATTGGTGTTTCACTTAAAGATAGAGGTGCTATTTTACCTGCTGGACATACTGCAAATGCAGCCTATTGGTTTCATGGAAAAGATGAAGGAAATTGGATAAGTAGTACTTTTTATATGACGGCATTACCGAATTGGGTTCAAAATTTCAACACATCAAATGTAGCTGAATCCTATTTTAAAGTTTGGAACACGCTTTACCCTATTGAAACATACACCGAAAGCGGACCGGATTTAAATAACTTTGAGGGTGGATTTAAAGGAAAAGAGCAAGCGACATTTCCATACGATTTAGAAAAATTAAAAAACGAAAACAGTGGTTTTGACATTTTAAAAGCAACAGCTTATGGAAATAGTTTAACAACAGATTTTGCTATGGCTGCCATTTCTGGTGAACAACTTGGACAAGATAATATTACCGATATTTTAGCTTTAAGTTTTTCAAGTACTGATTATGTTGGTCATAATTTTGGTGTAAATTCCAAAGAAGTTGAAGACACGTATTTACGTTTGGATCTAGATATTGAGCGTTTTTTAAATTATTTAGATAAAACGGTTGGCGTTGGAGAATATACGATATTCTTAACAGCTGATCATGGAGCAGTTAACGTACCATCCTATTTAACATCTGTTAAAATACCGTCTGGCTATTTAAATAATAAAGAAACAAAACAAAAGTTTGAAGTCTTTATGGTTGAAAGATTTGGTGTTGCGGATTTAATTGAGAATATAAGCAACAATCAAATATTTTTAAACAGAGAGAAAATTTCTGAACTTAAATTAAATATAACCGACGTTCAAGAAACTATTGTTAACGAATTAATAAGCTACGAGAATATTGCTAAAATTTATTCGGCAACAACCATGAATACTACCTCATTTACAGAAGGTATTGAATCCTTATTACAGAATGGTTATAACCAAAAACGATCTGGAGATGTGTTAATGGTACCAGATTTGGCTTACATTTCTTACAGTAAAACAGGCTCAACACATGGTAGCGGTTTTAATTATGACACACATGTTCCGTTATTATTTTTTGGAAAAGGAATTATAAAAGGAAGTACACTAGAAAAAACAGTTATTCCAGATATTGCACCTACCATGTCTGCTATGTTAGGTATAAGCTTTCCAAATGGAACTACAGGAAAACCACTAGGATTTGTTTTAGAAAGTCATTAGGGATTACAAAAAACAGCAACAGTATAATAAACTACTTATTTTCGGTAAAGGAAATAATTATTTACAAGCTCAATATACGTTTCTTTGGCTTCGTCTTCAGAGATGTTTTGAATTTGAAACAACGCGTTTGTTTTAAAAGCCGTAATTAATGGCTTGCTGCTACTTGGTCTACTATAATCGTTTGTAGCTTTCTTGAAATAGGCATACAACCGCAGTAAAAAGTCGGCAGGAAAAGGCTCATGATGATCGTTAATTCTATCAACAGCTTCTTTAAAGGCGATATCTAATTCTTCAGAAGTCATTATTTTTGTGCTATGATGCTTTCAGCACCACGAACTTTTTGATTCAATGTTACGTTAATTTTTGTATCTAAAGGTAAAAATAAATCAACACGTGAACCAAATTTAATAAATCCTGAATCACTTCCTTGATTTACTTGTTGACCTTCTTTAGCATAATTAACAATTCGTTTCGCTAAAGCGCCAGCAATTTGTCTGTATAAGACTTTACCGTAAACTTCGTTTTCTACTACAACGGTTGTACGTTCATTTTCTTCACTCGCTTTTGGGTGCCATGCAACCAGATATTTGCCAGGATGATATTTACTAAACAAAACCTTTCCGGCTATAGGATAACGCGTTACGTGAACGTTTATAGGCGACATAAAAATACTGACTTGTAAACGTTTTTCATTGAAGTATTCTTTTTCAAAAACCTCTTCTATAACAACAACTTTACCATCTACAGGAGAAACAACACTAGCATCATCATAAGATGTTAAACGTTTTGGGTTTCTAAAAAATTGAAGAATTAGTAATAAAAACACCAACAAACCTACCATGATTAACATGTTAAGCCATGGTAATAAGATATAGGTATCTGTAATTAAAAATAACGCTACAACTACTATGAGCGTAATTAAAATAATTTTATGACCTTCTTTATGAAACATATTATATAATTTCTAAAAACAAATGAATAAAAGGTGCTGCAAAAATAATACTATCTAACCTATCAAGCAATCCACCATGACCAGGCATAATAACACCACTATCTTTAACACCAGCTTGGCGTTTAAACTTGGACTCAATTAAATCACCCAAAGTACCAAAAACACTAATTATTATAGCTAAAACAAGCCAATTATTAAAACTTAAAGTTTCGGTAAAGGTAGCAATAAAATAACTAGCTACCGACGAAAAAAATAATCCACCAATAAAACCTTCAACCGTTTTCTTTGGTGAAATTTTTTCAAAAAGCTTCTGTTTACCGAAATTCTTACCAACCAAAAAAGCAAAAGTATCATTTACCCATACCAAAATAAAAGTACCTAAAAGTATTAATGGATTGTAAGTACTATTATAATTAGCAATAAGAACTAAAAAAACAAACGCACTAGACAAATAGAACGTAGAAATCAAAAAACGTTTGGATATAAATAAAGGAATTGTTTTTTCAGTGAACAAATCTTTAATAAGAATAAGTTGAACGAATATGGTAATTACTTGAAGAATCTGTGTGGCTTCGCTTAAGCCTGTTTCGGATTTCATAAAAAATTGCCAATAGCCAAATATTAAATACATGATTATAAATATGACATAAGGCAAAATAGATTTGTAGTCTATTAATTTTTTAAATTCACCCATGCAGATTAACCCAAACAAAAAAAATAATATAATTAAAGCGTGTTCGTTTAATAGTGAAACCATTAACAATGTAACATACAACAAACCCGTAAAGGATCTTACAAGGATTTCTTTCATGCTATAAATCTTCTAGAAGAAGTAAGTATAAATTTTTAGAATTACTACCATAACTCATAAAATCGTTTTCTTTTTCTTTACTTTCTAACGTTTTAAAGTGTTTTATGGTGGTAATATTTGTAGGTATTTTTTTGGTGTTATTGTTTTTTATACCTCGTAGACCTTCTCCTATACTAGCAGTAATTTGGCTTGTTGTAGCAAATACAATAAAATTTTCCGGAAATTCAATCAATTTTTTTTCTGCTATTTGATTGGATGAAATTAAAAGTGAACCATCATCAGCAATTAAATTCTCGCAGGTAGTTAAAAAATAGTCTGCATCATTACTTACTCGAGTTACTTTTAAATCAGAATTTTTAAATTTAAGTCGAAGCTGCTCGTCATAAATTAAAACATGTTTATCTTCCCAATCGTTTTCTAAAATAATATTATTTAAGCTATCAAAAACTTCATCTAAATTATCGCAATAGAGAAATTTACCACCATTAGCTTTGAAGTTTATTGTAAACCGCTCATCTATTGGTAGTTTTATTTCTGGCATATATTTGCCACGATCATTAGATTTTAATTCACTATCTGATTGATCAGATTTGGAACCAAAGATTTTTCTAAATAGACTCATTTATGTTTTAGCTATTAATAAGAGTATTTTAAGGTCTTTTTCAAATATAAAAAATCTTAAACGAACCGTAAGGCTAATTTAAGATTTTAAATAAATGTTAACAGAAAAATTTTAATTTATTCTTCTTCTTCAGTAACAATTACTGGTTTGTCAAATGGTCGTTTACCAAATATTTTTTCTAAATTATCTTTAAAAATAACTTCTTTTTCCAATAATACATCTGCTAATTGCGTCAGTTTATCTTTATTTTCTTCTAGAAGATTAATAGCACGTTGGTATTGCTCTTCTATAATTCTAGAAATTTCATCATCAATTAGTTCAGAAGTCTTTTCACTATATGGTTTTGTAAAACCATATTCGCTTTGACCTGATGAGTCGTAATATGTTAAGTTTCCTACTTTTTCACTTAAGCCATATACAGTTACCATGGCACGTGCTTGTTTGGTTACTTTTTCCAAATCGCTTAATGCGCCTGTTGAAATTTGATTAAAAATCACTTTTTCAGCAGCTCGACCACCTAAAGCGGCACACATTTCATCAAGCATTTGTTCTGGTCTAACAATTAAGCGCTCTTCTGGTAAATACCAAGCAGCTCCTAATGAACGTCCTCTAGGAACAATAGTTACTTTTACTAAAGGTGCTGCATGTTCCAACATCCAACTAACCGTTGCATGACCAGCTTCATGATACGCAACAGCTTTCTTTTCTCCTGGAGTAATAATTTTATTTTTCTTCTCCAGACCACCTACTATTCTATCTACAGCATCTAGAAAATCTTGCTTATCAACGGCTTTCTTCCCATTTCGGGCAGCAATTAAAGCCGCTTCATTACAAACGTTTGCTATATCTGCTCCAGAAAAACCTGGTGTTTGCTTGGATAAAAAATCTATATCTAAATCGTCTGCCTTTTTTAAAGGTCTTAAATGGACTTCAAAAATCTCTTCACGTTCACGAACATCTGGAAGATCAACAAAAATTTGTCTATCAAAACGTCCAGCACGCATTAAGGCTTTATCTAAAACATCAGCTCTATTGGTTGCAGCAATTACGATGACGTTTGTATTGGTGCCAAAACCATCCATTTCGGTAAGCAATTGGTTTAGTGTATTTTCACGTTCATCATTAGAGCCTGACATATTATTTTTTCCACGAGCACGACCAATAGCATCTATTTCGTCTATGAAAATAATGGCTGGTGATTTCTCTTTGGCTTGTTTAAACAAATCACGAACTCTTGATGCGCCTACTCCAACAAACATTTCAACAAAATCTGAACCTGACAAAGAGAAAAACGGAACTTTTGCCTCACCTGCTACAGCTTTGGCTAATAAAGTTTTTCCGGTTCCTGGAGGTCCTACTAACAAAGCTCCCTTAGGAATTTTACCTCCTAAATTGGTATATTTTTCAGGGTTTTTAAGGAAATCTACAATTTCTTGAACTTCTTCTTTAGCGCCTTCTAGACCTGCAACATCTTTAAATGATGTTTTTACATCTGTATTTTCATCAAATAATTTGGCACGAGATTTTCCAATATTAAATATTTGGCCTCCTGCTCCACCGCCAGAACCACCAGACATACGTCTCATAATAAAAATCCAAACACCGATTAATAATATAAATGGTAGGAGTCCAATTAAGAAATCACCCCAAAGATTTTGTTCGGTTTTGTATTCAACTTTTGGTTTCGGGTTTAAATTTTCCATTTGAATTACTTTAGCTATATCGTCCTCAAAGTTTTGAAGATCACCAAATTCAAAACGGTAGTTTGGTAATTTAGTAGCTGTTGGCAAAAGTGATGTTGGCTTGGAATTTTTATGTGTTTCTTTAGCTTCAGCTTCGGCTGTTAAATACACTTTAGCTTCGCGTCTGTTTACAATTTCCACTTTATCCACATCACCATCTCTTAAGTATGTCATAAATTGAGAAGGAGTCGTTGGATTTGTTTCATCAAATCCGCTACCTCCCAAAATTTGCATGACAATAAATAAAACGATAGCGCCTCCATAAACCCAATACATATTGAATTTTGGTTTCTTATTTTTATCTTTCTTGGTATCCTTATTCATTAATCTCCCTTAATAGTTTGTTTCAATTACCGTTGTTTTTGCATCACCCCAAAGACTTTCAATATCATAATACTCACGAATATGTTTTTGAAAAACATGAACTACAACGTTCACATAATCCATTAAAACCCATTCAGCATTATCAGAGCCTTCAATATGCCAAGGCTTGTCCTTAAGTTCTTTACTTACTTTTTTCTGGATAGAATTTACAATGGCATTCACTTGTGTGTTTGAAGTACCTTCACATACAATAAAGTAATCGCAAACCGTATTTTCAATCTCGCGTAAATCTAATATATTTATTTCTTTTCCTTTTACGTCCTCAATTCCGCTTAAAATAGTAGCTATCAATTGGTCTGCATTGATTTGTTTTTTTGCCATTCAATTAATTTAATTTGTGCAAAGTTATTATTTTTTAGTTCTTTATACCGTAAAAAAATCATAAGATTTTACGTATATACTTAATAATTTAACGAATGCATATAATCAAACTTAATGCCACCGATTCTACCAACTCGTATTTAAGAGCGTTAAGTGTAAGTAATACGCTAGATGATTATACCATTGTTAGCGCAAAACAGCAAACAAAAGGTAGAGGTCAACGTGGTACAAATTGGGAGTCTGAAATAGATAAAAACTTGATGTTTAGCGTATTCAAGAATGTTTCGTTCCTAGATTTTCAAGATAATTTTTATATAAGCATCGTAACATCTTTAGCATTAGTTAAAACATTACAACAGTTTTTAATACCTAAAATAAGCATTAAATGGCCTAACGACATTTTGTCAGAAGACAAAAAAGTTTGTGGCATTCTCATTGAAAACACTATAAAACAAAATACTTTTGGCGATACTATTATAGGAATTGGCCTAAATGTGAATCAGACACAGTTTGAAAAACTTCCAAATGCCACCTCATTAAAAGTAATTGCTGGAACTAACTTAAATACAGACGAGTTATTATTAACAATTATTGCTAATTTAAAATTCTATTTTAGGCAACTTAAAAACAGCCAATTGGAGCTTTTAAAAAACACGTATGAAAGCCATCTGTTCAGAAAAAACAAACCTTCTACTTTTAAAGATAATGAAGGTTGCTTGTTTACTGGATATATACAAGGTGTATCAAATTCTGGCAATTTACGTGTTTTATTAGAAGACGAAATTATTGCTGAATATGAGTTAAAAGAAATTTCCTTATTGTATTAATTGTATGGCTTTTGGCATATTGGTAGCCAACGTTTCAATAAATTTTGAAATAGGACCTTTTATCATCATGGCCATCATAGCATTAAATTCACCGCTAAATTGCAATTGAACTTCACTTGTATCGGCATCAATTTCTTCAATATTTCCTATTAAAGAAAAATCTAATTTTCCGCCTGCTGCACCAAGAACAATTTTATTAGGAGATATCATTTCTTTTTTCTGAAGCACTATTTCTGGCATACCTTTTAAAGCAAATAAAAATTTATCCTCGCCTAATACTTCAAATTTACTAATGTTTTCAGGCATTAATTTTTCAAAGTTTTTAATATCAGATAAGAAATTAAATACCGTTTCTGGCGATTTATTAATAGTTGTTTTAGGAGATTCTAAATTCATAATTAGGGTTGTAATAAATAATTTGTTTAATTTATTTTACTAATATCAATTAGCGTTCCATTCTGCTGGATTAGCGTTCCAAGATGCTAAAATGGCCTGCTCTTTTGTAGAGATATAATTTGTGTTGTAAGCTTGCTCTAAAAGCGAATCATAATCACTTAATGTTGTTAACTGCACATGTTCTTTTTCAAAATTCTCCTTTGAAACATTAAAACCATACGTAAAAATAGCCATCATACCTTTAACATTAGCATGATTCTCTTTTAAAGCGCGCACAGCATTTAAGCTACTTTGCCCTGTACTTATTAAATCTTCCACTACAACTACGTTTTGTCCTGGCTCCAAATGCCCTTCAATTTGGTTTTGTCGACCATGGCTTTTGGCTTCAGGTCTTACATATATAAAAGGCAAACCTAAATATTCTGCAACCAGCATACCAATACCTATGGCTCCTGTTGCAACACCAGCAATAACATCTGGTTTCCCATATTGCTTTTCAATTTGTTTTGCCATAGTTTCGCGAATGTAATTACGGATTGGCGGATAAGAAAGCACGATTCTATTATCACAATAAATAGGAGATTTCCATCCAGAAGCCCATGTAAAAGGGTCTTTTGGCTGTAATTTTATGGCATTTACCTGAAGCAATACTTCGGCAGTTTTTCTGGCTGTGTCTTTGTTAAAAATCATAAAAACAAAATTACACATTTTTACCTAATCTTCATTTTTAAAACGTGAATTAAAATTAATTTTTTAATTCTATGGCTATCCTATATTTTTTAATATTTTTACAAAACCTAATTGCAACAGCAGACACTATGTATAAAGTTTTTGTTAATGATAAACCTATTATCTTAACAACAGAAGTTGAAAAAGAGTCGTCTTTTAAAAACTACTTATTAAAATCTGTTGCTATCTCTAAAGTTATCAAGGAACTCAATAAGAAATCTGTTGAAGAAATCCATCTTATCCATGCCAAGGAGAAAAAATTATTAAAAAAATTTCTTAAAAAACTTCCAAATGTCATAGCTGGTGGTGGAAAAGTTTATAATGATAAAGGTGATATTTTGTTTATTTTCAGAAATGACAAATGGGATTTACCGAAAGGCAAGACGGAAAAAAAAGAAACTATTGAAACTACAGCCATTCGTGAAGTTGAAGAGGAAACAGGTGTTCAAGGACTAAAAATAACCAAACCACTTGAAACGACGTATCATATTTTTAAACGCAACGGGAAATATAAAATAAAAATTACCTACTGGTTCGAAATGACAACATCCTATTCCGGTATTTTAGAACCTCAAGAAAATGAAGGCATTACTAAAGTCGCTTGGTTAAATAATGAAGAAACCCATGAAGCTTTAAAAAATAGCTACGCCAATATTAAATTGCTTTTCTAAATTATAAAAAGTAAAATACTCCACATATATCTTCAAAAGAGAAACCTCTTAAAAGCACCTAAAACACTAATATATAAATTTTTATAATGCGCTTTATAAAATAATTTATTCAAATTCATCTATTTGTATTCTTATTTTTGTTTAACTTTAACTAATAATCTTTAAACAAAAAAATGATGAAATTAGAAACTACATTCAGATTTCCCAAATCTACCATCCTACTTTTGTTTATATTTAGTTTTTCTTTACAGTCTTACTCACAAGATTCCGATGAACGAAGAAATTGTGGAGAAATAGAAAGATTCGAATTTTCTAACGGCTCGGAAAGCATGGCCATAGAAAATGGAGGATCTTACAATATAGCTGATATTCCTTCCAATGCTTTCATTAATTTATTAGTAGATGGATATTCACAAAGTGTTCGTTATGCTGTGCGAAATGACAATACTAATGAATATGACTACATCACCGAAAATGTAATTCCTTATACCTATCCAGCTGGAAATCGCGCTTGGAATTTAGGTACTGGAACATTTACTATTCGTGCAGATTTATACAGGAGAAACAACGGATCTGGTCCACGTTGTGATCGTGAAATGATTACATTTACTATATCCGAAACTTGCAATGCTTTTGCGGGAACTGCAACAGCTACTGCATCTACTGTATCTTTAGTTGATGGCATGACTACTATTTCTGCTACGTCAAATGGTGATGCCGTTATTCCAGATGGATTTAGAATGGGCTATGTATTAACACTTGGTGAAAATTTAGTAATTGTTGATGGTGATGATGTTTCATCTTTTCCTGTTACAGAACCAGGAAATTACACCATACACCCAATTGTTTACAACCCAGATACATTTGATGTGAGTATTGTAGAATTCGGCGTTACAACTGGTGTAGATGTCTTGGGTTTAATCTCCCAAGGTGGTGGTGATATTTGCGCATCGCTTGATGTAAATGGTGCACCAATTACAGTGGAAAGTTGTACGGCTGATGCTGGAACACTTATGGCTAACATGGATTCTGCTTGTTTAATAGGTGGTATGGCAACTATTTCGGCTACATCTAATAATGATGCGGTTATTCCTGATGGGTATTCTTCCATTTACGTGTTAACGCAAGGCGAAGGTCTTGTAATTGTTAACGCTGGTGCTGAACCAAGTTTTCAAGTAACCGAAGGTGGAAATTATACGATTCATACGTTGGTTTACAATCCTGAAACATTAGATTTAAGTATTGTAGAATTAGGTGTAACTACTGGTTTTGATGTCTTCGGACTTATTATTCCTGGTGGTGGAACCATTTGCGCTGCGCTTGATGTAACTGGTGCTCCTGTGTCTGTTGAAAACCCAATGGCTGGAACTTTAACGGCTAACATGGATATGGTTTCTTTAGCTAATGGTACGGCTACTATTTCGGCTACTCCAAATGGCGATATTAATATTCCTGATGGATATTCTTCCATATATGTATTAACGCAAGGTGCTGGTTTAGTTATTGTAAACGCTGGTGCTGAACCAAGTTTTGACGTAACGGAAGCTGGAAACTATACTATTCATACGTTAGTTTACAATCCAAATACTTTAGATTTAGGTATCGTGGAAATTGGCGTTACAACTGGTGTAGATGTCTTGGGTTTAATCTCCCAAGGTGGTGGTGATATTTGCGCGTCGCTTGATGTTACTGGTGCTCCTGTTGAAGTTACAGAAGAATCCTGTACAGCTCAAGCTGGAACCATGTATTCTAACAATCCAATTTCTTGCTTAATGTACGGCATGGCAAGCATAGAAGCTATGCAAAACAGACCTGCAGTAATTCCAGATGGTTATCAGCAATTATTCGTGTTAACTGAAGCATTTTCATTAACCATATTAAATGTATCTCCAACACCAAATTTTGATGTTTCCAACAGGGGTTTCTATAGAATACACAGTTTGGTTTACAATCCTGAAACATTAGATTTAAGCATTGTTGTTCCTGGCGAAACAACTGGTTTTGATGTGGTAAACTTGATTAACAACAACGATATATGTGCCTCTTTAGATGTTCATGGTGCTGTTAACTTGGTATTAGGCTACAACTGGTTCTGTAGTTTCTTTAACAACTACTACCATAAAGATGCTGAAAACCAATCTACTGATGTAAATAACTACATCAAAGATTACAACAGCTACAAAACCTTTGAAGATGATTTCATTGCCAATAACTCTGAAATTAACTTATTTCCAAATCCAGTTAAGTCAACATTAAATGTTTCAATTCAAACGTTTGATGATGAAGTAATGACATACGAGATGAGAGACATGAGTGGAAGACAAGTAGCCAATGGTTCAAACAACAGTTTAAATGCTGGAACAGGACAAATTGATGCAACGAATTTAGCAAATGGTATGTATATCATAACCTTTGAATCTGAATATCGTACAATTATCAAAAAAGTTATGGTGAACAAATAAATGAAAATTGAAAAAGAAAATTTTGCCCCTAAAGGCTTCCAGAATTCTGGAAGCCTTTTTTATTTAAGAATGTTGAGCGCCTTTAAAAAAACCTCTTTCAACTGTTTCGGCATCTGATTACAACTAGAATATTTCTGATTTATCTCCAACTCAACACCTATATAATTTTCTTTAAACTGCTTTCTTAAATAGGTTGGAAACCCGTCTGCCTTGCCTAAATATGGCTGGTTAAACCGAACTTTTAATTCATTATCCCTTTTTAATAATTCCGTTTTCAAACTTTTACAAAATTGTTTTTCTTTAGGAATTCCAGAATCGTACAATAAACCAATATCAACGTGCCTTTCTTCATCTTCCCAAATAGGTGTAAAACTGTGAATAGAAATATGTAAAACAGTTTCTCCTTCCTGTAAAAATTGTGAAATTACATCTTCAATAGCATCACGATACGGCATATAAAACTGATCTATAATTTTCAGCCTATCTGCTTTTGAAAGTTCTCTTGTAAATTCTGAAAATAAGTTTTTGTGATGAAGTGACCTGTTTAATTCAATTAGTAAGCGACTTGTGGTACTGAATTTCGAATAATCAGCAAGTTGTTTTAAAGACTCAAAAGTATCTAGGGCACCCAAATCAAAACCACGATGCGAATTTAAAACAGCTTCTTGATTTACAAATAGAGCCTTATATTCTTTTGGAATATCATAACCTCCATGCTCACAGGTTAAAACAAGTTTCACGGTTCAAACATCTGGTTTGTATTCAGACAATCTGCCAAATCCCAATACACTTTTTGAAGATTTACTTCTGAAAAATCGTTATTTACAGCCTTCAAAATTCGTGTTGCCAGAGTACCTTCACTTAAAATACAATTTATAGCTTCATGATGCGATTCGTGAATAGCATCTTTTGTTAACTGAAATAGATGCTGCCATAAAACTTGAACTGTGATGGTTTCTTCTAATTGGAACAATTTCAAATATTCTAAATTTGAAATCTCATACTGTTCACCTTCTTTAATAATAGGGTTTAATATGACGAATAAATCTTCTTTTACCCATTTTTTCTGTTCTTGTAAAGTCGCTAATTTTTTATCTACTAACAATTTCAAAACAGCAATAATAAGCGCACAAATAGCTATATCGGCTTTTGGACATTCTTGAATATCCACCAAGCGAATTTCAATAGCATTTCTATCAAAACGCGCAATAGCACCTCGAGAATTTAAAAAGTGATGATCTAAAATATGGTTGGTATCATGCGGTTTTATGGCGCGTTTTATTGGTTCGAAAATAGTTGCATAATAATCAACCTTTGTAAAAGCGCGTTCTGGAATAACCAAGCCTGTTAATTCAGGAATTTCCTTTTGGTTGGTTTTATAGTATTCTAATCTGGCATCTTTAAAGCCTGTATTTTTGCCTTCTAAAATGGGAGAACTCGCACATAATCCAGGAATAAGCGGCAAAATAATGCGAATAGCAGCATGTAGTTTTTCAAATTCTTTATCATCAAAAAACGGCAAGTTAATGTGCGTACTCTGCACATTACTCCAGCCATGACCTTTGCAATTAAAAATTCGGTTGTACAATTCATAAACCTCACTATAACTATGTTTCCACAGTTCTGTATCAGTCAACGGATTCAATAATGGATGTGCAGCGGTTGGTAGCAATTTAGAATCAAATTGTTTTAACAACGCATTAATTTCTAATACATTTTTATGAAACAACTCAGATAATCCATTCAAATCAGATGTTGGTCCATTAGTTTTTAATTCCACCACGTGAGCCACCAATTCATTACTCCAAGCAATAGCGCCATTTTCTACATCAGACGTTAATTCACCTGCTTTTTTAGTGAGCAATTTATCTACAATGGCAGCAGGTTTAAACGTATTGAACACTAACATATATTCCAATTCAATACCGTAAACTTCAAACAAATGATATCTTTTCGCACTCATAATTAATCTAATCTATTTTTTAAAGCCGTTAAAATCTCCACATAAACGGCATCACCATAAAAACGATCTTCCACGCCAAAATCTATATTTGGGTTGTCGTTAATTTCAATAACCATCGGTTTTTCATTAACCACTTTAATATCTATTCCGTAAAGACCTTTACCCATTAATCTAGCTGATTTTAAGGCCATATCTAAAACAATTTTCGGAACGTCTTCTATAGGTAAACAATCAGCATTTCCATCTTGATCGTCTTTCTTTTTCGCGTCCCAATTATAAATCTGCCAATGCCCTTTTGCCATGTAATATTTGCAAGCAAAAAATGGTTTATCATCTATAATACCAATGCGCCAATCATAATCCGATGGACAGAATTCCTGCGCAATAATAAGATCGGATTCTTTAAGCATACTGTTTACTAACGTATTAAATTCGGCTTCTGTTTTAGCTTTTTTTACACCAAAAGAAAAAGTAGAATCTGGTGCTTTTAACACACATGGCAAACCAACTTGATTAATGACCTCATTCCGATTATCTTTATGAACAATAATGGTTTTTGGCGTAGCAATATTGGCATTGTTCAACGCTTCTGCCATATAGACTTTATTACAACATTTTAGAATAGCATCTGGATAATCCACAATGGCAATCCCATCTTGTTGTGCTTTTCGTGCAAATGCATAGGCTTCATTATTTACTTCTGTACTTTGACGAATTAGCAAAGCATCAAAAGATGATAAGCGCGATAAATCTTTAGGCTCTATAATTTCGGCGTAAATATTCATTTTTTCAGCTACGTCAATAAATTTTTTAAGCGCTTTAGCATTACTAGGAGGTGCTGGATCATTAGGATTTACCAAAATAGCTAAATCAAAATCAGACTTGGTTAATTTAGGTGTATCATACCGTTTTTTAGCAAAATATTGATTCGCAAATTCATGAACACTACTTATATGTTCTTCTGGAATTTCCGATTCAGAAATAGCCCGAATACTCTGCACATTCCATTTAGTGGTGTGATTAAATTTTACACGCAAAAATGGCACTTGAAAATGCTTATAAAACAGCGCACTTAATTCCTTATATTTTTGAGCTACATTTTGCCCAAAATAAATGCTTAAGGTAAAGTCTTGAGATTTGATATTTTTCAGACTCTGCTGAATCACATCATCAAACTCATCGGACACAATCCTAACGAGTTTCAAGGCTTTTAAATCCACGATATTCTTAACCGTTGGAATTGCTAAATGCCCTCTTGCTTCTGCTAAAAGCGACACATAATATCCTTTAGATTGATACGAATAATCTTTACACAAGTTAAAGATTCTTGCGTTTTTTAAAAGTGAAAATTGTGGGTTGGTCAGGTAATCTTGTGATGAAATCACGGTAATGTTCTCAATCGAAAAATTCCATTTTTCTGGTTGATTAACAACAATGTATTTGTTCATTAAAAACGCATAAGCGCGATATAAATTTTACACAAAATTAGCATATTTTCCAATAGCTTTTACATGGCTTAAAAAATATTTTAAAGACAAATAAAACCAAATAAAAATAAGATTACCAACACATTACAAGGCATTTATTCAACACGATAAACAGGATATTGCATATAAGCTGGCTCATAATGGTTGGAGCGTTCATACAACCAATTTAATTGCGCATACCAATTATTAGCAAATTGAGATTCCGCTTGTTTTTTAGCTTCAAAATCTGCTTTCAATTCGGCATTTGAATCCAGTAAATCTTTAGCCGTATCCTCAAATACATAAGGCGAAAAACCTTCTTTCTGTTGCAAAATCGTATCGAAGAAATTCCAATTAAAAAAGGAATCTGGTGCTTGCGGCTCTAAAGTTTCTATAAGATAGCGCATTCCATCTTGATTGGTTGTCATCCAATAATCGCCTTTTCTAAACAACACTTGATTTTCTGATGCTGCAACCTCAGTCTTATAATGTTGATAATGTCCTTCATACGGACTTTTTCGTGTTTCAAAAGCGGTTATTTTGTAGGATTCTACTGTTAGTATCGTATCTTTTTCAAACCGATTCATTTGTACACCATTCAGTTTTAATAAATGGATTACCTTATGCCAGCCTTGTGGTATAACATAGGCTTCTGGCACTTCAATTTCAACAGTTGACTTAAAAAAGTTTTGATATACTACTGATTTTTCAAAAGGTTGATTTCTATCATATTTTAAACGTTGCTTTCCAGTCACATCACTAGTAATCATTTCTCCTTCAAAACCTTTAAAATTTAAGGTGGTCGATTTGGTGGTATCCACTTCCCAATCCAAAGGATAAGTTTTCTGATTTCTGTACGTTTCAAAAGCGGCTTGGCGTAATTCTGAAATACGTTCACCTTCTTTTTCAGTTATATCAATCATACTTCGCATCAGTTCATACGTTCCTTCTACTCTTGGCTTGTATGGTTTTAGCATGTGTGTTTCTACCATCATTCCAACAACATTCCATAGCGTTGTGTATCCTGTTGAATACCTTGGATAGTCCATAAATTGACTGAAACCAATTTCAGGAACTTGATTAAATACATTGACGTATGGTGTAATATCCCAATCCTTGTTTTGTAAATCCGCTTCCAAAGCAGGCATGATGGTACTTTGTAAATAGTCTCCCAATTCGCCACCTAATTTATTATGTTGAGTGAATAAATGCGTTAAAACATATTGGTAATCGGCTCCATTACTGACATGATTATCAATAAACACATCAGGTTCTACCAAATGGAAAATCTGCGCAAAAGTTTTCGCATTTTCCGTATCACTTTTAATAAAATCACGATTCAAATCAAAATTTTGGGCATTACCACGAAAACCATAGGCTTTTGGACCATTTTGATTGGCACGCGTCCCTGTATTTCTATTCAAACTTCCACCAACATTATAAATTGGAATGGTAACCAAAACTGTGTTTTTAGGTGAAGGAACTTTCCCTTGAGCCATATCGCGAAACAACATCATTGTCGCATCAATTCCATCACTCTCTCCAGGATGAATGCCATTATTAATGAGTAGAATGCGTTTGTTTTTCCGAATGGTTTCAAAATTAAATTCAGCATCTTTATTAAACGTCACAATATGCAAAGGCTCGCCAGAATCGGTTTTCCCAATGGCTTGCAATTGGATTTCTGGAAATGTATTTGCCAAATCCGTATAAAACTGAATTGTCTGTTGGTAAGTGGCTGTTTCAGTACCTTGACTGGTTTCAAAAACGGTAATAAAATCAGTTTGTTTATTTTGAGCTTGTAAAAAATTGAAAGCTAAACAGATAGCTAATAAAAGACCAAATCGCTTCATATTGATTATTTTAAACAGTAAACTTAAACAATTTATCACAATATAATCTTGTAAGTGTTTATATTAACTGTATTTTTGCACCCTCAAAAAAAGAACGATGACTCAATTTTTTCAGAAATTCACAAGCAATCCTAAAAATGATATTTTAAGTGGAATTACCGTATCATTAGCTATGATTCCAGAGGTGGTTGCGTTTGCCTTTGTTGCGCAAATTGATCCCTTGATGGCACTTTCTGGAGCCTTTATAATAGGACTAATTGCCGCTATTTTTGGAGGAAGACCGGGTCTTATTTCTGGTGCTGCTGGTGCAGTTGCTGTTATTTTTGTAACAATGATTTCTGATGGACATACTAAAGGTATGCTTTTTGATCAGCCTATTGAAAACATGGGTTTTTTCTATTTAATGGCATGTGTTATTTTAATGGGATTCATTCAAATTCTAGCCGGTGTTTTTAAATTAGGCCGCTTTGTTCGCCTTATTCCACATCCCGTAATGCTTGGGTTTGTAAATGGTTTGGCTATTGTAATTTTTTGGGCTCAAGTAAAAATGTTTTCCCACAAATCTTTACAGATATCTGCCGATGGAGTAAAAGAATATGTGAGTACTTTTATGCACGGCTCGGAACTATATCTAATGCTAGGTTTAGTTCTTTTAACTATGGGGATTATTTGGGGCTTACCCAAAATTACAAAAAAAATACCTGCAGCATTAACAGCTATTTTAATTACAACATTAATTTCTATTGGATTTAATTTAGATGTATCTACTGTTGGCTCCTATATTATAGAAGGTGGAGGAACTGGACTAAAAGGAGAATTTCCAACACCAAATTTAGAGCTTTGGCAAAACTTACCTATAAATTTAGACACCCTCAATTTTATTTTACCATATGCTTTTTTAGCTGCTTCTGTGGGATTAATAGAATCGTTAATGACAATGAATTTAGTGGACGAATTAACGGACACACGTGGAAATGGAGACAAAGAGTGTATTGCACAAGGAGCAGGCAATATTATGTCTGGTCTGTTTGGCGGAACAGGCGGTTGCGGTATGATTGGACAAACGGTTATAAACATTAATGCTGGTGGACGCGGGCGTTTATCTGGTATTATTATGGCTGTAACACTATTAACATTTATACTTTTCACAGATAAACTTATTGAGCAGGTTCCAATTGCAGCTTTAATTGGTGTCATGTTTATTATGGTTATAGAAACATTTGCTTGGTCTAGTTTCCGCATTATTAAAAAAATTCCAAAATCTGATGCTTTTGTTTTAATAATCGTTTCTGCAGTAACCGTTATTTTCGATTTAGCAATTGCTGTGTTTGTTGGTGTTATAATTTCAGCGCTATCTTTTGCTTGGGAAAACGCTAAACGAATTCGCGCACGTAAACGCTTACGTGAAGACGGCACAAAAGTTTATGAAATTTGGGGACCATTATTCTTTGGAAGTATTACGGCCTTTAACGAAAAATTTGACGCAAAAAATGACCCAGAGAATGTTGAAATTGATTTTGTTGAATCGCGTATTAGTGATCATTCTGCATTAGAAGCCATTTTTAATTTAGTTCAGAAATATGAAGCTGAAGGAAAGTCCATAAAATTAAAGCATTTAAGCGAAGATTGTAAATTGCTATTATATAAGGCTAGCCCTAAATTCCATGAAGTAATTGTAGAAGCTGTTGATGACCCACGTTATCATTTAGCAGCAAATCCAGAAGAGTTTCCAAAGCCACTTTCTGAATACAAATTTAAATAGTTATTTAACCCGAACACTAATAGGGACTAATTTGGTATAATCGCCATGATTGCGAATCACATCACGAACTATAGATGAAGATATATAAGATGTATTTGCTGCTGTTAGTAAAAACACCGTTTCAATTGGTGCTAAATCACGATTGGTATGTGCTATAGCTTTTTCAAATTCAAAATCAGCTGGATTACGTAAACCACGAAGTATAAAATCGACCTTGTTTTTCTGACAAAAATCGACAGTTAGTCCTTCATACGAAACCACTTTTACTTTGGGTTCGCCTGCAAAAGATTCTTCAATAAAACGCATACGCTCCTCCAAAGTAAACATGTATTTTTTTTCAGCATTGACACCAATAGCCACAATAACTTCATCAAACAGGTTTATAGCACGTTTGATAATATCGTAATGTCCTAACGTAATTGGATCAAAAGATCCTGGAAATACAGCTTTTTTCATTGAAAATTCATTTTCATTCCCTAGAAACTAGGAATCTCATTTAAGTATTAAAGATAGGCAATAATAAAATATTACGATTATTAGTTACTTCAAAACCGATTCAATCGCATTATGAAATAATTGTTCCAAAGAAATTCCGGCAGCTTCAGCCTGTTGTGGCAAAATACTCGCTTTTGTTAAACCTGGAACGGTATTCACTTCTAGCAAATGTGGCTCGCCATCTTTAAAAATATACTCGCTTCTTGAAAAACCAGTCATTTTTAAAATTTCGTAAACTTTTTTGGCTAAAACACGTACTTTTTCAGCATCAGATTCAGAGATACGCGCTGGTGTAATTTCTTGAGATTGTCCAAGATATTTCGCTTTATAATCAAAAAAATCATTCTCACTTACAATTTCAGTGATTGGTAACACTTTGGTTTCACCTTGAAAGGAAATAACACCAACGGAAACTTCAGTCCCATCTAGATAGGATTCTATAATGACTTCGTCATCTTCTTTATAAGCGACTTCTAACGCTTTTTTAAAATCTTCCTTTTTATAAACTTTAGAAATTCCAAAGCTACTTCCAGCACGATTCGCTTTTACAAAACACGGCAAACCAACTTTTTTAATGATGGCTTCTTCATCCACCTGATCACCTAGGTTAATATAATAACTTTCGGCCGTTTTAATTCCGTAAGGTTTTAATACACTTAAACAATCGCGTTTATTAAACGTTAAAGCTGCTTGGTACATACCACAACTGGTATGCGGAATTTTTAACAACTCTAAATAGGCTTGCATTATACCATCTTCGCCAGGAGAACCGTGAATGGCATTAAAAACACAGTCGAAAGTAATTTTTTTATTATCAATAGTTACAGAAAAGTCATTTTTATCAATTGGAAACTCCTTATTTTCAGCAGAAACAAAAACCCACTTATCTTCAAAAATATGAATACGATATGGATTATAAACATCTAAACTTTTCAAAGTTTCATAAACAACGTTTCCGCTTTTTAGGGAAATTTCGTACTCACTAGAGTAACCACCCATTATTATGGCAATATTCTTTTTCATATTTATTTTCCACAGAAGTGGAAATCGATTTTATTAATGGTAATTTTAAAGTCTAAAACTAACAATAAAACGTATCTATTATTAGTTAAGCTAAAATATCACTAATAAATCAAAACTAAAAACAGTTCTGTTTTTATATATTTGCCCCATAAATTCGTTTCTATGAGTCTTATAAAATTTCTGACTAGTAAAACATTCGTTAAACAAATTATTCTGGCCATTATTGGTTTGGTTATTTTTTGTTTTATTTTATTGAAATGGTTAAATATTACCACAAATCATGGCGAATTTGAAACCGTTCCAGACTTAAAAGGAAAATCCATAGGAGTCGCAAATTTGGAATTAAATGAAAATAATTTAAAATTAGAAGTTTTAGATTCTTCAAACTTTAATCCTGATTATCCTAAATTTTCAGTGATTGATCAAGATCCTATTGCTGGTGAAAAAGTAAAGGATGGTCGAAAAATATACGTAACATTAAACCCTTCAGGTTTCCGAAAGGTGAAAATCCCGAATTTAAAAGAAAAAACATTCCGTCAAGCAAAACCAACTTTAGAAGCGCTTGGTTTTAACATTGGAGCTATAACATTTACCGATTATTTAGGTGAAAATGAAGTTGTGAAGTTGATGTATAAAGGAAAAGAGATAAAAGAAGGCGATGAATTGCCTAAAACATCTAAAATCGATTTGGTTTTAGGTAACGGAAACAGACCAGGTTCAAACTAATTATGGCAGACTACACTCCAGAAAACCAAAGCGAAGAAGACGATTTATACGAACACTACGCTTTTACTGCCGAAAAAGGGCAAACACCACTTCGGATTGATAAATATTTAATGAATTTTATAGAAAACGCCACGCGTAATAAAATTCAAGCAGCTGCCAAAAACGGCAATATTTATGTAAACGATGAACAAGTAAAATCCAACTACAAGGTAAAACCACATGATAAAATACGTGTGCTTTTTGAGCATCCACCTTATGAGTATTTACTAACGCCAGAAAACATCCCCTTAAATATTGTTTATGAAGATGATGACTTATTGGTTGTTAATAAAGAACCAGGCATGGTGGTGCATCCAGGACATGGCAACTATTCTGGCACCTTGATAAATGCGTTAATTTATCATTTTGAAAACTTACCAAACAACTCTAGTAATCGTCCAGGATTGGTGCATAGAATTGACAAAGACACCAGTGGTTTATTAGTCATTGCCAAGAATGAAGAGTCCATGACGCATTTATCCAAACAGTTTTTTGATAAAACTAGCGAGCGCGAATATGTGGCTATTGCTTGGGGAAATATGGATGAAGATGAAGGCACAATAGAGGGAAACATTGGTCGTCATCCAAAAAACCGTTTACAAAACACCGTTTATTTTGGTGATGATGAGGACAAAGGAAAACCAGCCGTAACACACTATAAAGTTATAGAACGCTTAGGTTATGTAACGTTAGTTTCTTGCAAACTGGAAACTGGACGTACGCACCAAATCCGCGTACACATGAAACATATTGGTCATACACTATTTAATGATGAACGTTATGGTGGCGAGCGTATTTTGAAAGGAACCACGTTTACTAAATACCGTCAGTTTGTAGATAACTGTTTTAAAATTTTACCACGACAAGCATTGCATGCTAAATCGTTAGGTTTTGTGCATCCCAAAACAGGTGAAATGATGCGTTTTGATTCGGAAATCCCACAAGATATGCAAGATTGCATTGAAAAATGGCGAAATTATTCCAAGCATCAAGATTCAGAATAAATTTCCTCTATAGTTTTATAAAAAAGAATAAAATTAGAGATTGATTTTATGCCAAGTGAATTGTAACTTTGAGAAACTCAAAAAAGTTATGAACCTTTAAATCGATTCCTAATTTTAGGACTTTTATATACTTATGAAACTTGTTTTATCTCCAGCCAAATCATTAGACTACAATAGTAAATTACCAACTACCAAAACTACAGAATCCGAATTCTTGAAAGAATCTGAACGTTTAAATGGCATATTGAAAAAGAAATCGGCTAAAAGTTTATCGAAGCTCATGAGCATTTCAGATACTCTAGGACAATTAAATTACGAACGAAATCAAGAATGGGAATTACCGTTTAATAAAGATTCTGCCAGACAAGCTATTTATGCTTTTAATGGTGATGTGTATCGTGGATTGGATGCATACACCATTCCGAATGATAAAGTTGACAGGCTTCAAGATACCGTTAGAATATTGTCTGGATTATATGGTGTTTTAAAACCTTTGGATTTAATCATGCCATACCGATTAGAAATGGGCACTAAAATGTCTGTTGGAAAAAATAAAAACCTATATGAATTCTGGAAGAAGAAAGTTACGCAATCCCTAAATGACGAATTAGAAGACGATGAACTTTTTCTCAATTTAGCTAGTAACGAATATTTTAAAGCTATTGATAAAAAAGCTTTAAAAGTGCCAATTATTGATGTAGATTTTAAAGAATTAAAAGGAGATCAATACAAAACCATTGGCATATTTGCCAAATTAGCCAGAGGATTAATGACACGATATATTATTGACCAAAACGCTAAAACGTTGGATGACATTAGAGCATTCAACTTGGAAGGCTATGGATTAAGTGATGAATTATCAAGTAAAAATAAGCTTGTTTTTACTCGTTAAACAGAGTTTAAACTCACTATGGTTTCACCTTTTTACTGATATTTATTTTTTCTTCTGGACGTACTTGTTTTTTAATTCGTGGTCGTCTTACGCCATAGGAACCTCGATTAATTTTTCCGCGTTTTGTTTTTTTATCACCTTTTCCCATAACTTGTTTGTGTTTAAAAGTTAAATTATAAATTACAAAAAATTAATCAGCCTAAAAAGCAAACATGACATTCTTTCATAAACATCCCTATAAACCTTTTATTCAAAAAGACACCACTAAACTAATTATTGGCACCTTACCTCCTCCACGTTTTTCTATAGGCGATTTGCTAGAAAAAGATGTCGATTTCTGTTATGGTAGTTATTACAATAGTTTGTGGTTGTATATTGATGAAATTCACAATCTAAATTTACGCTATGACAATTCAGAAAAAGCAGTTTTGGAACGCAAGCAATTTTTAATTCAACATAAAATTGGCATATGCGATATTGTTGAAAGTGCCCAACGCAAAAAAATTGACGCATCAGATTTAGGAATGAGTAACATCATATTGCGTGACATATTGGGTTATTTAGAAGAATATCCAAAAATAGACACCTTATTATTTACAGGTGGAAATAGTAAAAATGGGCCTGAATATTTTTTCAGAAAGCATTTAAAAACGTATAATTTAAAGCTGGAAGTTGTTAGTAATGAGGTACCGAGAATTCATCAATTTAGCATGAATTCAGAAACTACGCAACGTCCTATTAAAACAGTTTCATTAACTTCTGGTTCTGGCGCAGCTAATATTTCTATAAGTAAAATGCCTCTTTACAAACAACTAAAAGCAAGCAACCCAAATTTTAATACATTCGATTTTCGGCTGATGCAATACCGTGAATATCTATAGAAAAATTAATTTATTTCATTGATTATATTGTAATTATTAGAATTTTAGCGATTTTCTATTATTCTGTAATGAAAAAATATTATTTTAGAAGTCTATAAATAAAATTCAATGAGAAATTACTTATTACTACTCTTCACTTTTCTACTTATTGTTTCATGTACAAGTGATGAAACTACCATAACTGTCCAACAGTGTGCTAAACCAACTAATTTAAATACTAACGCTATAACTTTTGAAAGTGCTGAAATAATATGGTCTGATGCCAATGGAGCAAATTCATTTACCATAGAATATGGATTATCTGGTTTTATGTTGGGTTCTGGTACATCTATAGATCTTTCAGAATCATCGGTTATGCTTTCTAATCTTTCGGCTAATACAAGTTATGATGTTTACATTAAAATAGCTTGTGGTAATAACAATTCCAGTATGTATTCAGATGTTTTAAATTTCACAACATCTACTCCTCTAGTAATACCTCAACTGCTTCCAAATCTTTCCGATTTAAATTTATTTGCTGGAAACTTAAACGATTTAACACCAAGTACGCGAGCTTTTGAATACAACTTAAACACGCCTTTATTTACGGATTACGCACACAAACAACGTTTAATTGCATTGCCTCCAGGAACCAGCATGGATTATGTAGATAACGGATTTCCTGACTTCCCGGACAATACAGTCATATCCAAAACATTTTACTACTATAATGATGAACGCAATGAGTCTTTAGGAAAAACCATAATTGAAACACGCATTTTAATTAAAATTAATGGCACATGGGAATTAGGAAATTACAAGTGGAATGCTAGCCAAACAGATGCTGTTTTAGATGATTTAGCACATACGGTTCCTGTTACTTTTGTTAACAGTAGTGGAACAACAAACACGATAAATTATGGAATTCCATCCATGCAGGATTGTGTTAATTGCCATAATAGTGATAATGTTATTACTCCAATAGGCCCAAAATTAAGGACAATGAATTTCAATAACCAGCTTCAAGATTTTATTAACTCTGGTTATTTATCAAATCTTTCAAATCCAACAAGCGTTACAACCTTACCAAATTGGGAAGACACAAGTTATACGGTTGAAGAACGTTCACGCGCTTATTTTGATGTTAATTGTGCCCATTGCCATTCAGATGGTGGTTACTGTCAATTTCAATCGCAATTGCGCTTAACGTATGAAACTCCTTTTGCAGAATCTATGATTTTGGAACGTAGAGGTAGTATTGATAACCGTATGCGCGATTATAACCCAGGGATTAGCATGCCATTAATTGGCACAAGCACTGTTCATGATGAAGGTTACACCTTAATTCGTCAATATTTAAACTCGCTTTAAAAAGTAAAAATAAAGGCACTAAAAAACCCAGTAATATTGATATTACTGGGTTTTTTATTGACTAATTTAAACTAATATAAAAACTAACTTTTTATTTATTTGGATTAAAACCTGTTGGTAAATAATCTTGAGTATTGAAATTAAACTGAACGTCTTCATCAATTTCAATTAATGAAACCTTGCTCCAATTAATATCATCCTTACCTTTTAAAGGGTTAAAATCTTTTGGTAAATAAATCTTGGTGTCTAAATCAACATTTTCAGGTATTTCTATAAGCGGAATATCTTTCCAATTAATATCATCTTTACCTGCTAACGGGTTGAAATTTTCTGGCAAATATTGATTCACATTAAAACCTAAATCAATTGTTTCCTCCAACTCAATGATGTGAATATCCTCAACACTAACAACAGCTTCATCTATAGAAGATTTATTTGTTTTTCCGTGTGGATTATTTAAATAATTATCAGTTACAAAATTGCTAGCCACGGCTGTACTTGCAGCAAGTAATAATCCGCTTACGACTAATAAATGTTTCATTTTATGTTTGTGTTTTAAATTTAATAATAAGACTGACAAACAATTAAAACGTTTCATTTGTTTAGAAATATTTAACAGTAACAACCTGAATTTAAGAACATTTAACAATTTAAGTCTCAAAAAATTGAATGAAATAGTTACAGATAAAAAAATTATGAATCTAAATATTTTTGATGTTTTATGTTTTTAGAAAAAATATTCACACCTTAATACTAAAATATATCAGTTTCGTAATTAAAAATATCACCCATTAAACCTTTTCAACAATTCAACGTCTTAATATCACGAACATTAATATTTATATATCATGAAAAAACTATTTTTAATTGCTTTAGCGTTAGTAACTATTCAAATGTCTGCTCAAGACAGAAAAAAAATGCATAAAAAAGGAGATCGGGCCGAACAGATGCAATCTTACACACCTGAAGAAATGGCTGAATTACAAACAAAAAAGCTAACTTTAGAATTGGACTTAACAGAAGCACAACAAAAACAAATTATGGATTTGAACGTTGAAAATGCTAAAGAACGCAAAGCCATGATGGAAAAGCGCCAAGAGAGACAGAAAGACAAGGAAGAAAAAGCGGTTTCTAAAGACGACAAGCTTAAAATGAAAAATGATATGCTTGATAAGCAAATTGCCATGAAAGCAAATATGAAAAAGATTTTAACAGAGGAGCAATACAAGAAGTGGGAAAACCTTAAAAAGGAACGCAAGGAAAAAGGACGCAATTCACAAAAACAAAGAAAGCAAATACCGCAAAGAAAATAGAAGATCGAAAATAGTTAATTGGTTTAATTAAAGGCAGATAATATAAGTATTCTGCCTTTTTTCATATTTAAAAAACAAGTATATTTGTTAAAAACCATTTAAAAAATTACTATTATGAAAAAATTACTACTTATTGTATTAGCTTTAGTTAGCATGCAATTAACCGCTCAAAACTTAAAGAGTTTAAGTTCTGCTGCCACTGGCGAATCAAGTTCTATTATTGACCAATTAGCAGGTGATCAAGTTAAAAAGTTTACAAAAAAGCTTAATTTAAACGAAGAACAGCAGAACATGGCTTCAGACTTAGTTGTTAGTCAGTTAAAATCTCCGAAATTTCAAAAACTAATGGGAGATTCTGCTGGAAAACTTTTAGGATCTGGATCTAGCGATAAATCCGAAGATATAACAAAAGCATTATTAGCAGAACCTGAATTTCAAAAAAAGATGACTGAAGTTCTTGACGAAAAACAAGAACAGGAATTCAATAAAATGATTCCTAGAGAATAAGAAATCTATAAAATTTCAAAAAGCCGATTTTAAATAAAATCGGCTTTTTTTTATAATGTTTTCGCTACAGCTTTTACAACTTCTATTGTTTTATCTAGATCGTCATAACTTAAGGCATCTGTAATAAACCACGTTTCAAAAGCACTTGGCGCAATATAAATTCCATGATCGAGCATGCCATGGAAGAATTTTTTAAACGTATCATTATTACCATCAGCAGCGGATTGAAAATCCACAACAGCAGTTTCTGAAAAATGAACAGATATCATGGAACCTACTCTATTAATAGTGTGAACTATGTTGTTTTCTGTTAAAACATGTTTTAATCCTGTGTGCAAATAGGCCGTTTTTTCTTCTAATCGCTTATAAATTTCAGAATCTGCATTCAATGCTTGTAGCATAGCTAAACCAGCAGCCATGGCTAATGGATTCCCACTTAATGTTCCTGCTTGATACACTGGGCCAATTGGTGCCAAATAATCCATAATCTCTTTACGAGCTGCAAACGCACCAACTGGCAAACCACCTCCTATTACTTTTCCAAAACAAACAATATCTGCTTGAATTCCATACAACTCCTGAACACCACCTTTGGCTAAACGAAAACCCGTCATGACCTCATCAAAAATTAAAAGAATGTCATGCTGTGAACACAAATCTCTTAATACCTGTAAAAAATTTGGCTCTGGTGGAATACACCCCATATTTCCTGCCACAGGCTCAATAATAATACAAGCAATTTCATTAGGATTGGCATGAATTAATTCGCTTACATTTTCTAAATCGTTATATCTAGCCAATAATGTATCTTTAGCTGTACCTTGAGTAACACCAGGACTATTAGGAGAACCAAATGTTACAGCTCCACTTCCTGCTTGGATTAAAAAACTATCACTATGACCATGATAGCAACCTGCAAATTTTATGATTTTGTCTTTTCCTGTATAACCACGTGCTAACCTTACTGCACTCATACAGGCTTCAGTTCCTGAATTTACAAATCTAATTTTATCAATATTAGGAACCATAGAAACTGCTAATTCAGCAATCTTTGTTTCAATCTCTGTAGGTGTTCCAAAAGAAGTACCTAATTTTGTTTTTTCAATAACTGCGTCAACAACAGGCTGAAAGGCATGACCTAAAATCATAGGTCCCCAAGAATTTATATAATCAATGTATTGATTATCATCTTCATCAATTAAATAAGGCCCATTTGCTTTTTTTATAAAAATTGGTGTTCCACCAACCGCTCCAAAAGCTCGAACTGGAGAATTTACACCACCCGGAATTACTTGTTCAGCTTGTGCAAATAAGGCACTGCTTCTTTTGTATTGCATAAAATTTGTACTTTAATTAGATTTAACTATTAATACATCTCCAATGTTCAAATCATTAGAGGACAAATTATTAAGTCGTTTTAAATTTTCAACAGATGTATCATACCGTTTTGATAATGAATATAGTGTGTCTCCTTTTACAACTTGGTGAGAGGATTCTGTGGATTTTTCAGCATGAACAACAGTTGTTTTACCGGTTATCATTTCATCATATTTGTAAAGTTCATAGCGTTCAATTAAACTAATTAACTTATCAGGATATTTCCTATCAGTAGCATATCCAGCAGCTTTTAAACCTTTAGCCCAACCTTTGTAATCGTCTATGTCTAATTCAAACAATTTATAATAGCGCTTGCGTTCTTTTAAAAAAAGTGAATGATCACGATAGGAATATTTGGCATCATTATATTTTCTGAAACATTCTTGATCGGCATCATCATCATGATATATTTTGGCACCTGTCCATTCGTGACATTTTATTCCAAAATGATTATTAGCTTCAACAGATAAACGACCACGACCAGAACTGGATTCTAAAATCCCTTGAGCAAGGGTAATACTTGCTGGAATATTATATAAACGCATTTCTTCTTGAGCAATATCACTATAGGTTACTATATAATCTTCAATGGGATTATTACTCACAACCGTTTCTTTAACTGGAGGATCTACTTGAGGTTCTTGAGTAGGAAATTTTATTTGAGGCTTTTTAACAACACGCTCGGTTCTAGGTTTATTTTTTGATGATTTAGAAGCTGCACGTTTTTTAGTGCCACAACCAAAAACAATTAATGCCAAACAGATCAATACTAGTATTCGCTTCATTCTTATTTAATTTTAATCATATTCTTCTTTTTTAAAAAGTGATTCATTCCTGCAATTCCTTGGAGACCTCCTGTATGAATCATTAAAATTTTAGCGTCTTTTGGAAAATATCCTTTTTTTATCAAATCAAAAACACCGTAAACCATTTTACCCGTATAAATAGGATCTAATGGTATATTGAATTGACTCTTAAATTCATTAATAAAACTGATTAATTCCGAATTTATTTTAGCATAACCACCAAAATGATAATCTGTCACCAAATCCCAATTGTCACGCTTTGCAAATTTACTAATATCTTTTTGTAAAAAATCACCTTTAAGAGCTGGAAAACCAAGAATTTTTTGATGATTTACTGAAGCATTTATCAAACCCGAAATTGTTCCACCTGTTCCAACTGGACAGGTTATATAATCGAATTTAGCATCTTGATTTGTTAAGATTTCTTCACAGCCTTTAATAGCTAAATCGTTTGTTCCGCCTTCAGGTATCAAATAAAAATTACCAAACTGACTTTTTAAATATTCAATAAATGCTGGTGATTCTTTTTTCCTGTAAGCATCTCTTGAAACAAAATAAAACTGCATACCCTGTTTTTGCGCATACACCAAAGTTGGATTCTCTTGAATTTTATTTATTAACTCTTCACCACGAATAATGCCAATTGTCTGAAAACCAAATCGACTTCCAGCAGCAGCTACAGCCGCTATATGATTAGAATACGCACCTCCAAATGTTAAAAGCGTTTTAGAAGCTAGCTTTTTTGCTTGCAGAACATTGTACTTTAATTTCCGGTACTTATTACCAGAAATGAATGAATCTATCAGGTAGTCAGGTTTTATATACACCTGATTATCAATACAAACATTTAAGTTTTCGAAAATCTCGAACATTATAAAATTTTAATAAATATTTATTATTTACTACATATAGGTGAACTTTTTTTATTATATTTCATAACAACATAATGATTTGTCAGATTTTTAACACTTAATCAATGGCTTCATAAAAAACAACCCAAAACCTACCCTATACTACCTATTTGAATTGGTAAAAATACAATTTGTATTTAACAACCTCAAATAGCGATATATGATTAGAAAATTACTCCCTCTCGTATTACTGATAATGTTTTTTTATAATGGATTTGGTCAAAACAATCCATGTGCAGAAAATTTCTTAATAGCTGGTAAAACGTTTGAATCGAAAAATTCAAATATTTCTGAATATCTCATTTCTTGGGATTTCTCAAAGACACCTAATAAAAACTCACTCACTTCAGAATTTGAAATTCAACCTTTAAATAGCTGTTGGAATGGCTTGGATGGAACAAAACGTTCAGAAAAAATGACTCATAAGATAGGCAGTTTAAGTAAAAAATCGCAGGGAGAATTTGCTGTATCCTTCAAAGATCTGAACGCTAAATGCTTTAAATGGCGTACAAAAATTGTTAATACAACTACCAACTGTGAAAGCTTTACAGATTGGCAGTTTTTCAGTTTTCTGTAATCCTAATTTTGCTATTTAAAAAAAACATCTTTATGAGACATTTTACATTCATTTTCATTTTTATACTATCCGTTGGCACTTGTTTTTCTCAAGGAAATTCTGTTGGAACAGCTGATCAATTTTGCTCGGGAGGCTCGGAGTTAGTTTTTCCCAATGTTACTGGTTCTTCTGATTTCACTCCTGTAGGTTGTTTAGGATCCATTCCAAATGCCGCATATTACTATCTTACAGTTGACCAACCTGGCGACTTAATATTTACTATTTCTCAAGAAGACACCTTTGGCGATCCCATTGATGTCGATTTTATTGCCTGGGGACCTTTTGTCTCAATTGCCGCCGCAGATGCTGCAATTACGTTAACCGATTGCCCTACCTGCCCAAACAATACTTTTGACGCTACATTTTATCCATATGCTCCAGACTTTATAACGGATTGCAGTTATGACTCAGCACCTACAGAAACATTGACAATTAATGGTGCTTCAACTGGCGAAATTTATGTTGTTTTAATAACAAATTTTGATGGTGCAGCTGGAAATATTTCAATTCAGCAAACTAATGGAATGGGAACAACCAGTTGTGCTGACCTACCAGTATGTGGAGGTACATTTTTAGATAGTGGAGGAGATACAGGTAGCTATTCAAACAACGAAA
>TARA_R110002012_G_scaffold33393_2_pt1 | contig 51502 bp, 43 predicted proteins | sample TARA_R110002012 | Tara Oceans TARA_R110002012 (sample SAMEA4396515) | marine metagenome | biome: Westerlies Biome; feature: [DCM] deep chlorophyll maximum layer (ENVO:01000326); material: water (ENVO:00002006), including particulate matter (ENVO:01000060) such as... | depth 40 m
CGTTTGCACTTCAATGTTGGAGAAACTATTTACGCTACCGGAGGACAAAGAATTGGTGTTATTACGGCTATCGCAAGTGCAACTGCACTAACGATTGGGGCAGGGGTTTTGAGAGCAGTTGCCGATGATGAAAACTTATTCAAGATTGGACCTGACCAAAGCGCGGTCACTCTAAACGATGGTAGTCTAGCGGTATCTGTTGATGAAACTAACAAGTATGTAGTCTTCGGAAATGGTAATCTTGGTGCGGCAAGTACAGCACACACACAAGATGGTCGCTGGTGGATTCTAGGCGAAAGAGCGTGAGGTGATTCACCTTGCCTTCTGTTACAGTCCATGAGTTTACACCTGAACAGGCTTGTGAAACGGTTAACACCGTAGCCGCTGGTATAGCGAAAGTGTTGAATGACAGTCCGAGCATTATTGCAATCACAGCATACCAATGTCAAGGAAATATCTATGTGGTAGCCTGTCGCCCATGACGGTGATAGCATGGACTTACACGAACTGCAAAGGCTTGAAAAACAGGGTTGGAAGAAGGCTGAAGAGTCTATGACCAAGACTGATGAGCGCGATAAGTTGAAGGGTGTTATCAAGCGTCAAAACATGAAGACGCGAAACATCCGAGACATCGTGAACATAGGTAGTGGCACTCGTTGTAAGTTCTGCGGTATGCTACACTTCTGTTATCTCGAAAGATGCGGGGCTTGTAAGAAGCCTATGGAATATAATCTCGCGAAAACCGAAGAGGTGATTTGATGAATGCGTTTGAGAAAGCATGGCGTTTACTCAAGCAACAGTTAACGCCAGAGCAAGAGCAAATGATACAGCAGTTGACTGATGCTGGTGATATCACACACGCTGAAGCGTTACGCCAAGCATATGAGCAAACTAATGCTGCTCAACAGACAGCGCGTGAAGGTCAACCGCAGATGACACCGCAGATACAAGCAAACTACCAAGACCCTCTCAACCTAAAGAGAGAGAAAACAGAGGCGGGGCAAGCAATCCGCAGATTGATGACTGGTGGCAGAATCAATAGTAAGGAACTCAAAGAAGCAATGCGCGCGTATAGAAAGAATTACGGCGAAGACCCTCCAAGAACACCTAAATCATTAAGGAGGCGTTTGTAGTGCCAACAGTGTTTCAGACAGGTGAGCGTGAAGGTCGCCCGTTATTTCCCGACCGTATATATTACACATCCGCGCAGAAAGTTGCAGACATTTTACAAGTACCATTTCCCGACCCTATCCCTTTAGCAGCCGAAGATGGTTCGACTTATGTTGACATAGCACCAGCAGATTACAGATTAGTAGGATTTGAAGTAGGTGACAAAATTGAAATTACCAGTGATGCCGAGATGGGTGAAGAGCGAACTATTACAACTATCGCTCGCGCTTCCGGTAATGTTCGCTTATCTTTTAGTGGCGCACTAACAGGCACATACACAACCGCACAAAACGCGGATGTTCAGAACTTGCAATCCTTCACTAACGGGAAGCGTAAAGGTATTACTAGAGCGCAAGTTGAAACACTCATCAAGCGTACACAAGATAAAATTGATAATCTTACAAACAATGCTTGGCGACCAATGTTGCAAACCGCAGAATACCTTAACTTCGATACTTACAAACCATACCGCAGACGGTATTATACTGATTATGTTGGTTCTGTTCCACTGATGTTTCGCAATGCGCAACAAATACTACGCCTTGAGATATGGCAAGGGGCTGACTATCGCGAAATAGCCGCGGCTGAAATCCGTTTGAAGATTACTGACTTCACTCAACTCGTCGCTGACACTGACAAAGTATTCCTATGTCCGGGTGGTGGTGGTGTTGCTACACTCACAGCAGGTGATGGTTCATCAAAGTTCCGCGCGCAATTCGATAATGTAAGCACAGCACAACAACTTGCAGACCTTATCAATATGGATGCGCGCAAAGGTAAAAGCGCAACACTATTCAGCCCATCATTTGAGTTTGAAGATGTCACCGAAACCGATGGTACGATAACCGCCAATGTTCATCATGAGTTTATGGCATCCGCTAACGCAGACTATGGTGGCGGTCAACTCAAGATTACTTCTATGCGTCGCGGTGAGGCTGGCGAGAACGCTACATACGCTTGCACATCATCCGGTGTCACATTCACAGGTGCTACTGACACTAGCACAACGGTTTCGTCATCCACATCAAGCACTATTGTAGTGACCGATGTTACGAATCTTGCACCTTATGGTATCATAACCATAGGTAGCACAGTCGGGTACTACACAAGCATAACAGGTACGACATTAAACGGTGTTGCAGACCTTGTTGGAGACATCAGTGCCGCCGCAACAAACGGTGTAACACTCAACCAAAAGAAGTTCAAGATAGATTATGTTGGTACAACCACAGGTGACGAGGCTCGACTTCGTGATTGGTGGGCTGATTATGATATGGGTATCATTTACTTCAACAACTCTTATCCTTACTTTTCATGGAATGCAGTTAAGGTGTCCTATGTTTATGGTGAGAGATATGTTGAAAAAGCGATAGAGGATATCTGCACAAAGTTAGTCGCGATGGATTTGATTCTATCGGACGATAGAAGCGTATTATTACCTGAAGGAACACAGAATGTGGACTTAGGTAGCAAGTACCAATTATTCAAAGCGCAGGTAGCAGAGACGCTTCCGCGCTATACAGAAGTAATGACGATGTTGTGATAATATGAACCCAATGAATGAAGCGTGGAAAATCTTGAAAGCCAACCCAAGAATGCTTGATAGCGAAGGAAATGCTGTTCCTCCCGCGGTAATGAATTATCACTATCTTTCACAAGAAATGGACCCTTACGGACATGGATTTGAAGGTGATGGTGACCGCGAGCATGGCGTTTCTCGCACAGCAGAAGCGATGGCACAGGGAAACCACCCCGCTTTTGATGACGACGAAAGCCAACAAAACATCTTACAGCAAGTAAGAAGGGATGCTAAAAAACACACAAACGAAGGAATGAAGGCTAACCTCCATTACCATAGTGAGCCAAAACAATCCATTCAAAGAATGCCCCGACCCGAAGACGAAGAGTGATAGTATGAAAGACATAATCAAGAAAAGCATCGGCAAGGCTCTCCGTGAGCCTATCATGTTAGCGCGTGAGAACAGTGTGTTTACTGATGATGGTCGAGTCTTTCTTGATGCGGCGGCTTCTGTGTATGGAGCCGCGGTTAACATGCAAGGAGATATTATTGACGCTAAAGGTAAGAAAATCGAAGAATCTGACCCTTTCTATAAACTCATAATATCTAGCGCGAAGAAACAAGCGCGCTCAGAATCCAAAATAGGTGGTGGATTAATTGGGCCTTGAATCCGTTGAGTTGATGAAAAAGATACTTAGCGATAACTGGAATCGTGGTAACACCGACCAGCGTACACCAGTCATTGAGGACATCACAACTGTTGAAGCAGGTCGTGGTAAGCGTCTCGATTTAACCAGTAAAGATGCAATACTTCTCTATGAGACTGTTCATAATGAAGAGCAACCTGAAGTATTCTATGATTTCGTTCACACGCGAATCAATGTAACAGTTGATGCGCGAACTACTAGAGGTAGGAGTCATCTTATGAAATTGGAAGATGAGATTCGTCGCGTAGTGCATGGTCAAAGAAAAGGCGATGGCGCGAACTTTGACCGATTACTCTATAAGATGAGGACTGACCTTTCAGACCGGACGAAGAGGCTGCATCGCATGACCTTCCAAGTCGAAATCGTTATCTTTAGCGAACTAATAGCATAGAATAGGCGGACAACAACATGGCATCAACAGTTTACAAAGGCGACTTATCTGAAGTCACATTCGGCAAAGAATGTGGATTAGCGTTAGCGTATGATTCATTCGGCGGTCTTAGATTCGCGACGGACTCGACTGGTACTACAATCACTTTTTCAGGTGCAAGTGCTGGTTTCTTCTCATCGGGTTCTTTGCTTCGCTATCCAAAAGGTATGCTTGTTGGTTCTCAACTTCGCGTTATCGGTGGTGGTAACTTCACTAACGATGACAACGCTACCAAAGGCCATGTTTATACCATCGTCGCAAATGTCGGCGCAACCCTCACCGTCTCTCCACCAATGAAAGAAGTAAGCACTACATCAGCATCTGGTGATGAACTAATCATCGACACGATGGGTACACCAACCATTGACACAGGTATGACCCATCACGCTAACGCGCAATCCGCAGACGAGTCTGTTTTAACCGACCAGTTCATCGGACTCGCAGCGACCGTTTCTTTACCTGAAACAAAAGTCGAAGTGCGCCGTTCACACATTGTTGGTATTGGTCGCGATGTCGTCATTCAAGAACCACAACGCTTCTCTAACGAAGGTGGCTCTCTTGAGACAATGATGAATAGCGCGCGTTGGTTATACTATGCTCTTGGTCGTCAAGTCATTAACGAACCTGCGGCAGTCATCTCCGGCGACCCATCTGCAACATCATTCTTAGACATAGCCGCTGGTGACACTTACATCGGTTACACAGGCACACTCTCTAATCTATCCGCAGGTGAACACATTATTATTACGGACAGCACAGCCACACCATTCCCGAAAGACACAGCAGCAGCCGCTTCAAAAGAATGGGGTGCTGATGGTCTTGGTATTGACATGGAGAACACAGAGCGAAACGAGATTCGCCTAGTGCTTTATGTTGATACAACTACACGACGAATCCATGTTGAAGAACCATTTAACTTCAGTCATGCATCAGGTTATGGGCGTAAGCGCGTAGCCTATCATGCAAGTTCCACTAACGGTTCTCCTGATTTCGATACTACCGCTGGAAGTTTCGGAACAATTACCAACCGCCAATCACGACTTCTATTCTCCGGCGCAACTCTGCCAACCTTTGCAATTGAGTCTAGTATTCGCACACACAATGTTGGTTCATTCAACGCAAACGCAACTGACGCTCTTGCTAACGAAGCCGCGCCCGGCTCTGCTAATGACAGCAAGCAACTTACGCGCGTTTGGAAAGGATGCAAAGTAAAGGACTTCTCACTCGCGGCAGATGCAGATGCGGAAGTCAAGTTGTCAATCAACTTCGATGCTCTTTATTGCTATACAGATACAGGCCGTCTTGAAAATGCCCCAAACAAGGGTGACCGCTACACAGCACATCGAATGTTTGAGAACATCGCTAATAGCGGAATTAATCGCAAGAAGGCTGGAATCGCACCTAATACAGAGAAGCCGTTTTTCTTTTACAACGGTGTCATCAGTTCATTCGGAATCAACATCGCGCAAGTCACCAACTTTAGCCTAAGCGGAAACAACAACGCAGAAGCAATTTACACTATTCGCGGTAACAGTCAAGCAGAGGAACGCAACACCGCTGGTCAATCTCTTGAGCAGATACCATTCGGTGGTTCGCGCAACGCTAACCTTATGATTGAAAAAACAATGGAGTATGAATTGTCAATGTCAATCATCGCATCCGACCCTCTCATTTGGCATGAGTTTAGAAGTAATCGAACACACGATTTCACAGAGCCAATTACACTTACACTCACTAAAGCAGGTACAGGTGCTAATCGCGAAGAAGTAATTATCGTAGTTGATGATTACATCATCACGGAAGCACCACTTCCTATCCCTGAAGACAAGGGTGTTATCAAGAGTGAATTGAAGATTATGCCGAAGCATGTTCGCGTAATCTCTCATGACGCTTTCTTATCCATGTGAGGTGATTAAATGAATCCGTTTAGAGAAAGTTGGGGAACACTACTGAAAGAGAGCATGTGCAAAGACGACGACTGTAAAGGCTGTCGCGGTTGCAAGACCTGTCCTAAATGCAAACCTAAAGGTTCAACCTGCGAAAAGACGGGGTGCGGTTCATGAACCCTATGAACCATGCTTGGACTTTACTAAAAGGCGGCATGAGTAACATAGATTTGATATTGCGCGAGAATCAAAACGACCCTGAGAAAGCAAAGAGGGAGATTATGGCAGACTATCCGCATATGAAAGAAGATGAACTTCAACATATGATAGATGAATGGCATGAAGTTAACTCACCGCCTCCACAATTCCCTAGTCTTGTAAACGATATGAGTGAAGAGAAGTTCACACAATTAGCAGGTAACGAAGAAAACTTAGTACATCCTTCAGGTCGTTTACCCGGTTCCACTCCACCTAAGCCAGATGATAATCCGCTTGGTTTAGATTTAGATAAAATAAGAGAAATATCGGAGGGAAATCAATGAGAAGAAGTATGCATATTGGCGGCGAAAGGCCGTTAAGATTACGCGCGGTAGCAGAAAATGCATTTGTCGCTGAAGAAGTATTCAACCCCGATGCCGCAAAAACAGACGGTAATCCGTTTCCTGAAGAAACAAAAGAGACTGTTGAAGAAGTGTTAGAAGACATACATGATTACAATTCCATGACTGTTGAAGAACTGAAAGCCCTTTTAAGAGCGCGAGGTTTAGAAGTCACTGGTAAAAAGGCGGAACTTATTGCCCGTCTATTAGATGCTGATACCCCCTCGGAAGAGGCAGTTGAAGCGGAAGAAGTCGTTCCTTCTGAAGAAGCCGCGACAAGCGATGAGGGAGTAAGTGAGAACAATGGTACAGATAGCGGAATTGAGCAGTCTCTTGGTGAATAGCGAAGCGACTGAACATAGGATAAAAATAAATGACGATGAAGTCTTATCGGTTTGGGTGAAGGAATTATCCTTCATGCAGATGCAACAAGCAATCAAGTCATTCGTAAAGATTGGAACTGATTCATCAATTGATATTGATTTAGCGCAGTATTGGAAATACATGTTTGCTGAAGCAATAGATAGAACAGAACCTAGATTATCTATACCACAAATGTTGTCACTAAGGTCTGATGTCGCATTACAAATTACATCACTGTTACCACAGCCACAGGATTTGATGGCAAACCCTTTAGTGGATGGGGCGACCGAATAGAAGAAGCGTATGCTTTTCTTCGCGCCCCAGACGGTAATTTGACTTTAGGGTTTGAGGCTGCGGCATATTTCGTCGCGAATCATTTTAAAATCAGCATACAGGAAGTATGGAATATGAGTTCAGAAGCCTTTGAAGTATCTTTTGTTTGGGCTAATGCCGCAAAGCGCGTTGAGTCTGAAGATATGAAAAAAGCAACCGATGGTGCAAAAAGCAAGTCACGCGTAGGGTCAACACATGGGCCGATGCCGTACAGCGATTGAGGTGATTGAATGTCTGATATGAGTAAAGTTACTGCTGACACTAGCAAGTTACTCGTACAATTAGAGCAACTAGGTTTAGTCAACCTTAACGCTTCTAAATCAATGGGTCTTTATGAAAAACAGATGGCTAAACTTGATGCTACAATGAGGGCATCGCCACTCAATGCTATGATTACTACAGTGAGAGCGTGGGGTAAAGCAACTAAGAATGTTATTAAAATCACAGGTTTGAATACAACAATGACCGAAAAAGGTAAAGAAGAACACCGCGAAAATATGTCAACACTTCAGAAATACACTGCTGCTGTAATTAGTCATGGGTTGGCTCAAAAGTTAAGTAACAAAATGCTGAAGGTAAGTAATGGTTTATTTTCGCGCCTTCTGATTTCTGTATTCTCGTTAGTGAGTATATTTTTAATTGTAGGATTCGCGCTTGCTGCATTATCCATTGCATTCGAGGGCGCGAATAGCCCTCTCATCAATCTCACAGAAGATATGGGGATAATAGGTGACGCGATGCAAGGATTGGTACTCATCATCAGTGGTGAAGGCGATGAAGGTGGATTAAGTACAGGGTTTGATATTTTAGCCGCTGCAATGTTTACGGCTTCAATAGCAGCACTGGCTTTAGGTACAAATATGGGTATTCTCGTTGGTGTCTTGATGTTAGCAATCGGTGTTTATCGCATGGTTGCTAGCGCAACAAATGACACTGAAGTCGCGCTAGCAGTAGCGATATCAGTCGTGGTTGCTCTAACTGGTGCATTCATATATCTCAAAGCAGCGGCTCTTGCTACTGCACTCGGTATGCAACTTGTAGTAGTGCAAACTGTGGCTTTGATGATGATGGCTTACGGTCTTATCATCATAGGTACTTTGGGTCTTATAGAGTTCGCAACAGGCACAGCCGAAGGATGGAAGGCAGGTTTGTTAGCCGCGGGAAGTGCATTTTTGATATTCATTGGTATTTTACTGTTAGGTATTGGTTGGCCTGTCGCAGCCGCTATCGCAGCATTCGCTCTTATCATCGCACTCGTTTATCGCTTTTGGGATGATATTGTTGAATGGTTTACAACAGCGTATGAGTTTGTTGTAGGCATTCTTGCGTTGATTGGTTATTCTGTTACTTATGCCATTAGTTATCTTATTGCTTTTGTAATCGGAGCATTAACTGCGGCTATTGGATTATTTGTTGGCTTAGTGGTGGGAGTCTTTACCGCACTATTCGATTTAGGTGCGTCCTTCATGAGCGATGTAATACTTGGTGGAGGAAGCCTTGTTGATTGGTTTTTAGATATACCTAAAACACTCTCGCGGGGATTCGTAAATGGCTTCAAAAGTGTTTTCAATTCTATTATTGGTATATACAATGATTTCGCCGAAGAGATGGTTTTCGAGATACCTGATTGGGTTCCCGGTATAGGTGGCGATGAATGGAAATTACCACTCATACCAGAATTGGCTAAGGGTGGTATTGTTAACGGACCAACACTTGCTATGATTGGAGAGGATGGACCGGAAGCAGTTGTACCTTTGAACCGTAAGAATAACCCTAACGGAATAGGTCTTGGTGGTGGTGGTGCTACAACTATAAATATCAATGTCGGTGGTGTCACAGATAGAACCGATAAGCGCGCTCTAGCGAGAGAAATTGGCGATTTGATACGCGCTGAAATGTCTCGTAGTGGTAGGTCACACGGTAACAGGAGGTCAAGCGTATGACGAAGATAAGAATAATCCGTAACGACGGTGGGGTATTAGTTGTTGATGCTACGCAATACAGCGTTAACATAACTAGAAGTGTACCTATTATACCACTACCAGTGTTAGGGGAGAGAACTGCTATTGATTTGAATATGGTAGCGGCTGATTTCAAAATAGATGTTATACTCGCGGATGATGATTGTGCCTCTAGCGCATTCGCCGCGACTGCTGCTACTTCAAATATAGATTTTAGCGCGTTAGCAAACTCTGATGGTGGTGTCCATTCACCATACATGTCGGGTGCTGGAACTGTGACAGTTGGTAATTTAGATGACAATTACTTTGAGATTGAATCAACATACACAGGAGAAAACACGATTCGTAAACCAATCAAAGTTGTCTTTGATAGTAGCACTTCTTCGCATTCTGATACGAATGCGCCACCAACTGTAACTGTCGGTGTTCAAGGAATAACAACTGATACTGCTTTAGCGGCGGCAGTCAAGGCAGCATGTGAAGCAGCCAATTTCAGTCCAACAGTAATAACTAGCACTAGCGGTACTACATTCAGTAGCGCGTTCACAATTACCACAAGTGTTGGTGCTAATGGTACTGCCAATTCAAGACTTACTTTTACTCAAGTTGAAAAGGGCGCAGGTGGTAATAACCACACTCCAACTTTCAGCAAAAACTTCACCCCCTATCTCCCATTAAACGAAAGATTTGGTGGCGGTACTGAGAAATCTTGTCGTAGCGCGGGTGATAAGTTACAAGACTTGATTGCATATGTCGGTAACGCGAGTCTTCTTGGTGCATCGGGTTCTGTTCTTGGTGGAGAAATAGAGATAGACGGTAGTTTATCCGAAGAGCAAACCGCTGATTACATTATAGGAATACAAATACCTTACAACTCTTTGCTCACAAGTACATCAGCCAATGCTGATTACATAGAGCGTAATTTAATTATAGTTACAGGAAGGGCTGATGCGAATCAACAAGACGCAGCAGCAAACAATCTCGGTGTTGATGTTTTGTTTGACCCGACAGATAGATACACAGGTATTGCTGGAACAGTTATCGCGATGTCGTTTAATTATATTGCTGGTGAAAATGTTTACGAAGGTTCACTAACCTTCATGCCAATAGACTTGATTACAGGAACATGATATTATGGCAGTAGTAGGACAGACAAGTCACGCATTATTTTTCAATGGTGTTAGTGATAGCGTTGTTTGTCCTCAAGGGAGATTCAACCAGACAGGTCATAAGAGATTGTTAAACGGTAGCGTTGCGCGCTCATCTGCACCTGTTTTACAAGATGGTGATAATCATAGATTTGCTAAGAATAGAAATCAAACTCTTAACAGATTCACCGTCGAGGCTTGGGTATCACCGGATTGCGGTGGTGTAATCGCGAGCAAAGAAGGGCTATTTGAATTAAGAATGGGTTCAATCAATTCACCGGGAATAGCGTCATTCAAAGTTGAGTTTACTAATGGAGTAACCGCTATTGCCTCAAGTGCAAATAACTATCCTACTAATTCAGCATCATTCATAGCCAGCAATGTCGATTACAATGTCGGTCAAAGAGAACTGTATCACATCTCCGGTGAGTTCAATGGTGAACAAATTAAATTGTATATCAACGGAGAACTGATGGCTTCTCATAAATTGAATAAGAAATACGCTTGCAGTGTTAACGATAAAGATTTATTCATCGGTGGTAAAGGTGGTGAGTATCGAGGTTACATAGAAAGTCTTCATTGGAAAAACGAAGTATCAAGTGTGGACTCGCGCGCAAAACCACTTATGTTGTCAACCAGCACAATCGGGTTATGGCGATTTGAAGAGCCGGTTAGTGTGGACGATACCGTGTTTAAGATTACATCGAATGTGGCCGCTGGTGATACAACAATCACAATAGGTGCTACTCAGTGTCAATCTTTGTATGAGATAGTAAGTGGTAAGAGTGATACACTTGGTGCAAATTACACACTAGAAAGTCTTGGTAATTATCAAGTTGCTAACGCCGCGCATAGCGGTGGTGCGCAAGTAATCAGTGTTGCACACACCCCTTACAACATTCTCATTAATCCAACCGCTACCGATATACTGACAGGTATAGCAAATGCATCTCCACCTGAAAGAGTGCGATTGAAAGCAATCAACACAAATGGCACAATCACTGTTGATAGCATACATCTTGATTTCACGGTATCATCAGATACAGGTTCGCGCGGTGTGTTACATTCAAGAACCGCGTTCCACACCAGTAACAATTTTGCTAACGATTCAACGATGGTATTGATTCGCTCAGACTTGCTAATTGATGGCGTTTCCGGTAAACCTTTCCAAAGATTAGGTACAGGGAGTCAAGCCGTCGATAGAACAGGTGCTATGGTTATTGACGAAAGCCCGAATGAGTTTCACGGTTTCATGTATTCGCGCAGCATGTCAATCAATTCAAACAACTTTGACCCTTCTAGTTGGTCTATTGCAGACCGATTCAAATCGGGACATACAGGTAGGCATTTTTACAGTCACAAAGAAGGTCACCCGTATCTAAGAATGCTGCCACCTATTTTTGACCAACAGATAACAAGGACCATTGATGGAATCGCAGACGATGTTATGATTACATTCGGTGGTGCTAGTCTAGGATTAAAAGACATGTTACCTATCAATAGTAAAGTTGCTGTTACTCACACTACTTTGAATACAAAAATCACAAGAGTGGTAACATCAGCGAAAACCAACGGACTTACTCGCAACGGATTGGCTTCTATTGATGCTTATCGCGATGGAGTGATTGCAATATCTGTTGATGACATTCAACCGTTCTTGTTGAAGGGTGGAGGGATTGGAGTCACTTCGACATCTGATTCACAATACAAAAAGCACTTGACCCCAGAAACTGAGTCGCGTGTTGCTATTCTTGAAGTGTCGGGTTTGACCGCTGGTTATGTCGAGGTACACTACAACGCAGTTGACCTGACAGGGGATAAAATGGGACTATCAAACCCGGCACTTCTCATTACAAAGACCGTACCGGATGGTGGTTGTCTCCTTGACAGTAAGCGCGTAGCCGCGCATATCGCTGATGCTGTTGGTGCTGGTGCTACTATACACTCACCGGGTGGTATCATCATTACACCTTCCTCTGATTTAGGTAGTGCGCGAGTTGCATTGAAGCCACATCATCTTGTAGGAGATAATACAGGCGGTATTGAATACGATGAAGATTTAGATGAAACACTTATCCCTTCTAACTATACTCCGCGAGCAACAGGAGATGAACCTAACAAACCACCGCAAGGAGTTGGCACTACCGTACACCCTTCTTCTTACCATAAATTACATCTTCAACCTAACCAAAGAAGTCAAAGCGACCCACCTGTTATTGAAGCACCAAAACACTACCAAGAAGAAACTCAGTTTGCATCACAAAAAGGTGGTGCATTTGAAATGTTTGATATCATTGATAATGATAAAGACGGTGATAATTACATTTTCATAGTTCACCCATCTAAACGCGAAAGGGCTATGCAATTATCAAGAGTAACCCCATCTAGCGTTGATTTCAATGACCCTACATATTTCACCATCGAATATATTCAATCAAATGTTCGTATCAAATCTATGAGTATAAACGACACAGGCGCGGGTCGTTACCTTGTTATGGATGGTGTGGGTATGATGGATGATATTTCAGACCAAACAGTGTCTTACAGTGGTGATGGTAGCCGCGATTCACACATCGTAAAAGAGATACAACCGGGCGCACCCGTCGTGTCTGTCACGCTCGGTGGTCCCGGTCAAGGTGCGGTCAACACAAAACCTAGTTGGGACCCTTCACCACTATCACGCGTTGGTTGGAATACCCGACACGCTTGCGCAGTACGAATCACCGCGGTGGACAGTTCGGCTAGAACTATTGATGTTCAAGCATTAAACAATGAAGGTGGCACTATTAGTTCTTGGGGAGCATATTGTTTCCCCGCAACAGGTACAATTTATTTGAGTAACGGGTCAAGCGCGGCATACACAAGCAGAAGTGGTAGTCAATTCAATTTTGCAAGCGGCTCTGGGCATCAATCTGCTGGTACATTCAAACTTGGTAGCGGGGGTATTGAAGGGGCATTTTCAGGTTGGGTGACTAATAGTAAAGTTGATGTTGGTCAAATGATATTTTTTGACTCTGACTTTGATTCTTCATCTATATGTGATGATGGTACTACTGTAAACGATAGATTGTTTCAGTCAATTGGTTCTGTTCAACATGATTATCAACTCGGTACTCAATATGCTAGCACACGCGCTCTTGTTGAAATACCATTATTCCCTAATCAATTCTTTGAAGATAGCAATGCTGGTGTTTTCCCCGGACCTGATAACAGTATGAAATTGCATCTTGACGCAACCCTAACAGCACAGGCTTGGAACCCATCACCTGTTGGTCGTCGCGCACCAAACGCACCTGCTAAAGATTACGAAGCGTTTGGGCATTTCCAATATCGTTTATCGAATAACTTACCTATCACTTTTACAACTCAACGGTTTGACAGACAAGGAACTAACGCTAGATTATACACTTTACAGTCTCAAGCAGAGTTGAAACTTAGGTTACCTGAATCAGAGTTTACCACTTCAGCAGGTCTTGTAAAAGGCGTAGTGGCACAAAGAGCCAGAAGAATAATTTTAGGTAACGGTGAATGGTGTTATTATTCGTATGGTGGCGCAGCCTTTATTGATTTAAGCACAACCGCTACTCATTCAAGTGAGAACTTTTTCAGCACTTTAGCACCCAATATGAAGTTCACAGTTGCACCTGTGCCGGATAGAACAGGATTCCCATTAGCCAGCGATATTGATTACCCTACTGCGGCTCAAGAATACAGAAGACCGTTTTATTACGACCGAGGTAGCGTGATGACTCAAGGTGGCAATCTTGATTATGGGTTGCGGCAGTATGTTAGCGCGGTTGAGTTTAAAGCAGGTCCTACCGCTAACCCTCATTTACCTAGAATACAATCTAAATCAGCAGAACTTGATTTAATTTTGTATGTGCCATTATCAAGCCCTCAACAATATGTTTTTGAAGGTGATTTACCAAAAGGTCATTTACCAACAAATTACAAGTTTGCGGCAGTAAATGAAGCAACTGGTCGTAAATATATGATTACTTACAATAACTCATCAACAAACCCTACACTACTTACAGTTGCGGCTCATCCACTGCTTGACTCAAGCGCACCAGCCCTTTCAACAGGTTCTCCACCTAAACTCAAATTGCTTGGTATTTATGCAACATCCGCAACACAATTTCCTTTGAAGATTGAAGATGGTATAGCAAACGCGACATGGAATAACCCGTATTGTCCGGGTGGTTTGCGCTACGGTGATACTGTTTGGATGAATATGCACTACACTAACCCTCATGCGATAGAAGGAATGTTTGCAAAGTCACGCGGTGTGTTAAACGAATACGAAGTATGGAGAGGTTTTAACGGTGGTAAAGGTGAATTAGGAGTGGAAGCCAGAGATACATTACCACTTGAAAACTTCCTTATCGGTAATACTTGTCTTGAGACTGCTCGCAATCTAGTACAACATGTAAACAAAACAATAGAGTTGAATTGGACAGAACTTGGGCATTCCACAGACCCTCCTGTTGTAGCATTCCTTGACCCTTACCTATCAACAGAAACTAATGCTCGCGTGTTATTATACGATGTAGCACATGACCGTGAGTTTATTGCATTCCATGACTTACATATGCAGGTTCAAACTAGCGCGGCTACACCCACCATAAACGGACTTGATGTTGCCGCTGGATTCAAAACTCAGCGTAAAGATAAAGCAACAACAAGAGGGGAAACCACTCAAGCAATTGGAGGTACTAATTACAATCTTTTAGATAGTAAAGGTAAATCACAATTTGTTGAATCTTCTTATGTTCACAAAGCATGGTACTTAATGGATGAAAGTTTCTTAGGTACGAGTGGAGTAGCAACAGGTAGGTATAATCGAAAGGGTAGGCAAACTGAACACTACATTAAGTTCGGAGAAGAAACAACTCAATTCGGTCAAGGGCGCGTATCTCAATCAACAGTATCTTCATCATCCGCTGCTATTAGACATGCTGAAACAATTGGTGAAACAGAATCAGAAAAGATAATTGATGGTGCATTTGGAGCGCATCAGTTTAATGCAACATTCTTTGATACACCCGATGGCACACGCGTCATATCAGCATTCCTTTGTCTGAAAGGTAAGCGCGCGATTGTTAACGATTTAACTTCTCACGACGAAACTCAACTGCAACATTTACCCCATTGGACTGATATGGACTTTGTACGCAGATTGACAATTGATATGGGTGAGATTGGATTAAACGAAGGTGTTACTGATATCCAAGCAGCAGCCAAAGAGGTAGTGCGTATAATCAATCAAGGGGGTGCGCATAATGGGCGCAGTAGTAAACGCCGACCTTCAGACCAATACGCAGGTGAAGGAGAAAGATTTGACATAAACAGGCGCGCTGTATCAGCAGGTGCTGGTGATACTGAAGAGCCAACAGATGCAACGGCTATGCACCACCATGCTGATTTTGCAGTAACAGGTTCAACTCACGACCCTGCACCGTTTTGGATGAGTAATGCATTCACATCATTTGACCGTGGTTCTCATATGGGTTATGTGCGCGCTCACATCGGAAGAGTAGTTGAGGATTCGGAAGGTAATGAAGGGTTTACTATTGTCATTCATAGTACAGTTCCGGGCGCAACAGGTCGTAATTTTGCTGTTTGGCTTGATAATAGTAAAGGACAGGCTGAGTACAAACCACAATTCTTGATTGGTCACGGTGGTCGATTCCGTAATTTCTTTTGCGCGCCTCCTGAAATCACTGGCGAAAACATGCACCCTGCCCCAATGCCGATTGATAAAAACGGAAAACCGTTTGCACCAATTACAACTTTGCGCGAATATGTAGCATTAGATGAGGCGAGTGATGAGTTTTTCACTAACATGCATCTTGGACACGCAAGCAATTTCAACACAACAATAGACGGTGAAGATTCACCAAACAGTGGTGCTACAACAGGCCGTAATTCCAACACAGGTTCTATGGAGTCATTTGAAGATGGAGGACAAAAGTTTACCATCAGAGAAGGTTTACAAAAAGGTACTCGCGCTAAAGCAAGAATAAACTTTGGTGGTATTGTCGCGGCTGGTGTACCCGGTTTTGCACCTGATGCTGGTACATGGGGATTCGGTGAAGATGGTAAAGGAGAGGGCAGATTTGTTCAATCTATTTATGGAAATAATCTTGTCGCTGCTGACACTTATTACAAACTATATCCTCCTTATGTACCAGCAGTTGAAGTTAGCGATAGTGTTACAGGTACTGCACCACTGTATGGTTTAAAAATGGTTGACCATCGCGGTAATTCACACATCATCAGATATGTTTACAGAAGACACGGTGAGACATTTTCTCATAAAAACTCGGTTATGCCTAAAACGATTGATGAAGAAATTGTTATTCATTTTGATGACCGAGATATCGGAGAGGGTGGATTTACAATTGGCGCAAATATGTGGGGTCAAGGTTCAATGGGTACTCCATTCTATTACACAGGTACAAATGAAAATAATGAATGGAGGGGTAATAAATGGAGAGGTGTTCATACACCAAATGTAGGTTACGCTGTAAGTATTGATGGAGATACAACCGTACAATCTAGTGGTTCATATGTTAACCCTAACACTTTATTCCTTAATGACGGCTCAGGTGTTGGTTACTACGATAATGGTATATGGCACGATTTACCAGATGTTGATGATGTATTAGGCTGGATGGGATTCCCTGATAGTGGTCTGATATGGTTAGCAATTCCTTCCACTCATAGTCAATATAATGATGTTGGGGTTGTTTTCCATTACACTCACCGCACAAAAAGAGGGCGCGCAGGTCCACATGTATTCTATGGTTTAACAGGTAAAGACGCTGACGATATGGACAATTGGTTTACAGGCGCGGCTGCGATGGGTCCAACAAGCGTAACCAATCAAGTCGCTCCTGTCATTATCAGCCCGCATTTAAATCAAACAACTATTGTTACTGATGAATTAATTGCTGCCGCTACTGCATACGCGTTTACTGTTGACCCTAACGAAGAAGACCAATACTTTGATTGTTCACATTTGCGCGCACCGGATGGACGAACATATCGCGAGATACTTGGTGATAGTTCGCAAACAGCAATCAGAATAGCAACATTCAATCCAAAGAAAGAAGTTAAACCGTTAAAAGATTTATTCAATATATCTCTATCTCGCGATTGGGGTCTGCAAGCAAGCACCGCTGAAGCCGCAGATGTCGCCGCCAGTGTTGGAAGTGGTGGTCAGTTTGGTGGAGTCCAAGGTTCAGTCCAAAAGTTAGACGGATTAAATATAGACGCTGGATATTTACCTTACACGCTACTTAACATCACGACAAAGTATAGAGGTGCTAACGCTAACACCGCTACACCAATTCTAATTGATGAAAAAAATAACGCGGTGTCAACAGATATGTGGAAGCGACATCTTCGCGGCGAGTTATTTACAAGATATGAAGGCGACCACATAACACCTGCTATTGAATCTCACACACATCGTATTCCATCACAAACAGGAGGCTCCGCTTATCCAAGTGGGACTGAATATACAACTTACCAAATACAAATGCATGACCCACATCACTTTGCTATTCTTGGTCGTCAATACGCATGGCAACTGCAACACATCACCGGGGGTACAAATCTAAACCAACATACTTCATCAACTGAGTTCAATGCCGCCATAGACGGGTCTTGGAGTGAGTTTAAGCAAATGGATATAGATGAAGATACATATCTGTATTGTGCAGCATTGACTCCAATAACTAATCCTACTAGCAAAGGAGAAAGATTAATCGCTTGGCATCACGATGATAGCAAGGGTGACTTTGAAGATATAATCGCGACAGAAGTTATGTTACAACAATACAAGTTTGTTAACGACATTCAAGGTATGCGTTTAGCCGCAAATCAAAAAGGCAATCCTCTTCTGTACTTTAGAGGCGCGCAAGATAGTATAGACCATTATGTCCCTCTTTACTTCGGTGGTGGATTTAGCGGCGTTGTGATGGATATTAACGACGGTTCACGCGTTGATTACTCAACACACAATAAACATCCGTATGCGAAAGGACCAACAGGTAGCGCAGGGTTACAAGATGTTGGTGAAAAAATGGGGTCATACGCACTACTTGACACGACTGCATTGTTTGCTATGTTCCCTGCTACCATACTCGCTAATCAACATCGTGGAGAAGCACACCCTCCATTCGCAAACCAAGATGCTATTCTCAATACCGACATTGATGGTAATCAAGATAATCAAACAGTACCGGATGCAACTTATACAAATGTAAAAATTGCAAAACCCGTACCTGTTGTATTAAGATTCGCGCACCCTTATGCTAGATATGATGATACAGCGAACAGTGTTGCGTATATGATATTTGGTCCGGGTCAAGCAGTTCCTAAACATTGGAGTGGTGAAGGAGGGGCAGTTGATGCATCGGTTGAGCCTTCTGCTAAATGGACTGCTGCTTTGAAAAAATACTGTTCTCAGGATGGGGCAACAGGAACCGCGTATAATCAAGGTAATGAGTCGGGTTATTATTTACCAAACGAATTAAGCAATGGTACATTGCATAGTGCGGCTAATCAATTCTTACCTCCGACTGATGATTACGGTACAAGAAATACATTCCCATACAATACCTTTAGACATTGGGAGCCAGCGTATGGTTCTCCTAACACAGAGTTTAACCAAACATCCTCGATTGAAGCAAGATATGTTTCGAGTCATTGGTGGCATCATAATAGTGTAAGTAAAGATAACGCTAATAGTTACGCGCATCCATTTTCATTCTATAATGCAGCCGCAAGGTTTACTTCAGCAATTACTGATTTTTCACTAGATAAACTAATCTTCCATCTTGACGGAGGATATACTGCTGGCGGTTCATGGTTTGATAACAGTGTAAGAAAGAACTCACCGCATCCGGTTACAACAAGGTTGGTTAGTTCAGTTAACGCAACAGTTCAATTTATCGACAGGCTTGGTCTTAACGCAACAATGTTCCGCGTTGGTTCACAAGTTCTTACAGATTACGACCATGATTTAAGTGAGTCTGTACCTGATGATGTTTTCTTAATTGATGCTACGCGATGTCAAAATAGTGAAGAGTTGGGTGCAGTAATCGCTTCTGCAATTAACACATGGCCGGGTCGTTCTAATCTCAAAGCACTAGGTGGTTCATTCTTACCATCATTCCAAGACGCGCAAAGACAAGACCGATATGGTTGGATTGATATGGGTGCTGTTACCGCATATGATGGTACAAATGGTATTGTTACAATAGGTAACGATTTACCATTAACATTACCTGAGAACGGGTGGTTGCGCGTAAGCAATGGTACTGAATCAACATACGGATATTATTCTCATTACGATTTCCCAAAATCAGGAATTGGTGCAGCCGGAAGAAGTTTCATTCTCGGTGCTAGTTTTTCAACAGGAAACACTTCATTAGAAGATGCTACAACTAGCGCAAGAGTAACTTCTCTAACTGGTTCTGGTCATAGAGTGTTTGTTTGGTCTAAGGCTGGCAACTTGAGATGGGATAATGGTATTCAAAACACATTAGATGGAACCCGCGCAACATCTGCAACAAGCGCGACTGAAATGTCTAACGGTCCATTTGACCATTACGCAACAACACAAGTTCACTTTAGCGGTGTAGTTGATGCAATAGATAGAACGCGCGCGGTTGGAGCGGCTGGTTGGCATGGTGAGCGTTATTCTTATCTTAATAGTTTGACAGTATCAGACAATGGTAATTCACGACTAGGTGCTGGATTAGGTGCATGGCATCCAATGTTAGGATTTACACCATACGGTGCGGCCACTTCTTGTCACAGTCCATCGTCAATGGAATGGATTTTAAAAACTAGAACTAATGCCGAAGAGGGAGAAGGTGAATGGGTTCCACAAACATCAGTACATGAGGCAGTAGGACTGCATCAGCGTCATTTTATTGTTGTGTCTTACGAAGGTGACTTACCAATTATAGCAAAGGCATCGCGTAATGGTCAAAAAGCATGTGGGGATATGTTACAACTCAAATGGAGTACAGGTGGTGGAACTGCACAAGGTGGTACTGTTACCGCATATCACAATGAGCGATTCAATAATGATAGATATAATTCTGAATCAAACGCTGGCCCTCATGTTGAAGCGATGCATGATACAACAATCACTACACCAACCAATGATGATGCTAACAGTCGTTTATGGTCACACGCGGCTTCAACAAGTGTTGCTCAAATGGAAACTTGTCTATTCCCGACGGGTGATTTATTCTATGACAAAACTCAAAATAAAAACAAAGCCCTCTATCCAAACGACCCTATGTTTGATTCAGAAAGTCATACCTTTGAGAATGTAGGATATAGTTCATATTCAGCACATAGAGATACAATATACTCTTATTGGAAAACAAGAAATGCTGCGCGCAATTTCTTCGTGGAACATGTAGTGTGGAAGAGAATGGGTGGAGGTAACTTGACACTCCCTGCTCAAAATGCGCGTGGTCTTGGTAGCATACCGTGGGCTGTTCACAAAGTCGGTGACGCTTATGTTAAGTTTGGAGAAACAATTTACGGTAATGTGCGGTTTTCTTTCGAGTCAACTAACGCGGCTATGTTCCCAATTATACAAGCGCAAGAGTTAGCAAACCCTGCTTTAGCAGAACAACATCCATACGAAATAAGAAATGCTTTGACCATACCTAATGAAGAAATGCAATTCAAAGAAATGACAGTTCAGGACGATACAGGTCAAGAACACATACTGGAAGGAGGTTCACCCCTTGGTGTTATTATACGCGATTATGAATTAATTCATGACCGTGAAAATGAAGGGCTTGCACCCGCTCTTGCTGGCTCAGGCATTCCTCCAAACATGGAAATACAATTACCAAACCACGATGATATACCGGGTAATATACTTGTACGCGCTGGCTTCGATAGACTACAAGCCTATCAGCACGAAACTTTAGGTAGCGGTGGTTTACAACATCCAAATCAACCTGTGAGTAATGTCGCTACCGCGTTTGAGTCTGATGCTGGTAGGCCAAAAACCGAACCGTATTGGGAGCAAGAAGGGTATGAACATATCAATCAAAACCCAAACAACTTCCCTGATAGTAATAATGAATTGCAATCACGAAACATTCTTGAGACTGCATACGAACCACATGACCGCGCGTTATATTTCCATGTAACTAAGATGGGTTACACATACACAGAGCGTGAACCTTTGAGTATTATTAGTAATACTATGACACTCAACAGATTGACAGTTACCGCAGTTGGAACCAACACTATTACCGCTAACACAGCCATTACCGCTGATATTTGGAAACAAGACCCGACAGCGGATGGTCGTTACTTCTTGTCAATCAACGGCACAATTGCTTCTTTCAAGAATGTAAGTGGAAGTAATTTTACAGAAGTTGTGTTTGCACCGGATTTCAAATGGTCTGCTGGTGACAGTATCAAACCGTCATTCTATATCCCCGCTGGTTCAACAAGGCAGTTTGCAGCGCGCAGATTGCGTGACCATTCAGAAGTAAGTGGTAATAGCCCTGACAAACCAAACACTGATTGGACGGGGAATAACAACGCAAAGAGTCCAGCAATTTCTGTACGCGCGGCTAACAAATTGACACCGATGCCACTACCAAGAATGGGCCATCACTATGTTATGCCAACTATGGCTATGATGCCGGGGCATTTGGCTCACCCTCAATATCAACAAGTTTACGAAACATCTCGCGCATGTCAAGGTGCTACCGAATACGATACGGAGAAAACTATTCCTAACCCCTTACTGTGGTTTTCTGCTCCTACCGCATCACACCCACCAAGTGATATTCACGGAGATGGTTTCACACTTCTTACAGAAACAAAACTGCGATTTGACGGTTACGGTATAGCAGATGATAGCGCGTCTTGTAATGCTGCGGGAGGACATCGTATTCAACTTGAAAGTGGCACTAACTATAACACGCAATGGCACTTCCCCGACCCCGCAGAAGTTGGTGCATATCAGATTGTCATACAACCAAATCTATTCAGTAAACAATTTATGGGTAATAATGAAAACACAGTATTCACATCAGTGGAAGCACCGGAAGACCCATCAGGTGTTAATACCACTAAACAAACTCTTACCGACCAATTGTTTGCAACTGTTGTCGCGCTACAAGCAGGTGACCTGATACTTTCTGAAGCAACAATGGCTGATGTGCGCGGTTGTGAAATATACATCAATGAAATCATTCTTGACTTAGACCCATCAACGCGAGAGCAATTTGCAAACATTCCAATGTTAGGGCTAAACAATCCGTTTGGAGTTAACGCTTCATCTTCGGGTGCATTCACGCGCCGCTCAATGCCATACCATCCTAACATGTTCCATCGTTCAACACCGGGACACACTGTAACTATACCGTGGTGGAGTACCGCCTTTGCTTCTTCCAGCGTGTTTAGCGCAGCAACAAGTCCGTGGAAGGGTACAGAAATATATCACCCCGATGATTACTACATGTTCTGTCGTTCAACGCTTGGTGCGATAGGAGTTCAAACCACGATGCTTGGTTACCCATCTCACTACCTTGATGTCTATACTGAATATCTCGTCTCGTTAGAACCAACTGCTATAATTGAAGATTGGGATAACGGTAATAGTAAATTGTATGTGCGCAACAATACATTATTCCCTGTTGTTGGTTCAGATTACTTCAATCAACAACTTGTTATTATTGACGCGAGCGGTGTTGAGCAAACTGCTACATACACAGATAGAGGTTACATTAGCGGTGTTGGTGCGGACGGTCCTGTAATCTTTGAAGGAGTTACTGCGGTGACAAGTGGATGGGCAACTGCCGCGGTACAAAATGCAGTTGTTCGCATCAAAACAAAGCACAGCACATACTCTTCTTCTGCTATTTATAATGACTCTAAAGCAAGTGTCGCGACTCGTAACTTACCTCAATTATTGTCTGGTACGCGCGATACTAACTCTATGCATTTACCAGATGCGTATCTATGTCTATGGCACTACAACTTGGGTCGCCCGATGACTTGGTTCTCGGACTCGACAAGTGACAGGGCAAGTAAAAACGACCCTGCGCATGACAAGAAAGCCTACAATCACGCACCCGAACATTATGAAACTGTTCATTATCATGAGTTTACTTATGTTATGAGTGATGGTCCATTTAAGTTTAGAATGAAATCATGGGAAGGTCCCGGTGATGGATTGACAGACTCTTACCCTGATGCTAATTATACGAATCAAGCAGGTGCTGATGGTAAGTCGCGCAAGTATAACTTAGGAGCATTTTGGCCGGGAGGTCATCGCTTTGGTGCGCAGATGAGTTCATTGACATCTTATGGAACTGCTGCGCCGGGGTGGAGAAACAAGTGGGATGACCCTAATATCAAGCAAGTTAGTGACGCAAAAGGTCTGGTAGTTGCAAACGCTAATGTTGAAACTATGACTGAAACGATTGCAAGTGTATCAAGCACAATGAAACAAGCCGGTTGGGGTTACAGAGTATCAGTTCGTCAACCATATAACAGACCGCGTTGGGCTATCAAGAGCAACCAAGCATTGCGTGACCCTCACACTTACTATCATTATCACGCAGAGGGACCATTTATCAGCAACGAGACTGTTACTACGCGAACCAATACACAAATTGCAGATGCCAACACTACACCAACAACAACAACAAATCCTTCTTATGTTGGTATTATCGAAAGACAAACTAACGCATCTGCGCTAATAGGTAGCGACTTGAAAGGACAACAAGTTAGGTACAGTGATGGTCGTCGTATGACTAAAGGGTTCGGATGTGCAGTTCGTAATATACGCAACCCTACAACTGCAATTAGACAGTTCCATTCTGATACACCAACAGGTCATAAAGGCGGTACTGATGTTGATGACCAAAGAGTAAACCTTGCTCTCGCTCAAGCACACTATATGGTTGATTGGTGGGGTAATACTACGGGTGAAGAAGTAAGAAGATTCCCTGTGCGCGGATTTGGTATTCGCCCATCATGGGACCCTGAAGATGCATACCGCGCGACAGATAGAACAAAGAGTGCTGAAGTAATGTATAACGATGCAGGTCTTAAACCATCACGCGCAGCCCAACAATTCTTTGACCCTGCTTCCGCAAAACGCGTAGGGGATAGAGGGGATGGAAGAGGTGTTCGTTATCCTACTTACTTTAATGAAGATATGTTACAGAATGTATCAGAAGATATGCAACCTTTCGGGCTTGTATTATCTCATCACACAAGCGAACCAGCATTCACTAAAGGTTTGATTAGACCTTCTAACGATGTACTACAATCTGATGAAGTGCCAAAAGGTATTAGCGCGATATTAGAATTATCAGGTAGCGATGGATTACTAAAACGAGAAGCAAATGTTGGAAGCAATATAGAAAAGTCTAACTTTACATTTGCGCAAGAACCACTTGCAAAATCAAAACCGCGTATTGGTCTTGACGGAATGACAGTGGTTGAAAACGACGGAGAAGTTGGTCCGAATTACATCATAGCGAGTACCGAAGCGCACAGTTTACACACAGACAGACAAGTTGGTCAAAGATTTATTCTCGCAGGTGGTGTAAGCACTGCTAACCGCGCACTTTCAAACCTTAACTTACATACGCTAAACTTGTCATCAGCAAAACAAGTTCTCAAGTTTGGGACTACACATGGTGTGCCACCAATTGGTGGTACATATGTACTAGAAGTATCATCAGATGGGGAATCAATTAACGACCATCTATGGGGTGCTTCAAGCGGTGTTACAACCAATCCTTACCAAACCACTAATCATGTATCAACATCGTACAAAACTAATTCTAAGGACACAACAATCAAGTTCCTTGTTAGACCTGTACGCGTACTAGATAACAAACACATCGAGTTATTCCGTGATGATACAGCACATGTCTTATCGGCAACAGCAGGGGGGCGATATGGCGTATTCATGTATGACGCACCTAATGCTCGCGCTGCTGATGCTGCCTCTAATTATATGAGGAATACAAACCCTTCACCAACTAACCCTCCATACGCGCCTGTTTACTTATTCACTCTTGGTAGCAGCACTTCTGCACCAGCAAGCGTTGGGCCTAAGATACCCGGTAGTGAATCCACCGACTTTACCACAGTGTCAACTCAACCCGTTGCTAGAATGATAGTCACAAACAACACACTTGAACATTTCAGAGGCGACTCTGCTAGAAGGCAATCATCCATCGAAGGTTTGAACTCCTTTGTAAGAAAGGATTTTTCAGTACAACCGCGATACACACAATCATTATATGCAGGGGATAAACTAAACACAAGTGACCATTCCAGTGAAGGAGACAGAACCGATAATGGAGTTGGTGCATGATGGCTTACACTTTTCCTTCACCCACCAACTCAACCCGCGTTGCTCCAAAAGCAGGGAGAGCAAATGCAATCCATGACGAGATTGGTGCTGTTGCAGAAGAGCCAACATTTATTGATAACGCGGTTCACCATGTAAGATACGAGACAACTCAGGATTTAAGCAAAAAAACGCAGGTCAGTAAACCAAATCAAAAACATTTTCAACCTACACATCCGCGCAGATACAGGTTAACGGAAGAAGATTCAAGCGTAAGATTAGCGCATTTGAACCATGAAGATGCGCCATTTTTTAATGGTGAACAGATGAGCGCAACATCATCAAGACCTATGCTTTTAATCGACAGTATGTCTCTTAATCTGAGATTAAGAACTCAGTCTTTATCAGATACAAACAAAGGCGTAAGAGTAGGATTGAATAACATGAGGGGTAAATCCCTAGATGTTTTTGGTATGAGTGATGCTAAAGTACACGCTGGACAAATCGTAAGTATAGGGATGAGAAGCACAGACCTAGTTGAAAAGTTATTCACAAAAGGATTACACGGTTTAACAAGTGTATCAACCGCGGGTCAAAGCACACAATTTGTCGCGCAAAACTTCAACTCAATAGTTTTACCAACAGCAATCAGATACATTGGTAGGAATGACCATTTCATAATGTATTATGACAGGTTTGGTAATTTCCTTTACGCGCCTAAGATTTTCAAAAACAAAGATAGACAACTAGGTAATCAAAGAGGTGTTGGTGAAACTAAAGTTAATCCAATAGTTGAAGTAGCGAATCGAATAACTGTTAAAGGAAAAGGTATAGCGTTGAATGATTCTCTAAGTGTGCAAGTTGATGATTCGGAAGCACAGAAAAAACAGGGTGCTATCAAGCAAATGAGGATTAAAGACCCGACCGTCAATAATGAATCAAAAGCAAGAGTTACCGCTGGTCAATTGTTAAGATTGAATAAGAAGGCTCAAGGTGCGTTACAATCTAATAAACACGCGCAGTCATGGGATTTTGAACCGGGAGATATTGTTGAATATAAATCTGCAATTGGAAATACAAAACAGGCTATTGTTGAGTTAACGCATAGTTCAACTGGTGAATCTCATTTTCAATTGATTTCCTACGAAGCAGGTCTTGAAGCAGTAATCAATTCGTTTGGTGACGATGCTGATATCGACGATGAAAAAGATGCAACAGATTACAGCAATCAAGTCGTTAGTATAAACAAAAGTGGAGTAGGTAGCATCGTTCTTAGAGTACGCGGTGGTATAGATGTAAGACCTGTCGCGCACAGTTTATCCAGAAGTTTGACAACAGAAACTAATAACGCGTCTCCTAATCATCATGCAGGTATGCTGCTCGGTCACCGCAACAGCGGATATGGTGCTGGTCGGTCAGCATTAGCGTTTGGTATATCACCGCGCATTAGCGGTTCTCATGCTGGTACAACTATTACCGTTACATCCACTAACGGATTTGCAAGTAGTGGTCATTTAATACTTGACGACCAAACATTTGTTTCTTACAGTGGCTTAGGGGCCACAACCTTTACAGGCGTTACACTTGTAAGTGGCGCGAGCATACCCGGTAGCATTGGGACATTACGAATGTTGCGACCGCGCGCTCATGAAATGCGAAACACGAAGGGATTGAGGATTAGGAGGAAGATTTGATGCCAATGCTTAACTCAATCAAAAGACGCTTAGTTGAACATCTTGCTACGCTTGTCAATGAGTTACATGTCGGTAGCGACGGGACCATTGCAACTTCAGAAGATGGCGGTGCGCGCACATTGGCTCGCGTTGTACCGCGTGTGCAGATTCTTGATGACACCAGCATACTCGTTGAGGGTGTGTTGAACTCATCACATGTATTCTCTAAAGCAATTCAAGAAGTCTATCTTCAATACAAAGACGCGACCACAGGAGAGTTCATTCCTGTGTATCGCGCAGATATTCATTCACTAACAAAGAGCGCAGAAAATGAAGTGCGCTTCTCATTCATATTGGAGGTGTCTTGATGAGTCCGATGGAAAAAGCATGGCGATTACTCAAGTCTCCCGAAGGACCGTGGTATCACGGCACTTCGCGCATGAACCAAGCCGTACAACAAGGACTACAACCGAAGGGGCGTGTTCGTTATCCCAACCCGAATATAGCACCAAGCCCCGGACTATTCTTTACCAGCGACCCAAATGAGGCGCGCGGTTTTGCATCTCAATCAAAAAGTAATCCTAAAGAGCGACCCGGTGTAGTTATGGTAAGAAATATAGATGGAGTTCCAGTAAAAATGCATGATGGGCGGCAGCATATTATAGCGCGTAAACCTATACTAAGAGATAGATTTGAAGAGGTGCAAGACGATGGCGACTGATAACATAGCAGGGCATACAGCCGCGCAGAACACACTAGGACAAGACGGTTTGCGCGATGGCGATTCGCTTTCTCCAACAACTCTCACTAACTTGATTCAAGGTGTGCATGGAAACGGAATACTGCGCTACCAAGATGGTGCATATGGTTCCACTCGCAATGAAACTAACAGTGGTAATCAACCCGGTTCTATGGTGCGCGCATCAGCAAGCACACTTACAGTAAGTGGTGGGTTTGCGGTATTAGACGGTGGGTTGTATGAGTTTGGTTCGGGTGTAGGTAGCACAATTACGCTGGACTTGAATAGCGGTTCGCATGGTAGCGGCGCACTTACTCTTGCAGCAAATCAAGAAGCATCTTATACAATTTATGTTGCGCCTACTGGTGGTAACAACAAAGTGTACTACGAAGGCGGTAGTCCCGTTGATACAACAACTGGTGTTTATCCGTCCGCGCCTAATCAATACTTGATTGATTATGACGGCAGTTCAACTCAAGACAACATGAAAGCAATCGTTCTTGCGATAGTTAGAGTTCAATATGTAGCAAGCGGTGGTGGCAGTAACAACTTGAACATAGTTGAGATTAATGATAAGCGCGTTTTCATAGAAGGTACAGCAGATTATCGTGTGCCGCTATCCGTGGGTACAATCACAAGCCGTGAAATCGTTGATGGGGGAGCAGAAGGAATAAACACAATTGCTCATTTAAACGCCGCTCATAATGAAAACGGAGACTTGGCGATAACAGACACAGTGAATGTTCATTGGGTGAGTCATCCGAGATACGGTTCATTTTCACAAAGCGCGCCGGGAGCAAGCGATGCAGGGTATGGTCAAGGACCATCTCGCGGGGCAGACCGTGGCGGTGGTCATGTAGCCGACACATTTTATTTCGCAGGGCGCAACAACCAACAGACAGGACATTACTCAGTTCGCTTACAAGGAATGGGTGTTGATGCAACTAGCACTGCGCTAACAACAAACGGCACATGGGTTGTAACATCCGATGGGGATTCATTCTTCATGCTTGCGCCAAACTCAGGTGTTGACATTACCCTTCAACCGGAGAAAGATGGAACGAACTATAAGTTCCCTGAAGGTCATGTTATTGAGGTTTGCAACAATGGTTTAGGTAACATCATATTCGATGACTTGAGTGGTGCTAACGAAACGGTAGGGCCAACACATCGCGCTACATTCATTTACGAAGGAAGCGTGTGGATTCGATGCGACTATCAATCTGCTATTATATCGGGAAGTGCTATCGCTGCAATTTACGATAATAGTGGTACACCCGCGTTCACCACAGGGATTACTAAAACCGAAGTTCAAACACTTCTCAACATCGAAGATGGTGCAGATGTCACCGACGCTACAAATGTGACAGCCGCGGGAGCATTGATGGATAGTGAAGTCACGAACCTTGCTCAAGTCAAAGCATTCGCCGCATCCGATTATGCGACAGCCGCACAAGGCGCAAAGGCTGACAGCGCGCAACAACCTCCATCCGAAGGAGCATTCGCTAATGGTGACAAAACCAAGTTGGATGGTATCGCCGCAAGTGCTACCGCTAATGCTGGAACAGTGACAAGCGTAGCCACATCCGCGCCAATCACAGGTGGTACAATTACAAGCACAGGGACAATTGGAATTAGCGCGGCAACAACAAGTGCTGCTGGTTCCATGTCGGGTGCTGACAAAACTAAACTCGATGGTATTGAAACAGCCGCAGATGTAACAGACGCAACAAATGTTAATGCAGCAGGGGCTATCATGCATAGCGACTTAGGTACAAAGGGTGACTTGGCCGTAGGTGATGGTGTAGGTGATGTGACTATCTTAGGTGTTGGAACCAATAACCATGTTCTAACCGCCGACAGTTCAGAAACCTCCGGTGTTAAGTGGGCCGCTGCGAGTGGTGGTGGCATAACAGCCTTGACAGGAAATGTCACCGCGAGCGGTTCCGGTTCAGTAGCCGCCACTATTGCTGATGAAGCCGTGACATACGCGAAGATGCAACATGTTTCTGCTACAAGCAGAGTCTTAGGGAGAATCACTTCAGGCGCAGGTGATGTTGAAGAATTAACAGCCGCTAATTTAAGAACCATACTTACAGTCGCAGACGGTTCATTATCCCAAAACAATTTCACAAACAGTGACCATTCAAAACTGAATGGTATTGAAACTGCCGCGGATGTAACAGATGCAGTTAATGTTGCCGCAGCAGGTGCTGTGATGGCAGGTCAAGCGGGTGCAGACCCATACACACCCGCTAACCCTGCGCTTTGGGTGGCAGCCCCTCCACCGGATTTACTCACAGCGATTCAAAGGTTGGCCGCGCAGGTACATGCATTAGGTGGACCGATACCTTGAGGTGATTATATGGATAAATGGTTTGATGAATATGTTAAAGCGGTAATGGATAAGCAAGTTGTGACTAATAGAATCTTCAAAGAAGAAAAAAGGTGGTGGAGATTTTGGGTAAACTCAAAGAAAGATTAAGTCAAAGATGTCCATCTTGTCATGAAAAAGTCCTCGCGCGAAGGATAGAAGGGCGATATGTTAATGATAGGGATTCGCGTGTGCTAGTCTGGGAGTGTCCACAATGTCAAGCATTATGGCGCGAGTCGCGATTGAATAAACCTAAGTTCAAGCATCATGGAGTTGAAGTAAATGGCTAAAGGAGAAAACATCGAGAAGCCAAAAAAGAGTGGAATGGTGTTAATCATAGGCGTGGGTTCTAAACCACCCAAATCCAAATCTAAAGTTAAGAAGGCCGAGGATGACGAGAAGCCAAAACACAATGTTGGTCGCCTTAGAACGAGAGGAAATAGCGGGAATGTGAAAGCGGACCCCCGGACAAACATGGGGCGTTTCTTAAACTTCAGACGCATGATGAGGAAAGACCCTAACTTCCTAAATGAAACTTTAAAAAGACAGAGAATAGATAAGGACTATCTTGAAAGATATTTACAACACAAACATGGTGTTACCTTTGAAGAGGCTATGGAAAAGAGATTACCTATCCCTCAACTGATGGAAAGTGCAGCGAAAATAGCCGCATCAAATCGCGGTAACGACCCAAGAGAAAATAAAAAGTTGGCTAAGGTATTAAAGAAGAAAGGTGTCAAGCCTTCCGCGTGGATTAAACATATTGAAGAGAATCCATTTTGGGAAGAAGAGAAATCATTCAATGAATTAGTGTCAGACTTGGGTGGCTTCGTGGGTGGCAGCACTAGAGCCGCAAGAAATGAAAGACCGAAAGGCCGCAAGCAGAAAAAACGCGCGCGAGAAGTTCAGAGAGAGATGGCCGATGAAGCCGATGAAGCGCAACGCAGTGAGCAAGGTCACACAGATAGAGACTTGCAAACTATGGTTAACATTCTTAGCGCGAGTATGCCTCTTGAACAAGCACATAGAATGGCTGCTAGATATCTTGATACAGGTCGTCACGGCGAAGCGGGAACCCGCGCCACTGGCCCGATAGGGCAGGGAACTGTTTCAGATGATACAGGAGGTGCTTACAATTACCATGCTAACATAACTCATCGAGAAGGTTACCCCGGTCGCCATGTGGGAGGGAGTATATCAGCACAACCTTCAACTGAGTTTACGAACCCGCGAGCGGTTGGTGTGAAACTAAGTTCTCCACAAGAAGAAGCAGAGGAAGAAGAGCAAAGAAAATCATCAGATAATCCAATGACCTTAGCATGGGCGATACTCAAAGGCAACCCTGCTATGAAAGATGCGCGCGGACAAAACATCGACCAACCTGCTGCTGCGTTGTATGACAATCTTGCGGCACAGGGCGGAAACACCTACACGCGCCCCCATGTTTTAGATGAGTATAGAAGAATGGCGCAAGGCGATACTCAAGCACAGATGCAACAAGATGCAGATTTCACAGGTGGTCGGAATTACGGTATCGAAAGGCAAGACCGACATGAGGTGGAGCATCCAAATAAATCTTCAAGGGTGAAGGCAATCAAGGAAATGTTAGAGAGAAACGGTAACCCTAATTTCGCGATGTTGGAAATGGCGCGAAGGCTAGACGAACAAAGAGATTTCGGTAATGCAAATCAAGCCCCGTCGCAACCAACAGGAACAGATGTGAAAATGAAACCCGGCAATATCATGGACCACATGTGAGGTGCGTGTATGAGTTGGTGGGATGTTCTAAAAGCACCTTTATACACAAGAACCCACGCGTTCTCGCCTCCCGGCGGCGCGGTGCGCCAAATCAATATGGGTACTGAAGTACCTTTATCAGAACCAAGAGATGTTGTTGGTGAAGAACATGGATATGGATTTCCACGACTAAACAGACCGGCACAAAGAGGTAGTCCCTTTACCCCTGAACAATTCAGGAATAATCATACATCTAAAGGCTCTAACTTCACTCATTTCTATGAATCACCCACTGGTATTACGCGCGCGGGTATTGTTCATATGGGTAAGAACCACTACGGTATAGACCATTTCGGTACAAGGGATGATATGCAAGATGCAGGGCTTGGAAGAGTGGGTTTGAATCAACTTAGAAGAGAGTTGGAAGCAATACATGGAGGTGAAGTGTTCATGACTCCGATAAATACGATAGTGCCAGAGTCGAAGGGGTTTTGGGAGAAGATGGCGAGAGAAGGAGTTACTAATCCATACGGGTATATTTTCGGTGACGATAAACCAATTCCCGGCCCTAACGATGAAGTGAAGAAAGAGGCTAAATCACCTGCTGCTATCGAGCATAAGCGCAAGTACGAAACAAAGTATGAGTCCACGCCCGCGCGTAAGAAGTACCGACGGGAGTTGGAGAGGGAGCGTCGCAAGCGCGGAGTTGCTGGTAAAGGCGGTGGTGATATGAGTCACACCAAGACAGGAAAGATAGTTGTCGAAGACCCTCATACTAACAGGGCGCGCTCTCATCCGTCAGTGGGTTCAACACTCAAGATGGTGCGCATCGTCAAGAGTTATTATTCCAAAGAGCCGGAGTCGTATGATGAGGAAATATATGGCGGACCTATGCAAACATTGAGGGACGGTAGGGTTGTACCTTTAGCAAGAGCAAGAGCAAGTCCTGTAAGACCACCGGAGATTAACATCACCCATCCTAAAAATATAGATGCGGCTAAAAGGGGTGCTGATGCATTCGTTGAAGAAGTGGTAGCACCTACCATTACACATGAAGAAACACATAGAGCGATAGAGCCGGATATACGCGCTGCAAGGAATGAATTACCAGATACTATGACTGAGAAGGAGAAAAGAGATTGGTATATGAGAGCGCATGAAATAGGCGCGTATCAAGGTCAATTCCCCGGAGGTCAAGATGCACATGAAGAAGCGCAAGCAACCGCATTAGGTCAACGCGATAGTCCACGACACCCATTCATTGACGATTCTATTACAAGATTCCCTAAACCTATTGTTAAGATGGTGCGCGTTATCAAAGCACCGCAAATGAATCTATACGGTGAGTCTGCTGAGTGTGCATTATGTAAAGCGGCTGTTGACCAACAACAAGCATATGCTTCAAACAGTATCTTCGGTGAAACTGTGTGTGTTGCTTGTATTCAGAAAGAACAGGATAAAATCAATCAACAGAATGATATGATGTATCATAGCGAACCATCAGATAAGACAAAGCAGATGACATTAGACGGTCAGATAGCACCACCGATTCCAAGTATCACTATTCCTGTTGAGGACCCTGCTGTGGTGAGAGATAGAATAGATACTAACACCAATGAATTAAAACAGAATCTAACACCTAGAACAAATGAGCAATTCGCGCAAGACCAAGAAGACAAGAAGGCAAGACGCAGAAAATTAAAACTCAATGCTATGCGTCAAGGTCAGACTACTCTTCCTCGTTGAGATTTGCTAATTCCGCATACGGGTTAGGTAAGTTGTTTATCGTCCGTACAATTTTGTTAGCAACATACAATGCAACTTCAATAGATACTAGCACCAACAACCCATAACCAAACGCGGTGAGTAATTCCACTCACTCACCTCGTCTTGCAATGATATCATCAATGCGCAAGATTGAGCAAGCGACTTCAGTGGCTGATTTGATAATCTGTTTCACAAGTGCAACTGGTTCCCAAACTCCTTTAGAAGAAGTATTAGTCACTTCGCCTTCACCGGAGAAGTCTATGTATAATCCAATATCGGGTCCACAAGAACGCAACTCCATTACTACATCAAGCGGGTCCATACCTGCATTACTAGCAATGGCTGCTGGTATTATCTCAAGAGAGTCAGCATACGCCTCCATACACATTCGTTCTCTCGCACTTAGCCCTTGCTGGTTAGTTGCATGATTGCGTACCACCATTGCTAACTTAGATAGAACCGCACCTCCACCGGGATATACATTACCATCGTTCAAGTATAGGGATAAGACACCTAACGCATCATCGAATGCTCTTTCGTATTCATCCAGTGTTTGTCTGGTAGCACCGCGCACAATCATAGTGATAGTATCACTTTCTTTGGCTTCAACCGATACATAGTCAAGGTCGCCTATTCTTTTTGGTTCAACCTTACCTTCTATTCTAGGCAATTCATCTTCAGGAACTTCAGTTATACGATGATATATCACCGCGCCTGTTATACTTGAGATTGCATCCATGTCACTTTGATTGACACGACTAACAACCCCAACATCTTGACTATCGAGATACTTGGCGACTGCTTCATGTATGCCGTCACGAACTAAAACGATATCACACATTTCAGAAATGGTGTGAGACACATTACCTAAGATTTGCATTTCCTGTTCTCTTATTTGATTCAATTGAGCAGGGTCCTGAACTTGCATTTGAACATCTTCGTAGTTGAATCCATCAAGACCACCATCTAATAATAACACACGCGGGTTTTCTTTACCCAAGAAGTTTGGGTTCGCAAATGTCTTGTTTAGAACTAAACCATCATGGATGTAAGAATCAGCCATAGATTCTCCCGCTTGAGTTAAAACTCTAATCCTATCTAAATCTCCATTAACCCTTTGAGCAGCCTCACTACATAGATTTGCTGCATCATCAAGAGCAACTTCAGAAGCCTTACCGCGTAAAGCAGTAGCGGCTACAACTGGTAGGTTCATTGCTGCTGAAATAGGTAGGGGTAAATTATTCAAAGCCACCGTAGCAGACTTATTGAATGCGCGCACGATTGTTTGTGGGTGTATGCCACGCATGAGCAATCCTTCACTCAAGGCTAACATCTGTCCACCCAAAACAACAACACTCGTAGTTCCATCTTTACAGACATCATCCTGTGTTTGGCTTGCTTGAACCATCATTTGCGCACCGGGATGTCCAGTGCTTAGTTCTCGGAGAATAGTGATACCATCATTGGTAACAATTGTTTCTCCGCGTTCATCAACTAACATTTTATCCATACCAGCGGGGCCAAGTGTTGACCTCACTGTTTCAGCCACTTGAACTGCGGCTCGTATGTTGCTCATTTGGGCTTCTCTTCCTGTTTTTCTTTCTTCTGTCATGGGGCTTCACCAACCTATTTGGTATTCTTCAATCAGTCCTGTTTCTGCATTACGGCCTTTCACAAAGCCTTCATTTCTTCCATGAAGAAACAAGTCATAATTGAGTTTGCAATCTGCTATGCAGTATTTGATAACATCAGCGTAGCGACCTTCTTTCCAAGCAACAGGCGCGTCTGCTGAATCCATAATTTCCTTTCCTTTTCCAAGCGTGTGCTTACAAAGTGAATCGAGATGGTGACTTTTACCACTCGCACTACGAACTTCCCAAGAAGTGTCAACTATGTTTTCTTTCTTACTAAGTAAGACACCTGCGTAATGCATATCGAGAGCATCACGAAGAACAGGTAAGTCGAACCCGCGTATGTTATGTCCAACAATAATGCCACCGTTGTCAACATGCTTCTTCAAATGTTCACCTAAATCTCTAGGGTGTAAAGGATGCATATGCGCGTCTGCTACAATAACATCATCGGCTTTAGTGAAAGCGTGTGCTTCCTCACCATCCCATGTAGCAACAACAGTTGTGTCAAACATGTGAGTGTTGTCCCACCCACCAATTTCATGTGAGTAGTTTGCAGTTTCAATATCAATCGCCATTATCTTACTCATGATTATTCCTCCTTGAACTTGATGTAAACAGCGTTACCAATCTTGAATGTGGTAAACAACCCCTCGATATCTTTGAATCTCTTGTAAACAGTTGGTTTGCTTTTACCTAGTTGGTTTGCGTATCGGTCAAACATCTCATTCTTGAGAACCCATCCACTACCTTTGTTTTCAATATCAACTTTCTTACAAGGCTTCATAGCATTCAACCACTCATCTTTGCGCGCTGCCTTTTCAGCAGCCTTAGCACCAACTTCAACTTCGGACTCAAGCCAAAGGACAAGTTGCTCGTATATATCATAGAGGATTTCAGTAGCCATTTCAACATCGTCACCAGTAATTACCCATTCACCATCGAATGGTATATCATCACGCTCAACTTTAACCATAGCAAGATGGGTAGCAAAGAGAACCGTGTATGATAATACATTAGGAATGAAAGAACAGACGACATCTGAAAGATGTTTTTCCATACCTCTAACAAGCGTATAGTATTCTTCAACAGATGCCATTAGTTGGGGTTGATAAGAAGCGTCTGTGGTAAACATTTGATGCATACATCCACGCGCGACTTCTTCTTTACTAGAGGGAGCCAACGCTTCCCACTCTTGATGAGTCATGTTAGCAAGGTTCAATAAGCGCGCTTCAGTTTTCTCACGAATACGAATGAAGTGCTGTGCTATATCTTCTAATGATTCAACATCTTCCAACTTATTCTGGAAGACACCGGACATTCTTTGCTCAGACACCATCTGTCTCATGTCATCACTCCACGGTCTGTATAGTAACAGAACACGCTGGAACAGCCCTTTCGTCAGAACATATTCTTTGACACCGCTTGGTGGGAAAGATGTAATCCAAAACGATACGCGGGATTCTGTTTCAACTGTACCGTTCTTCATGTGTTTAGTCAGAGTGTTACTGTGACTTCCAATAGGATTCATTGCTTGTTGCAAGTATAGGATAACTTCTGAGAAGAACTGCTTAGGATTAGATTGAAGAAGAATTGAACCTTCATCAAAGTTCAAACACTTCTTCCCTCCAAGTAGTCCTTGATTTTGAACAATCTCGTAACCTCCATTACCATCACTAACCGAGTCGATAGACCCGATAAGCGCGCTGTCAGTTCCACTTGTAAACATATCAATATCAAGACCTGCTAATTCTGCGATTTCTCCTGTAAACTCCCACGCTATTGATTTTCCAGAACGGGTTGCTTGAATCCAGAACACATGTATTCTAGGGTCTAGCGCACTAGCCCATACGGGTATTCTAACATAGTCAACAAGTGCTTGTCCTTGGAGATAGAAGAAGGATATCAATCCGGGTACTTCGTTAAAGAACGAAGTCTTTCTAAATCTCTCTAAGTAGTTCATCATAATCGGGTATTCTTTCACTGCTGTGTATTGGTTCCATTGTCTTTGGGGCATTCATTTCATCTCCACTGTTGCTGAATGTTTCAGTCGGGGCGAACCGTCCGTGGTCGTATTCAGTCTATAACCGTTTCTCGTTTTATTATTTATCGCCTTATTATTATAAGAATAAAAGTTCTTCAAAGTAAGTTGTAATTTACTCATATTACTCACCTCTCAAAGCGAACTTCTTCTTCGCTTCTTAGCACTTCGATTACTCTATTGCGAAGTATCTTTCCCATACGGGGTACATCACGCAAACAATCACCACACGCGACTTCTTCGATTGAGCCGCATGATTTTATGATTGCCTCAACCATGTCGGGACCGATACCCGGTATGGTGAGCAGCATATCTTTACGAACATCATTAGTGCTTACACGCCTAACGGCTTGCGCACCATGTCTGCTTGCTTTCTTGTATGTTTTTTCATGTAGCGCGACCATAAATTGTGAGGCTTCGCTAACATTGGGTGCGCGGTAAATTAAGCAACCGAAGTCGGCTACTACCCTACCGAGGAACCCTGTCATTTGTTTGAGGGCTTGGCTTGCGCTTATCTTTGAGCCGCGTTCATGCGCTCTGTGGATATAACCGCCAATGTCTCCCCATATCACCAACCCATAGTTACCATCATTGGCATCCATGTTGTCTAGTTGACGCATTAGATGACCGCTTCTCATTGAGTTGAATAGGTCATCAATACTCTTTGCTTCTATCAGCCAATCACCGCATTTGTAATCACCGTTAACTAACTTCTCTCTCGATATGTCGATTCTCGGAGAACGGCTTTTGGCTCTTCTCTCAACTGCTGAAACAAGCGACCCGCGCTCGTTAGTATCAATTATTAATGCTGGATTCATTCTTTCACCTGTCCTTTATGATTGTGACAATACTTGTCACCAACTCTTGATACCCATTGTTTACATCTATCACCCTTATTTCTGTTGATGCCGTTGGTAGTTACTTCACCTTGACATCTCCAATCATCAGGAGGGGTACTGTTTGCACATTTGTAACACCTGCAATAGTATGTCTCATCTTCGATGTATATTGGTTTTACTTTTATGTGGTTGTTACAAAACCTACATTTTAGTCTCGGCATTATGTCAACTCCTGATGCGCGCCTGTTCCATCCCATAACTGGCAGCGTCCTAGACACAAACCTTTACCAATTAAACTTTCACAACTCTCCATATACCCACCGTCAACAATCGAGCGGACTTGATACTCCGTAACACTAGGGTCGTAATCTGCCCATTGAAGTTTCTCAATGAAGTTACTGATAGTCAATACATGCTTGTCTCTCATTTGAGATGTAGTTCTTTGAACTGGTAAAAAGTTACGCAATCTTGCTGATAGATACATAGCCAAACTTGCGCGACTAATATGCGGAGGGTTACTACCCACTTGACATGCGGACTCCATTAGACATGGCAGAACTTTGATGCTACCCATCTTTACCGTGTTGAACTCAACAGGTTTCCCTGATGCTTTGAACTGTGTGTTTTTAGTTTTCTTGACATCTAATGCGACTCCCTTTTTCCCATAAAAGTGAGCAGTATTATTAGGATTCTCTGCCATTTCACATATCTCATCCCATGACTTCAATAAATCTTCAGTCCTCATAGGAATACTCCATCGGAGAACATGTTGTTTAGCGTTATACGAATTAGGAACTCTAATCATTCGCGCGTTATCAAATGGAACTGTTGGGTCCATACAATACAACTCCATATCTTTCTTCCAACCATTGATGACTTGTTTACCAGCGGCTCTAACATAAGATGCTTGTCTCCCATTAGATGGAAGATGAGTCTTGTCTAGTGAAATCCAAATATGAAATCCATTACCACTAAACCAAACACCATGATTGATGTCTGCACCCAAAAGAGCATAGTGTAATCGTCTAACCTGTTCGACTACCTCGTCGCCTTCAACTTCAATCATGCTGCTACCTTTACGATACTTCTTATCGAAATCTAACACGAAGTGTTTGATGATTGCAGTAGTGTACTCCGCGCGACGACCATTTGGTTTCACGGCTCGGAAACCATAGACGGACATATACGCGCACTGTGAATGCTGTAAGCCTCGCCAATACTTCTCGAACTCACCCTTGTCATGGATGATTTTTCTGAACAGTCCAACCTCTTTAGGGAAATCAAAGTGAAGTGGATTCATCCACTCACCTGTATAGCGTACTTAGGACACAACTCAATGATTGAACAATAAGAACATTTGAAGTCTTGCTTAGTGGGCGGGAAATGTTCATCAAGATACATCTTAATCAAATCTGTTACGCGCTTCATCATGCTACGCTCACTGATTTTCTTTACGGCTTCTATATTCCAATGGTCTGCGGCTGAATATCTCCAACCCCAATGGGTTACAGGGCGGTCAATACCGCGCTCTTTCAGATACTCGCTGTCGCAATTATCAATCAAGAACTTGTAGTACGCCATCTCCTTTCTCATGTCGCTGGTCTTGTTATCTTTCCATTTACCTGTCTTTAATTCAAACAACATAAGTCCTCCATCCTGTGCTTCAAACACTCGGTCAATGATTCCTACAAACTGAATAGGTATAGTACCGTAACCGGGTATTTCCATATCCACTTTAACATCAATGCGTACTTCATTAGCCAACGGTAATGGTCTTTGGGGGTTCAATTTCATCCTTAGATTCTCATACTCAATTAACCATTTCATGTTGCGGTAGTAGTCTTCATCATAGAATGGAAACTCTTTATTCTCTGCGCGGCGATTGTTTACTATCTCCCTCATAGTGGGTATCTTAGTAGTAAGATACTTGGTAATGTTACCTCCACTCTCAATCATTTTTGTAAGTAACTGTTCGTCTTCTTCCAGTTTTTGATACATCAAATCTAGTCCGTTGTGAACATCATCACCTAAAACAAGATGCTTAACTAATTCTTGTGGTCGAGGATAATTGTGTTCAAGCCACATCTGCTGCGCGCACCATCCGAGTGAACTAACAGTTGATTTACTGATACGAATGATGATACCATCCTTACCCATCTCAGGAGTCCATGCATATGAAGAGCCATCGTCATATATTTTTACCATTTTAATCATCTCGGTGGTTGTCGGGTTCATTGTCCGCTTTGTATAAGTCTAGTATTTCCACCCATTCACATTCGTTACAACAAATGAATCGAGTACCATTCATGCTTTCTTCAGTTTCTAAATCGTGGCTACCACATTCATAACAACTCATTGAAATGCCCTCCCATCATTCTGTTCTCTAACTAAATCATTTTCCATTCTATTCATCGCTCTTTGCTTAGATATCTTCATGTTATCAGTGTTCACCATGTATAATTCTTCATCCATTTCATGAAGTGTAATCTTAATTATACAAGCAGATGGTATTAGCGCGTATGTTTTTTCAGAACATCCACTTCCTCTCCACCATAATCCTGTATAATCTTGAAGTAGCGCATCACCAAAAAATAGTTCACCGCTTACTTCTTCCACGCTTTTGCTACCAGTCTCAAAGTATCGTATTGTTGCTTGCATTAATTTCCACCTACCATTGTTGGAGCATAGATATTATTAATAATTGACACACCTTGTTTCTTTAGTTCATCTTGGATTTCATGGATAGCCTTAGCCAAATCGCTAGTGCTTATCATGTCATCTTCTATAGAGTTAAGGTCAGCATTGAGTGCCTTTACCTTACTTTCTAGTTTTTCAATTCGGGCTTCGAGTTCTTCTCTTTCTTCGTCAGTCATTTTCATCACCATAGTTTTGCGGGTCGGGGTGTTCCCATAGCGGCTTCAATGTCCCAACCCAAGACATCGAATATACCGGAGATTTTCTTCTCAATAAGTTTTTTCAGAATTGCTTTTCTGTTCAATTCAAATCCATCTAGTTCAGCAGGTTCACGATACGCGACAATATCTGTCGGTGGTGAACCAATAGGAACTGCTGAAACAGGTAACCATTGAACTGAATCGCCCGAAACAAACGGGTCTTCATCAGTCATATTATTGTTGTAATACAACGCTGCTCTTGAAGCACCGGAAGGTGTTTTGTATTTCTCAGGGTCATTACCAATACGCGTTTGATTGGTAATATCCTTGATGCTAACATCTCCTTTGCGGATAGGGATAACTATCTCTAAGACTGCGGCTATTACATCCGACTCAGATGCACCATCACAGACAAGATTGAGTACAGTTAACTCAACTTCTTTACTAACAGGTGCAAGACTACTCCCCTTTGTGAAATTAGCAGCCTTCAACTTACCCGCATCTTCAGGAGGATAAGACACCTTACCAGCATAACGGTTCTTACCGGCTAGTAACCAATAAGGCATGTATGCTTCAACTTCCGCTACGAGTTCTTTATTACCAGTAGTGCGTTGCACCACATCTGTAATACGCGCGGCTAATGCTTCTGCTTCATCAAGAGGTACTTGTATGAATGCTGAATCAGTAAAGCCGTACAGAACATTGTAGCCTAATCTTGTTGCAACCGAATCAAGAAGAGCAATACATCTTCTCCCTTCGGACAGGATGGTTTCTGCTATATCTAAATCAGCCCAACCAAATCCAATGCTCGCGGTTGCACCATATAGACTCGCCATCACGCGCTTGATAGCAGACTGTGTAGTATTCCATGCAGCGCGTTGCTCTTTAGAATCTGCTTCGCGCATCTTCTTTTTACATAATGCTCGATAATCGAAGAGGTCATCAACAACTTGAGGGAGGATGCCCTTTTCGGTTTGGTCCCAAAAGGTTCCGTTCTCCATCTCAAGTATTCCTTCGCCCGGTCCATTACGCTTCGTTGTGTAGCATAGATTGAATCCCGTCATCAGTGATGGGTACAATCCTTTGTAGTCAATAACACAAACATTCTCGTAAAGTCCATTCTCTTTGAGTATGAACTCGGCTCCCTGCAAATCAGGTTTGGGAGCGTTGAATCTTGATGGGGCGATTAAATCAGTCTTACGACCAAGAAGCCCACGCATGAAGTTTGAAACATTCGTTGCTGATTGAATTGATACACCACATAGGCGAACCATCTCAACAAAGAAGTCAGTTACATTACGCGCTTCATCAATACCACGAAGCAGAACGGTGTCAAGTAAACAGTAGTCAACAAACTCATCCCAATACTCATACCAACCATTGTGAACATCCATACCCTCAATCTCTTCAGTTAGTTTAGAACCAAGTCCAAGTATTTCAGCGATGGTATTCAACTTACGATTAGGTAGTTGACCACCACCACTATCCTTCCACACACGCTCAAACCCTGTGCCAGAAGAAGCAGGTGCTGCTGTGTCAAACTGCCAGCGGCCAGCGATTGGCTGGTCATCAAAGCGGTATCGCTCACCCTTCTTAGGGTAGCGGATAATACCAAGAGGACTCAACTTAGACGCGCCACCGTGTCCGTAAATATGGTCAAGGCGTTCAATCATGTGAGGTATGTCAAAGAATGTTCCGGCGTGAGCAATCATCATATCAGGGTCGCGTTCATGTAGGAACTCGATAAACGCATCATACATTATCTTCTCGGATTTAAAAAGACGCAGTTGGTATCTCTCGTTACGGACTTCTCTATCTTTTAACGAACCATGATAGTGTCCTGTTTTTTCATTGAAATCATAAGGACAATTGGTTCTCTCATCAGCCCATGCAAAGACAATGGGTATGTCAAGGTCGGAGTCAATGACTGCAATGACAGTCGTGAACTTGTCGTCACCTGTATTACATTCAATATCATACCACCATTTGCGCGGCTTCCACTTCGGCATCATCGTACATTCTTCAACCAAGTATTGGTCAATGAATCTCATGTCACCCTCGTAAGTCTTAGGAAACATATCACGCATTCGCGCAATCTCATACGGGTTGTCTGTTTCTATCCTCCATAGAATTGAACCATCAAGACCTTTGTATGTTTTCTCCTTGCGAACTTTAGAAGCAGGGAATGAACGCTTAACTTGTCTTAGAGTAAACTCTGTTGTTGATGCAGAGATATACATGTGGGGTTTGTAATCATCAACAGTCTGCTCAACGAGTTTACCATTTTCTCTCCAACGCATATAGATTGATGGTGGAGAATCTTCATAATAGATTGCATCAGCAATCATTCATCATCACCCCAACTTGTATCGTCACAATCTTGTTGAGTCCAACCGTGGACTTCTTTCATGTGTGCGCTGATAGTTTCTCTATTGTTTGACATTACAGTAGTGCAACCACAAAGATATGCGTACATGCAGAGATGCAGAGGCTTCTTCACTCCATTCCCTCCTGATGTTTTAGTATCAACAAAGCGGCTAAGTCATTGTGTTCAACGATAAGTGCATTCTCATGTCCCATCCTTAGAGTCACTTCACCACTCGGCATGATAGATAACAACTTAGGTAGTTGAGAAGCAAAGACTGTCTCCGCTGTTACACCTTGCGTTAGTTCATCAATCTCTATAGTTCGACTCATTGTAGCACCGCGTTTACTACCCGCAGTTATTACCATTTGACTATCTTCCATTTTAATCCTTACAGGTGAGTCCTTCGCTACAACTTTTGTCATGCTTCCTAACCCTTGCAAGTCACTCATCGTAGCGGTAGCATGGAACTGTAGTTCCGCGCGACCTAGTTTCTTCCATGAGTTTTTTTTAGCCTGATTGATTGCAGTAGTCGCTCTATCCACTGTTTGATATGATAACACATTATCATGTGTGGGTGTACTAAACCGTTGATTACCGTTACTTACAGTCAACATATTACCTACATGTCTAATGAAAGTTAGATTGTCGTCACAAGATTTGAGAAACGCGGCGAGTTTATGAACATCTGGAATGCATACGATACCGGGCGTGTAATTATATTGAAGAGATTTTGCATGTGAAATGGATATCTTCTTCTCGAAGTAATGTGATGCTACATCAACAACCCCTTTCATATTCATATCAGATATAGTACATCGTAAATCATCAACACCTTCACCGAATCCTTTCACGAACCCTAGCAATGTTTCAGTATCAAATACGGCTTGCGTATGTGTCATTAGACCTCAACTCCTAGATGTCCTACTGCTATCCTGATAGCGTTACACTTAGGGCAGATGGGTACTTCTTCGTCTTCACCGATTGGTTCCATCTCTCCTTTCGCGCCGCATAATCTTGGTTTCTTTTTTCCTTTAATGTGCATTACCTTTACTCTCATCATTTTCACCTTCTCTAATATATCTTAAACAGACGCAATCATGGAACTGAATATACTCTTCCCTAGTTGTTGGGTGGAAGAGTCTTTCTTGTACCGAACCTGTTCCCTTGCATTGCTTACAATACTTATCGGGAGAGCGAGTCCACCTTTGAAAAATACATCCGCATGGCTCATTGATAAACTCAACATCAACCGCTTCACCTTCGTGGTTCCTAACAGGAACAGCAGTCCATATCTCTCCTAAACCATTGCACTTCTCGCATTGAGGGTCGGCTTCCCATACGGGTTCATCTTCCGCGCTTCTTGATACAGCATTATTATGTGCTGGTACGCCTGTTCTCTTCCATTCACTCATACTTGGCCCTCTCTTAGTTCGGGTAGTCCGTACCATTCTAACGGCTTACCTTCATTGGTAACCATAATTGTACGCTTTTGGTCTAACAAGTCAGGGTTGGTTTTGCACTTAACAAACTCAACTTCATACCTTGTTTCCCCTGTTGATTTTCCATCTTCACCGCGCACCTTTTTCTTGTGGAAGTAAAGAACTTGGTTAAGATAGTTAGCAGTATGCTTTTCCCATGCTGCCTTCTTACCAATTACTGAACCTGTCTTATCCTGTAAATCCTTGAAGTGTGTCTCAAGATATACATTAACACCCAATGACATTAATGTGCGCGCAATCGTTGTCAACTGATGGAATCGAGTTGTCCTGATTTGCCAGTTAAAACGCATACCGATTTGCTCATGAGGTTTGACCTTAGCACCAATACCGTCAGGTGCAGTACCTAAGTCTTCAATGAACATACAGTTCTTAGCGACTTCATCCCAAAGGTCAACCGCTGTTATCAGAACTGAATGCAGGTTTGGTTTACCGTTAGGGCGCGCCGCCCAATCAACAAGTGTTTGACCAATCTTCATTACGCGTCGGTGTGTTGCTGGATAGTCTATCGCTTCACGAATCTCTCCATCTTCATCAAATGTTTCAAACATTACATTAGGACTCAAGCAACGGATGTTGTTTGCATTATCCTTGTGATGAGTAACGCGAGTGGTTTGTCCACCACCATCGAAGTCTAGTACAAAGATTACATCTCCGCGCTTCTTTGCTTCCTCATCCATGCTATCAAGAACGATACCCGTTTTACCAACTCCTTCAGGACCAACTAGGCCCATCAGTATCATGTTGTTAGGTACATTTTGACCTGCGTTAACTATCTCATCCCACACCGTTGTAGCAATGGGCGCACTGTGTGACTGCTTCTCATCAGTTATCCCCGCAGGGGCAAATGGATTCAAGAATGACGAGTCTGCTGGTGGCTCCCCTTTCGGGTTATGGTCTTCTTTGTCTATCTGCGTCTGTAAATCTTTTAGGTTTGGCATATGTTTCACTCTCCGTATTGACTTGTGGAAGTGTCGCCACCTTCACCTGCTGGTATTGCTAGGCGAGGTACTGCGAACACTCCGAATGTTTTGATTGCTGGCTGTGGTCCATCATCAGTTACGCGCACACTCAATCGTCCAAAGACAATTACTGTTGACTTAACTGCGTAAGGTTTCCACCCTTCATCGGTTGCTACATCGAAAGGATGTCCGCTATCACCGAGTAATCCGTGGACATAACAAGGTAGGTTCTGTCTTCTGCCACCATTGAAGGTACGCATAAGGTCGAAGGAACTGATACTCATTGAGTAGTCGTGACCAACAGGGTCCCATTCAGATTCACGCTTATCCTTTCTCATGTCACTAACTTTACCACGAAGGAAGACTAGAGGTCCCACCGGGTTGTAGCCTGAAATAACTTCTTGTCTTGTTTCAAACACTTCAACAAGAGTTGATAGGTCCTTGATGTAATTGTCAGACTCAGGGATTAACTTGTCCGCCCTGATTACATTACGCAAGTTCTCATCCACAAACTCATTACCGTAGGTGAAAGCACCGGGTAGCGCGAATGAATTGTAAGTATCAGCCCACTCAGGTTTTACATTATCTGATTGTGTGCGCACCTTCAATGTACCTTCAGTGAATAACTGAGGTACGAACCATTCTTCAGGGATGGAAGAAGTTACTGTGATTCTTAGTAAGCGTTGCTCATTCAAGAAATTATCCTTTTCATTCCCAAAGAAGTAGTAAGTCCTTTGGTATCTGTAAGGTGTAATTGGTTCACCATAGCGTGACCAATCAGGGTTGTTCTGTAAGATAGCGAGTTGAAGTCCATTCTCTTCATACAAGAACCACGGCTTATCGTCCGCGCTTTCTTCTGTCTTGACTTGTTGCTCGCCTTTGTCTAGCATCCATACTCCGCCTTCAGTGTAACATCGTGCTACAAGACCTAGTTCAATTGCTTCATCTAGGTCATTAATCGCTGCTTCAACTGCTGGTGCGCGCTTTCTCTGCTGTCCATCTCTCATCTTAGGGTCAACACCTACAAAGTAACCAACAAGTTCTGTTGAGTTCGCTTTAGATGTACCGGACATTACTCTTCTTTCAACCACGAAAGTTTCCGCGGCATCAATCATGAAGTCATCGTCTTCATCAGTTGGGTTTACAACCCCAAGTTCCATCTTTAGGTAGGTGAAGAAATCACCTGTGGCATCATCGAGACTCTTGTTGTGTTTCTCGGCCCACCACTTTAGGCGTTCTTCGACTTCGGGGTGTAGTCCCGCGTTGTTTTCTGTGCTTGCTTCGTTTTGGTTTAGGTTTGGCATATCATTGTCCTCCTGTTGTTTTGTCTTCGTCGCATAGAGTCGCTATGAAGTAGTCGATAAACGACTCATCATCGAGCGGCCACTGGTGCATTCTCATTACGAAATTACCCCATACGGCGAGGAAGGCATATAAACATTGCGAATCCATTCCAACGGATGTCACATGTTCGTGGATTTTGCGCATCATATAGTGTAATGATGCGCCTTCTCTGCTGAGTTCTAACATGGTTTTGTGTACTTCTAACCAATCATGTGCAGAAATATCTAGTGCTAAAGAATCGAAATTAGTTTGATGTTCATCAATTGTTGAACCACTTTCTATGTGATTACCAATCGCGCGAAGGTCACCACCAAAGTAAGAATGCAACACTGCGCAGTCATCTTGAGTTACCTTACCTGTGTTAGAAAGCAATAGTTGCACATACGCGCGAACTTGTTTTTCAGAATAAGGTTTGAATCTGAACTGAACACATCGTGATTTGATAGCAGGTATGATAGATGAATCATCGTTGCAGGTGAGAATCCACCAGCAATTACTTTTCTCTATCATTCGCTTCAATGCTTCTTGTGCTTGCTTTGTCATTCCTTCAAACTCATCCAACAAGATAAGTCTATTATTCCAAAGCGAACTGCTGTAAGCAATCTCTTTTATTTTATTTCGCACTGCGTCTATGCCTCTCTCATCAGAAGCATTGAACTCAACTAAGTCGAGTCCAAGATTTTGCGCTATGAGATAAGCGGCAGTTGTTTTTCCAAGACCCGGCCCACCGCTGAATAGCAATCTTTGGGGGCTATCACCACTCCACTCATCAAGATAGAAGAGTGGGCTGGATGGGTCATTGTGTCCTATGTAGTCGTCAATCGTTTTCGGTTCGTACGGCATGTCGGATTCCTCCGATTTTCGTACAGTATCGAGCGCGGCTATTATAAGGGGTCGAAAATCCAAGCCCCCTTTTCTCGATATTATACTATTATTATCATAATAAAATAAATACTTATTACTATAATAATAATAGTAAATTATTGATAATTGTTTTAGATTTGCGCCTAACTCAACTACTTACTATCTATCATATCTATGATTTCTTCAATTTTAATGTGCGTTGGGTTACGCTTTTTGTAATCCATCAAACGAATCATCTTCAACATATTCTTAGCGTCGTACACATGTTGTTTGACTGGTGCTAGTATTCGTATGACTTGCTGAATGAGTGCAGGGTCTTTGATGATTCGTGCGTTGATACCTTGTGTGGATAGCCACATGTTGAGTGCGGGTTCGTCCTTGCGTGATACCAACACACGCCTTTCAACTCTGTAACCTATTCGTGTGTTAGGTGCGAAGTGTACGCTGATTTGAAATCGGCAATCTCTTGCAAACCATCCAAGATAGAAAGAATCCTCGTCCACTCACTCACCTCTTTCTATCAGGTCACCGATTTGGATAGCGTCTGAGTGTCCGAGGGTGGTATCAATTCGGGTCAAGTATGGTGCGCGCATCTTCTTCTCTTCGTGTTCGTAACCTAGTGAATGGAATACACCGATGAGTCCTTCGTCTATATCCATCATACCTTGCGCATGATATAATCGCATAAGTTTGTCTGGGATATCATCTTCTTTCACATACGCATATCCGACAGGGAACGCATCGAAACCATCAAGCGCGGCTATCTTTATTCGTATGCCTTCGCCTTCACGAAAGCCTCCTAATATAATCAACGGTATGTCAAAAGTTCTTCTCGGCACTACAAATCCTCCACTCGCCCCACTATGAAAATAGGGGCGGTCACCATCCATCAATCGTAACACTTCTCCGTGTTCTAATGATTGGACTATGGCTCTCAGATGCGCGCGGTCTTTTACTATCTTGGCTCCGTCTTGCACTGGTAATCTTGAACTGCGTACTTGTTTCCACAGTTCAGGTCTTGCTACCGTGTGTAAATACTCAACGATGTTTCCATCTTCATCAACCTCGCACACGCTATCGTATGGTAATGAAAGAATGGGGTTACGCGCAACCCGCTTCGCGTCCGAATCATAACAATAGACGGAGCCTCCCCTTACATGCGCGTAGTAATGTTTACCTCTTATGATATGATAGTGAGTGTTTTTGAAAGGAACCGACCACTTATTCCAACGGGAATATCGTGGTGCTTTGAATGGGTAGGTTGGTTGAATAGTATATTCATCCTGTAATGTTTCGTTCAACGCGCGCTGAATGATTTCACCTGCTGGCATAATCGAGCGCATTTTTTGTAAATGTCTTGTGTCGTACTTTGTGATAGACGCAATCGCTCTCATGATTCGTCTATAATTAATAGAAGTACGACCAAACGCATACCCCCAAAATAGCATAGCGGCAAGCCCACTCATTGAGTTGAAAAGAATGTCGGCATTCAATTCGCCTTTGATAATCATGTCTTTCATTTCAATAACCTCTCTTACTTTGAGAGATTGATTGACTTCTTGTGGAGATTCGGTAGCAAGGAGTGCGGGCATCTCCTGTTCATCCATGAGTGACTTGTATTCTTCAGGGAAGAGTCCATACGATTCGGCTAGCATCTTTATGACATGATGTTCTTTGATAGAAGTTTGTGGTTTAGCGCAACACACAGTTATGATATCATGTGCGTCTATACTATTCGTCTTGAATAGTTCAGATAGAATACTTTCGTTATTAGGCTCGGTTTGTGCAGCATAAATTGCGCTCGCCAAGTCCTCAAATAACATCATTCTTCCTCTGTGATAACATTCGTGAAGATTAAACCTCGAAGATGCGGGGGTATCTTTTCCCCAAGGTATTCGGTAGGCATGACGAACACTTCGTTCTCGATTAGTTTAGACAGAAGTAAATCCGTGTCAGCCATCACTATGATTTCGTGTCGTTCAATCACACGCATACCATTCCATGAGAAGAATAACTGGTCACCCGCAAGAAGATGATAGTCCATTGGACTCAACTCAACTTCGTCTATGTCACCTTCGTCATGGTGTTTAATCAAGACGCGCCACACTTCCATGTCATCTGCTAAAGGTTCGTCTAGTATGTTAGGGTCAACCGCAGGTATGTTTATCCATTCAGCATTCTCTAAATCGAAATTGACAAGCGGTACACCTGTTTTCGGTGAAGTCCATTCTTCAGCGGCGGCTTGCGCGGCGGCTTGTGAGTCATGTATTAGTTCGGCTTGAGACGCGTCGAGTTCAACACCAATCTTTTCACACACTTTACCTATTCTTTGTAAAGACATGATGGAGTTGGGACTCGCTTTCACTACACTGAACTTCGTGTCGCCATCCTTGCGCAACACAGCATCAGCCACACCCCAAGTATCACCGATAGACATCTGTTTAAAATGCTCTTCAGTCCATTCAATATCTTCTTGCGCCGGTTGCCAATCATCTTCAATCATACTTCCTCACTCCTAAACCATCGGAACTTCATACAACAGCGCGCTGGTACTAGAACCATGTCACGCTTGTATGTATGAAGTGCGATTTGATGCGGGTCTAACTGTTCACCGCAAGTGCAAACTACCACATCTCCGAGTAAATGAGATATGTAATCGAAGCCATCAATCTTATGAGATACACCGTCAGATGTTCGTATCTCTATACCTTTCAGACTAGCCAAATCCCCATCCGGTTTGATTAAGTCTCCACCCTCTGTAAAATCAGCGACGGTGATGTCGTACTTTTTCGGCACATTCACCCCGAAGCGCGAAAAGCCTTTTAATGTTGTTCTGAAAACATCGGCAGCATCTCGTATGTCTTATTGCTGAAATCGCAATATATCTCTGTCTTGTGATAGACACCCCAAGGCACAGTGCGATAGATGAGCATGTCAACAAGTATTCCTTTGTGACCACCGCAAGGACATTTATCGTATGGTATTATGATTACTTCAAAGTCCTCAGTTTTTGTAGCCGCGCTCATTATTTCTGCCTCCTTTCTGTAACGAAGTTTCCATCCTCGTCACGCTTTAGTATCACCATGCTACCGTCAGAATATACCATAGTCATTCTAACTAATTCCTTTACGCGCTCAACTGCCATCTTCATCAACCTCTTCTAACTCCCATTTGTAAAACACTAACGCTTCTATCAAAGGCCAATGCAAAGGTGACGGTGGCTCATTGATGACTTCCATTTCACCACAGTAGTCACCGCTAAAGGTGTGATGTGGTCG
>TARA_R110002012_G_scaffold11368_2_pt1 | contig 51462 bp, 46 predicted proteins | sample TARA_R110002012 | Tara Oceans TARA_R110002012 (sample SAMEA4396515) | marine metagenome | biome: Westerlies Biome; feature: [DCM] deep chlorophyll maximum layer (ENVO:01000326); material: water (ENVO:00002006), including particulate matter (ENVO:01000060) such as... | depth 40 m
ACCTCTTTTTAGGGCTATTTTTCAGCCATAAAAAAGTCCGCTATTTCTAACGGACTGCAAATGTAGAGAAATTATTTTTTCTACAAAACTTTTTCTAAAAAATTCTATTACAAATATGCTTTTTGTTTTTGTTTTCTTTTTTTAAGCTGGCGCTCTAAAGTTTTAACAACTTCATCCGTAGCCCCCTCAAAGCTTTTCGCCTCTTTCTTTACCATCATATCATCTCCCGGAATGCTCAATAGCACCTCCACTATTTTATTCTCCTTTTCACTTGTTTTTTGGACTTTTAAAAATACATCTGCAAAAATAATCCTATCGTAAAATTGCTCTAGCTTGGACAGTTTGCTTTCAACAAATACCAAAAGTTCATCTTTGGCAGCAAAGTTGGGTGTTTGAATGTTTACCTTCATACTATATTATTTTTAAAGTTAATGTAATATGTAATTTTACCCCATAAAGTGTTTTTTTGAGTTTAGCCGTTTCGCGGATGTGCGTTTTTATGAACCTCTTTCAACTGCGCAATACTATTTTGTGTGTAAACCTGTGTGGAAGCAAGACTGGAATGCCCCAACAGCTCCTTTACCGAATTAATATCTGCGCCTTCGCTTAAAAGATGCGTTGCAAAAGAATGCCGCAAAATATGCGGGCTTTTCTTCACCTTTTCGGAAGCTATACTAAAATATGAATTAATAATCCGATAGACAAGGGTTTCATAAATTTTAACCCCTTTTTGGGTGAGAAATAAAACATCGGTGTCTTTTATATTTTCAAGTACGCTTCGCTGTTGCAAATAACCATTTATAGATTGCAGTACCGTGGGCAAAAGTGGAACAATGCGTTCTTTGTTTCTTTTGCCCAACACCTTTAAAGTTTTCTGAGCAAAAGAAACATCCGTTACTTTAATATTGATCAACTCAGCCCTGCGTATTCCGGTGGAATAAAAAAGCTCCACGATTAAGCGATTGCGCAATCCTTCAAAATCATTTTCCTCTCCAAACTTTTCCATTACGTTCCCGATTTCCTTTTCTGAAAAAGGGACTTGAATTTTTTTTGAAGTTTTCAGCGCTTTGTGCTTTGCCAAAGGGTTGATCTCTATTTGTCCCGTTTTCAAAAGAAATTTATAGTAAGTTTTTAACGATGAAATCTTCCTGTTCACGGTTCTGTTTGAAATACCGGAATCTACCAGCGAGACTATCCAGCTTCTCACCACGGAATAATTCGCATCTACAATTTCAGCATACTGAAATTCCGCAGAAGCAAAAGCATGAAAATCTTCCAAATCTTTTAAATAGGCAGTCACCGTATGTGGTGAATACTTTTTCTCTAACTGGAGATATTCTACAAAAGGCTGAAAGGACATTGATTTATAGCGGCTTGTTTTAGTTTATCAATTTTTAAGATTGAAAATCTGAGATTCTAAAAATAACTGATTAACTTAAAAAGCCAATAACTTTTAACCATAAAAAAATCCGTTGGAAAATTTTTACAACGGATTTATATATTTAAGATTCAAATATAAAATACTAAATATCTTCCTGATCTCTTAAGTTTTGAATATACTGTGCTTTTTGAAGCTGTGCTCTTTTCTTAACGGAAGGCTTAGTAAAAGCTTGTCGTGAGCGCAACTGGCGCATAGTTCCGGTACGGTCAAATTTGCGCTTGAAACGTTTCAGCGCTCTGTCGATATTTTCTCCGTCTTTAACTGGTATAATTAACATAGTGTCATCACCTCCTTTCTTTAGGACGGCAAAAGTAAAAAATAGTTATGAGTTATGTATTATGTGAGAAGGTTTTTTTTGAAAAAATTTACTCTTTATATAAAGAAGCGCGTTTGCTCAAATCCTGTATAAGCTTCCCCTCCTCTTTACTCTCCAATAATACGTTGTAACTTTTCCAAAAAGATTCATTGTAAGGCTTACTTGAAAAAATATCTGCGGACCAATCATTTTGTTGCAGTTCTTGGCTTATTAATTCTGGATCTTGAATTATATCACTGAATAATATTTCTTGAATAGTATAATAATATTGCTCGTCTTTGTCAAAGCCAGGTTCGGCTTCGGTTTTAATCCTATCGGAAGAGCGGTCACCAGTGTTTACAAGTTTTGGTGTTTCGTAATATATATAGTTGGGATACATTTTGCCATCATAGTCCTTATAGGTTATCACTAATTTGTGGATGGTCTGTGTGTCAAAAAGGCTCTTACTTCGCTTTTTCTGAATGTCGGAAGCGGCAATCAATTCATATTCTATTTTTTTGATTGCGTAATTGTCATAATAAATATATATCCAACCCTTTGGTTCAAAACCTTCATTGTAAATGTTTGGTGTGTTCAAACCTACAAAATCGGCTCCTTTTTCAATTTTAATTTTATAAAGTTTTCTTCCGTTGTCAACCAAAATAGTATCGAGATCAAATTGGTGCTTTTCCAAAATATTTTTGCCCAGCAATGCACCAGTAACGTTTGAGTTTCGAACTAAATTAAGTTTTCCTTTAAAAAGGTTTTCCAAACCGTTCACCCGGCTATCGTTCCACTTTATCGCTTCAATCAAGGACGAAGTTTTCACTAAATTCCTGTTTATGTTTTCGGTCTTTATGCCTTTATTCTTAAGGAATGCTGCAAAGGTGAAAACGCTATCAATGTCCCGTAAATCGTAACTTTTACGGGTTTCATCTACATTTATTTTCAAGTTGTTTTTTGCTCCAGAAGCATAGCTGGAATCATACAAGGTGATGGCACTCTCAATAAGCCATTTATACTCCTTTTTATTACGCTCTTTGTGGCGCAAAAAACCTTTTTGTAAATAGGGTTGTTCGGGAAGGTTTTTCGGTAATTTTTCAATAGCTCTTTGTACTATCCCATTACCCGTGGTAGGGCGGGGATCTGCTACTATAACCACTTCATCTAAAGAAGCAACGTCTTCTTCCAAAAATATATCGGAACCGTTTTCAAATTCACTAATAACGACCTTAAAACTTTTATACCCAATGGAAGAAATAACAAGCGTGTCCTGAAGATGTTGCTGTGGTACTTTTAAAACGAAATTACCATCGGCATTGGTAATGGAACCGATAGTGGTATTCTCAATATAAACACTTGCGCTTTCAATAGGCTGAAATGTTAAGAAATCGGCGACTTTTCCTTTTAGCTCTGTTTGGGCGAAAGTGGTGGCACCGATGAAGAAAATAAATAATAAGAAAAAATGCTTTATAGTGAAATGCTTCATTTCCAAAATAATTTTTTAAAATAAATGATTCTACTTCGCCGGCTTATATTCTTTACCTTCGATAATCATTTTAGCAATAATCTCCCGAAGAATCTCTGAAGTTCCACCGCCAATTGGCCCCAGTCTGCTATCGCGTAACAAACGTGCCAAGGGGTATTCCTCCATATAGCCATAACCGCCCAAAAACTGAAGACATTCGGTCATAACCTCATCAGCTACTTTGGTAGAAATAAGTTTGCTCATCGTGGCTTCCTTTACCACATATTCCCCATCGTTCAAACGTTTTGCGGTAACATAGTTAAATGTCTTGCTAACCTCAATTTCACTTGCAATCTGTGCTACTCGGTGACGCAAGGCTTGAAATTTCGAGATGCTTTTTCCAAAAGCGAAACGATCCTTCATATATTGAATCGTATATTCCAAAGCAAATTCACTTCTTGCATGTGCATTAATTCCCATTATTAAACGTTCCAATGCGAAGTGCTGCATAATATATGGAAAACCTTTATTCTCCTCACCCATTAAATTTTCAGCTGGAATTTCAACATTGTCAAAAGCTATTTCACCCGTATCGCTGGCTCGCCATCCTAATTTGTCAAGCTTTGTTGCAGAAATTCCTTTTGCATCACGATCAACTACAAAAATACTAATGCCTTTATTGCCTAGTTCGGGAGCTGTTTTGGCCGCTACTATTAAATAATCGCTGTAAACACCGTTAGTGATAAAAGTCTTTGAACCATTTAAAATATAACGGTCGCCTTGTTTCACCGCTGTACTTCGCATTCCGGAAACATCGCTACCACCAAAAGGTTCGGTGATACAAAGACAGCCTATTTTTTCACCCGTGATACTCGGAGCCAGGTATTTTTCTTTTTGCTTATGATTGCCTTCTACCTTCAAATGTGTCATGGCAAGATATGCATGTGCCCACATTGCGGCCGCAAAACCGCCACTATTAATTTTTTGAAGTTCTTCTAAAAAAATTACGGTATAAAAAAGGTCCAAATCAAGACCTCCATATTCTTCAGGCTGATAAATACCAAAGTAGCCCATCTCACCAAATTTCTCCCAGATGAAGCGCTCAATATGCCCAGTTTTTTCCCATTTTTCAATGTGTGGCACCACTTCCTTTTGAAGGAAATCTTGAAAACTCTTTCTGAAAAAATCGTGTTCCTCTGTAAAATACATTTTATCCATGCGGTCTTAAAACTAATATTTGTAAGCCTTTCGGCGATTTAGAAAATCTACTCAACGGACAAATATAAATGAATTAGCTGTAACTTTCTTTCCGTCATTCCCTCAATTTTGTCCAGTTCCTGTATACTGGTTAGTTTTTCGCGAAGCCGCCTAAATTCCCAGATTTTTTTGGCCATCTCAAAAGAGATGTCAGGAATTGTCGAAATATCGGAAGCAGAAGCAGTATTTACATTAATCTTTGCAATAGCTTTAGGGGTTTTTACCGTAAATAAATTGAGTGTGCGCTGTACCACTGGAGGCTCAAGTCCATAAACATTGTACAACTGAATATCATTTGAAAACCCACCGAGTTTTTCGCGATAGGAAATAATTCGCTTGCTTAGCGCTTCGCCAATACCACTCACCTGCTGTAATTGTTCTTCGGTAGCTTTGTTCAAGTCAATTTTTTGCTCGTAGGGCTTTTCAGCAAAACCTTTTTCACTTTTATAATTTTTGAAATTGTATTTTGTTTTTGGATTGGTCACCCAATTCGGAAATTTGAAATAAGGGCTCAATTCATTTAACAAAGAATCTGAAACACCAGTAACTTTCTTAAAATCTGTTGCCGAATTAATCCACTTTCCTTCTTTTCTATACTGAAGCAATCGGTCAATTTCCTCATTGGACATTCCTAACACATAGCCTTTATAATCTGTTATGAAATTTGGATTGAATGGATATTTCTTCGGTTTTCTGTTTTCAATTTCAACAAGCCGAAGGGAATCCATTTGCTTTTGAACGGAAACAATTTCAGCAGAAGAAATATCAAATGTATCTTCTTCTGAAAAATCCACGAACCAATAAATGCACAATAGCGTAACAATAAGCAACAATAAAAGCAAAATCCCACTCCGTTGCTGTTTGCTGAACGTAAAGTGGGATTTTAACTCCATATAAGATTGTTTAGTTATAAATGCTTCGACATATCTTCAAGTCCATCATCAATGGCCTCATGCTTGGTGCGGATGGCATTCATATAGCGCTTGAGTTCTTTTCTAACAACAGGCGTTAACAGAATAACCCCTATAATGTTCGGAACTACCATTGCAAATATCATTGCGTCTGAGAAGTTGATTACAGACCCAAGGCTGATAACCGATCCTACCCATATAAAGATACAAAATAACAGTTTATAAATAAGCTCGGTAACTTTTCCTCTTCCGAATAGATAAACCCAGCCCTGCATTCCGTAGTATGACCAAGAAATCATGGTAGAAAAAGCGAATAAAATAACAGCTACGGTTAACACTACCGAAAAGTGTGGAATTACACTGTCAAAAGCCGTTGCGGTAAGCTCAACACCTTCCTTAACTTCTACACCGTATTGAATAATATTATTGTCGAAATTGGTGATTACAATTACCAAAGCTGTCATAGTACAGATAACAACTGTATCAATAAAAGGCTCCAAAAGCGCTACAATTCCTTCAGAAGCAGGATATTTAGTGCGTACTGCGGAGTGCGCAATAGCTGCGGAACCAACCCCGGCTTCGTTTGAAAATGCGCCTCGACGAATTCCTTGAATCATTACACCCACCAAACCACCGGCAATTCCCAGTCCGCTGAAAGCACCTTCAAAAATTAAAGCGAAAGCATCGCCTATGTGATGATAGTTGGCAACCAATATTATAAGTGCTCCCAAAACATAAATTCCTGCCATAAATGGTACTATCCTTTCGGTAACTTTCGCAATTCGCTTGATACCTCCAATGATTACTACGGCAACTATAATGGCCATTGCAATTCCAAACCATATTGCTGCACTAGTGCCCTGCAACTCAAAAAGCTGAACAAATTGAGCTGCGGCTTGGTTTGCCTGGAACATATTTCCGCCCCCAAAGGAACCACCAATCACAAATATTGCGAAAACGATAGCGAGCACTTTACCTAGTCCGCCCATTCCTTTTTGGCCAAGTCCCTTTTTAAGATAATACATAGGGCCACCATAAACAGTACCGTCAGGACCTACATCCCTAAATTTTACACCCAAAGTACATTCTGCAAATTTGGATGCCATTCCCAGTAAACCTGCAACAATCATCCAGAAAGTCGCTCCGGGCCCACCAATGGAAAGTGCTACGGCAACCCCAGCGATATTTCCTAAACCAACAGTAGCGGAAAGTGCTGCTGTTAAGGCCTGAAAGTGTGAAACCTCTCCATCTGCACTGTCATCGCGAATGGTTTCTATTAAATTTTCCTGTTCGTTTGGAGTAACATCTCCGTAGAGTGTATCAGCTCCATGCTTCTCTATGTCTTCATATTTTCCACGCACTACTCGAATAGCAGTACCAAACCCCGTAAAATTTATTAATTTGAAATAAATTGTAAAATAAAATGCACCTCCAATCAGTACAATCAAAACCCAGGGTATTTGAAAAGTTTCAGAAAATGGAATTTCGTAAAATATTAACTCAACAAACCAACCCGTATATTTTTGGAATATGGCATCTACTTGCTCTGAAGCAGTAGTATCCTGTGCAAAAGTGATGATTGGAATTAAAAAAGTGATTAGCGAAAGAAGATATTTCTTCATAGTGGATTTTTAAGATGAAACGTTTTTTGAAATAAAACAGAGCAAGATGCTTAAAAAAAACTACAATTTCAAAAAATTAAAAGGAAATTTGTTAACGTTTCCTTAAACACCGTATTCTCTTTTCAAACTTTCTATTTGTTCTGGGCGCCCGATCAATATAAGTTTTGAATTTTTTTGAAGTACGAGCGAAGGTTCGGGGTTCACAATATATTCACCTGTTGGGGTACGGTACCCTATAATGGAACAGCCTGTTTTTTTACGAACATCCAAATCTTTTATGGCTTGTTCCTTTCCATTTGAGCATATTTTTTCAAAAGGTATTTGCTCAACATTAATACTGTCCTGTTGGCCGGAGACAGTCAAATTATCTAAAAACTCAACAAGATCTGGCACTACTACTAATGACGCCATGTGGTCTCCACCGATTTTATCGGGCATAATAACATTGTCTGCACCGCCCAATTTCAGTTTTTTATAACTTGTTTCCTCACTAGCGCGGCTTATTATTTTAAGATTTTTATTCATCTGCCTGGCTGAAAGTACTATGAAAAGATTGTCTGCATCATTCGGTGTGGCGCAAATTAAGGTTGAAGCTCTTTCTATACCAGATTTTATCAAGATTTCATCTTCAATGGCATTTCCTAAAATAAACAGATTATGCTCATCAGCAAAACGATCAATGACTTCTTCATCCTTTTCAATAATAACGAAAGGACGTTTGTAGGCCAATAGCTTTTGGGCCGCTTGTTTTCCGTTTCTGCCATAACCACAAACAATAATGTGGTCATGCATGGATTCCAATTTTTTCTGCACTCTTTTCTGTCTTAAAATTCCTATGTTTTTACTTAAAATATATTCTGTAATTACCGAAATGGCATAACCAACTATAAAGATACTGGAAATGATGAGAAGCGAAACAAAAACTTTTTCCTGAGGGCTTAGAGGCATTACTTCACCATAACCTACCGTAGTTACAGTAATTACCGTCATATAGAAAGCATCTATCCAGCTGTAGTCAGAAAAAAAGTGAAAGCCTACTACTCCGGTCATAAATACCAAAAGTAAGAGCAGAATTGCAACCGTAATTTTAGAACTTAAGAGTTGCTTCATAAATCAAAAACAGAGGTTCGTTTAGTATTCACGAGATCTTTTAGCCTCAACAAAAAAGCTATTGTAAGATAAATTGCAAAGCCTACACCAAAAGTGGCAAAAGAAACATAAATAAAAAATAGCCGGACACTCTTGGCTCGCATCCCCAACCTATCTGCCAATCTGGAAGACACATAAAAGCCACGCTTTTCAAGATAATGGCGCAAAGAATATACCGCTTGCAACATAGCTGCAAATTACACTTTTTCCGATTAAAATTTAAAATAGAAAAAAAGAAAAGTCAGTTCCTAATAACACTGCCCCCTTGTGATTGCATTTGTGAACCCAATATATATCCCCCAATTGCACACTCCAAACATTTATTTTTATCGCAGTATTCCGTTTTAAGTTGAAGCAATGCCTGACTTTGGCAAGCACTTTTTGAAACTTTCTTTAATGAATTGAATTTTTTCACAACAGTATTTTCCTCTGATGAAATTTTAGCGGCCAACTCCAATATTTCTTCAGAAACATCTTTGCCATGCTGAACTGCATAACAAAATTTTAAAGGAATGATAGTATTGATTATCAGAAGATCCATCAAGCTTTTGGAAACACGTTTTTTGCGCTGTAAAGATCCTACTCCAAAATTATAATGCGTTTCCCAATATTCGCTTCCAGACACATTCAATAATTCGTAAAATTCCTCTATTTGCTGCCCAGCAATTACTTTTGAAAAGAGGCTAGGTTGCTCAAAATAGAGCATTGCAAACTGCGCCAAACGAACGGTGGGAAAGTTTGGTGGACGAAGCCTAAAAAACTTTGGAACAATTACATTACCATTTTTTAGTTGAAATTTGTGCTTCAAATATTCATAGCGCCTTTTCAGTGTTTTAAAGTACCAATCTTCTGTTTCACCTTCTAACAAACCCGCCTGCCCCATTAAAAGTGCTTCCAAATCTTGACGCTCATGGCTACATTTTTTTACAACTGAAAAATCAATTGATTTTGCAACACTAAAAAAAGAGCTGCCATTCACTTTAAGCCCAAAGTTTTTGCAAAGCACTCTAAAAAGCAGACTTTCCCAATGATTTTGAGTAGCTTTCAGTTCTTGCAAAAGCATTTCTTGCTTGTGCTGAAGTCTTTCAAGATAGAGTCGCTCCAACCAGTTTTCAACCTTAAATTCATCAAGGTCTTTAAAATCGTTCTCACAATTTATCCACTTGTTCCCTTTAGAAAAAAGTTTTTGATATTGCTGAATTGTAGCTTTTGGTATTTTTTCATTTAAAATAAACGTAGGAATCACCGAGCCGTCCTTTCTATAAATTTCAGTATCGTGCTCCCATACAACGTGGAGTATTACATTATCATAAGCCGAATCCTTTTCATGACTGTGTGCGTACCAATCTGAGGATTTTAGATGAATCTCAACATTACCGGCCCAAAGCTGACCGTCTAATTCTATTTGTGCGTTAAAAAAATCTGGTCCTGAATTTAGGTTATGGCTCCCTTGATTTTTTATGTGCAAAATTTCACCATTCGAAGTGTAAAGACTGCCCACATCAAACTTCTGAAATTTCCACACATAGTGCAGAAAATCCTCTTTCATTGCTAATAACTTTTAAGGGGAGTCTTAAAATTGAGAAGTAAATATAGTAAAAAATATTATGCTTCTACTTTTTCGTTTTGCATTTTATCCTGCGTATCTACCTGTTTTTGAACTTTTTCAGAAATAGTGTCCACATAGAGAATACGGTTCCATTTGTATAGCCGTCGCGATAATAATACATACCTAAAAATGCCGACTGCCAAAAAAATCACACATACTGCGAGCGCCACGTAACCAAGCCATTTTATACTTTCAAAATCCTTTAATTGCAGAATTCCAATTCCGCCGAGCAAAAGATAAAGCGAGGAACGAATATAGGAAAGCAGCGTGCGCTCATTGGCCAATTTGGTACGTTCCAACGCCAATATTTCATTGGTATTTGCTGGAACTGGCTTAGTGCGCAGAAAGCGAAATAATTTTTTGGCCTCGTTTTTCATAGTTGCCTAAAAATAACAAAAATCCCGCTCCATTTAAAGTGAAGCGGGATAATATTTTAAATCTCGTTAAAACTACAATGCACGAATGATATCATGTTTTGTAATAATATTATAATTGCCATCGCCCAAATCTACCAAAACAGCATTGTTTTCTTTATGAATCAATTTTGAGATTTCTTCAATAGGCGTGCTTTTTTTCACAATTGGAAAAGGTTTGTGCATTACTTCTTTTATTGGAAGGTCGGCCACATTTTTGTTTTCCAAAAATTTACGGAGTAAATCGGTCTCGTCCAAAGCGCCCACAAAACCAGATGTATCCTCAACCGGAATTTGACTGATGTGATATTTTTTCATTCTTTCTATTGCATGCCCTACCAATTCTTCAGTTTTTACAGTAATCAACGGTTTATCAGCGTGCTCTTGAATTAAATCGGAAGCATTTTTCACTTCATCTTCCACAAAACCGCGTTCGCGCATCCATTCGTCATTGTACATTTTGCCTACATAGCGGCTGCCGTGATCGTGAAAAAGAACAACCACCACATCGTCTTTCTTGAATTTATCTTTCAGTTGAAGCAAGCCTTTTATTGCGGCACCGGCTGAATTCCCCAAAAAGAAACCTTCCATTTTTGCAAGCTTTTGGGTATAGATTGCGGCATCCTTATCGGTTACTTTTATAAAACCGTCAATCACGCTAAAGTCAACATTTTTCGGAAGAATATCTTCTCCAATCCCTTCGGTGATGTAGGGATAGATTTCGTTTTCATCAAAAACACCCGTTTCGTGATATTTTTTGAAAACACTTCCATAGGTATCCACTCCCCAAATTTTTACGTCTGGGTTTTGCTCTTTTAAATATTTTCCCACGCCGCTGATGGTTCCCCCAGTACCAACGCCCACAACAAAATGGGTAACTTTTCCGTCAGTCTGTTTCCAAATTTCAGGACCAGTACTTTCGTAGTGTGCCTTGGTATTGCTGAGATTGTCGTACTGATTTACGTACCAGCTGTTGGGAGTTTCCTCTGCCAAGCGTTTTGAAGTAGAATAATAACTGCGTGGATCTTCGGGCACCACATTTGTTGGGCAAACAATCACTTTGCTTCCCACGGCTTTTAAAATATCAATCTTTTCCTTGCTCTGCTTGTCACTGATTACACAGACCATTTTGTAGCCCTTTACGATTGCTGCCAAAGCCAATCCCATTCCGGTGTTTCCTGAAGTTCCCTCAATAATGGTTCCGCCGGGTTTTAGCCTTCCATCTGCTTCGGCGTCTTCAATCATTTTTACAGCCATTCGGTCTTTAACTGAATTTCCTGGGTTAAAGGTTTCGTATTTGGCCAGTACCAAAGCGGGAATATCCCCAATTATTTTGTTGATTTTTACCATGGGCGTGTTGCCGATGGTTCCCAATATATTTTCTGCGTATTCCATATAATTTTCTAAAAAGTGCAAATGTACAATTTAAAGCTGAAAACATCCCTGAATATCCGATATGTACTATTCTAATAATTTTCATAAAAAAGCAATTCTAACTATAAAAAAGACTACTTAATAAAATACTTTCCTAGCAATGATTTTCATCATAATACAAGGAAAATTCTATCGATAATTTTGCTTCACATTTAATCAAAAAACTAATTTTTAAACTTTACAAAATCATGAAAAAAGCAGTATTCGGATTCTTCATTTTATTCGTTCTTCCCTTCACAATGTTTGGCCAAGAAACCGAAAGTAAAAACACAAACGAATTTTCAAAATGGCAATTCAGACTTCGTGGTGTGGTGGTAGCTCCAGATGAAAGTGCCTCGATTGAGGCAATTGGCGGTGATGCCGATATTTCCACCTCGGTAATCCCGGAAATAGACATTACCTACTTTTTCACCAAGAATATTGCCGCCGAGTTAATTTTAGGCACAACAAAGCATAATGTAAAAGCAGTAAATACCGCTGTGGGAGATATTGACCTAGGTTCTGTTTGGTTATTACCCCCTACCCTTACGGCCCAATACCACTTTAACGAAGGTGATTTTAAGCCCTACGTAGGTGCTGGTATAAACTATACCATTTTTTATGGAGCAAAGGAAGGCCCCGTTGCTGATGACATAAACTATGACAACAGTGTGGGGTTTGCCTTACAGGCCGGACTGGATTATAATTTTAGCAAAAATTGGTTTGTTAATATTGATATTAAAAAACTCTTCTTAAATACCGATGCTACTATAAACGCCACTTCTGCACTTGGGGCAACTGTAGGGGCAGCGGTTGACATTAACCCTTGGCTAATAGGTGCTGGAGTAGGGTATCGTCTTTAAGGAAATGTATTTATTAGTAGGCCCGGCAGACACATTGCCGGGCTTTTTATATTATTCAAACCGTATGGCCTTTACGGGAGAAATTTTTGAAATGATAAAAGAAGGTATCAAAAGCATCAAAATACAAAGAAGAAATGTACCTGCATTCAGCATCAAAATATAGTCCCAATGCAAATAAACAGGGGCTTCATTTACATAATATGTATCTGGGTTCAATTTGAAAATTTTACCGAATTTTTGAACCAAAAGCAAACCGATTCCAATTATATTTCCCCAAAAAAGGCCAACACCAATTAAATACATCGCGTTGTACAAAAATACTTTGCGCACGCTCCAATCGCTGCTGCCCAATGCTTTTAAAATTCCTATCATCTGGGTACGCTCCAAAATCAAGACCAACAAAGCTGTAATCATATTGATGCCTGCCACCAAAATCATAATGCCGATAATCATTACAATATTGAAATCAAATAAATCCAACCACTCAAAAATAGAGGCATATTTCTGCCGAATAGTTTGTGTATCCAGCATACTTCCCGTTTCGTTATAGACCTCGTTTCCTATAGGGATAATTTCATCAAAATCATTTACAAAAACCTCAAAGGCGCCAATCTGGTCTTCCCCCCACTTATTCAACCGCTGAATGTGACGAATGTCTGTTATTATAAATTGTTCATCAAACTGCTGAAAACCGCTGTTGTAGATTCCCACAATATCGAAACCACGACTACGCGGGGTTTTGGAAACTTCGTCATTCAGAAAAAAAGTAGTCACTTTATCACCCAATTTCAAATGCAGCCTATTCGCCAAATATTCTGAAATCAAAATATCTTCATTCAAATCACCTTTAAAATCAGGCAGTTTCCCTTCTACCAAATAATCTTTGAAATATTCCCAATCGTAATCGCTGCCCACACCTTTTACAACAACGCCTTCAAAATCTGTTTCAGTGCGAATCACTCCTCCTTTTGAAGCCGTAACCTGTACGTGTTTTATTCCTTCAATATTTTTAAAAGTTGGGTAAAAGTCCTGATTTTTTGAAATAGGATTTTGGGAATCGTTGGAAAAATTGGTGTCGAAATTCGTGATAATTATGTCGCCGTTGAAGGCGGAAACCTTTTCGCGAATCTTTTTTTGAAGTCCCACGCCCGTAGCAATTGAAACGAGCATCATAATAATACCGAGTGCGATTGCTGTGATTGCAATTTTTATTATCGGTGCCGAAATACTACTTTTATAGTCCTTGGAAGCAATGATGCGCCGAGCGATGAAAATTTCGAAATTCACTACGATTTTATGGGCTTAACTTTTTTCAAAAATACGGTTTTAATAACAGTCATACTATTTTTTTCCTGTGGAAGCCAAACCACTGAAAAAAACAGATTGGTCTCTGACAGCCTTTTGGAAGAACCCAATCTTGAAAATCCTTTAAATTTACCTCTCCCCCGTGAAGAAACCAAAAGCAATAAAAAAAAGGTCCTAATAAATACTGGCGAACTGCGCATTGTTGATGAAATAGTTACGGGCGCGGAACAATTCCCATTATATGCTTCATTTTTAGAAAATAAAAACGTGGGCGTTGTTGCAAATCAGACTTCATTTTTAGAAAATGAAAATCAGCATTTGGTAGATTTTTTAATTTCCAAAAATGTAATTGTAAAAAAAGTTTTTGCGCCAGAGCACGGTTTCCGTGGAACGGCAGATGCTGGCGAACACGTTAAGGATGGTGTAGATTCTAAAACAGGTGTACCTTTAATTTCACTTTACGGCAACAATAAAAAACCTTCCCAAGAACAATTAAAAGGAATTGACGTGGTGGTTTTCGATATTCAAGATGTGGGCGCACGGTTTTACACCTATATTTCTACGCTACATTATGTTATGGAAGCTTGTGCAGAAGCGGGAATTCCTGTGATTGTTCTTGACCGTCCAAATCCCAACGGACATTATATTGACGGCCCAATTTTAGAAGCTGCAAACCAGAGTTTCGTAGGGATGCACCCGATTCCGGTGGTTCACGGGATGACGATTGGTGAATATGCAAAGATGATAAATGGCGAAGGTTGGTTAAAAAACAAAATGAAATGTGAACTGACTGTAGTTGAAATTGAAAATTACACACACGATACTCCCTATGCACTCCCTATAAAACCTTCACCCAACTTACCGAACGACCAAGCTATAAACCTCTACCCAAGCCTTTGCTTTTTTGAAGGCACTTTCATTAACGCTGGACGCGGTACGGATATGCAATTTCAGGTTTTTGGAGCGCCGAGTTTACCTGCTTCAAAATATACTTTTGAATACACGCCACAATCAAACGAAGGTGCAAAAAATCCAAAATTCAATGGGCAACTTTGCCACGGAAAAGATCTTCGGAAGGAACCACGTTTGAACAAAATTAATTTGGAATGGTTGATTTATGCTTACAACGCCAATGGAAAAAAGAAGGATTTTTTCAATTCGTTTTTTGTGAAACTTGCCGGAACAGATAAATTACAACAACAAATTGAGCAAGGTTTAACTGCGGAAGAAATTCGGGATTCTTGGAAGGATGGGCTTGCAAGGTTTAAAAAGATTCGGGAGAAGTATTTGCTTTACCCTTGAGAGAAGTCGCAGTCTCAGTTTTCAGTTACTGAATACTGTGACTGAATACTGCTACTTAATTAAACGTTTCATCTCTTCCACAATATTGAAAGCGGCTGGGCAAATGGCAACATTTTTCATTGTGAGGTTTGAAATCTGCTGAAATTTCTTTCTATCTGTGTGGGGAAATTCGCGACATGCTTTTGGGCGAACATCGTAAATACTGCAATAATTATCGGCTCCCAAAAAAGTGCAGGGAACGCTTTGCAACACGTAATCTTTGTCTTCATCAATTCGCAAATAGTTTTCAATAAACTGTTGCGGCTTCATCCGGAAATGTTTTGAAATCCGTTCGATATCCTTATCCGTAAAAAGCGGTCCCGTAGTTTTGCAACAGTTGGCACAAGTGAGACAATCGGTTCTTTTGAATTCTGCTTCGTGCAATTCCTGCATCAAAGTATCGAGATGCTTCGGTGGTTTTTTCTTCAGTTTTGCAAAAAACTTCTTGTTTTCAGCTTCTGCTTCCTTTGCTTTCTGTGGAAGTTGTTTCAGGATATTTTCCATTTTCAATTTTTCTCTGTACTCTGTGTGCTCTGTGGTAAAAAATAACAACTGAGGCACGGGGGACACAGAGTTTATTTATTCGGCTTCATAAATCATTTCACCGTTGATGAATGTTGCAACAACTTTGGTGTTTGGAAGCTCATTTTCTTCAACCTTCATAATATCTTTATCGAGAATGGTGAAATCGGCAAATTTTCCAACTTCAATGCTTCCTTTTTCGTTTTCTTCAAAGTTTGAAAAAGCTGCCCAAATTGTCATTCCGCGCAAAGCTTCTTCACGGGTTAAAGCATCTTTCATTTGAAAGCCGTTTTCAGGATAATTCTTTAAATCCTTTCTGGCAACTGCGGCGTAAAATGTGTACATCGGGTTTACGTGTTCAACCGGGAAATCGGTTCCCAAAGCAATGCTTCCCGCCTTTTCCAATAATTCTTTATAAGCATAGGCACCTTTCATCCGCTCTGCTCCCACTCTATCCTCGGCCCAATACATATCGCTAGTAGCATGCGTTGGTTGTACCGAAGGAAGTATATTGTTGTTATCATCAAAATAATTGAAATCCTGTGGAGAAATAATCTGGGCGTGTTCTACTCTCCAACGTCTATCAGTTTTACCATCCAAAGCTTTTTTATATGCACGTAACACTGCAATATTTGCAGAATCGCCAATGGCGTGTGTGTTCATTTGAAACTCGGAAGCAGCTATTTTTTGAGCTAAATAATCCAAGCTATCAGCAGTAGTAATCATGGCTCCAAAATGATGTGGCATATCGCTATAAGGCTCGCGCATAGCGGCACCGCGTGAACCCAAAGCGCCATCTGCATATACTTTAAAGGAACGTACATTGAGACGCTCCGTTTTATAGACACCCTTGTTTAAATAATAATCACGATTTTCGGGACTGTTACTTACCATTGCGTACATTCTCAGTTTAAACTTCTCTTCTTTTTGAAGCTGATCAATCAGCTCAATAATATCTCGATCCAAACCGGCATCGTCAACGGTTGTCAATCCATATTGAATGCAGATTTTTTCGGCTTCCAAAAGTGCTTGTTCTGAAACTTCAGGAGTAATTTCTGGGAAGGTTTCCCATATTAGTTGCATTGGCGCATCAATAATTATTCCTGTGGGCTCCCCATTTTCCAATACTATTTCACCTCCGGCAACTTTCGTCTCTGATGTAATTCCAGCCAACTCCAGAGCTTTTGAGTTTACCAACATAGCGTGACCGTCAATTCTTCGTAAAGAAACAGGTGTATCGGGAAATAAGGAATCCAGTTCTTTTTTTGTGGGGAAATTTTTATCCTCCCAATCGTTTTGGTCCCAACCCCTACCAATTATATACTCAACATTTTTCTTTTTCTGAAAAGCTACAACACGGTTCAAAACTTCATCAAAACTTTTGGTATCAATCAAATCAACATTATTTAATTCCAGACCAAGGCCATATAAATGGGCGTGTGCATCAATCAAGCCAGGAACTACGGTATTGCCTTTGGCGTCGTAGGTTTTCTTTATATTGTATTTCAGTTCGAGTTCGGGCTTTAAACCTATTTCAAGGATTTTTCCATCTTTTACAACTAAAGCATTTGCGGTGCTAAAGTCTTTGTCAACGGTGTAAATGGTTGCATTTTTTATCAATAAATCTGCAGGAAGTTTTTCTGGGGCGCAGGATGCAATCGATATTGCTAATAAAAGGAAGAATAGTTTTTGCATAATTGGTTCTCTTAGGATGTAAAAATAGAAAACATCCGCTAAAGACGGATGTTTTCAGAAATTATAATTTTTTAAAAACTACCAATCAAACTTATAGGTAACCCCAGCCAATCCCTGGATTCCCTGCACGGGGTAATTCAACCATTTTTGATAGTTATCCCCAAAAAGGTTGCTACCCTTTACAAATGCTGAAAGTCTATCGGTAAATCTATATCCAAAGTGAAGGTTGGCATCCACGTAACCATCCAAAGTTACCTCTTGATTGATGGAATTCCCGAAAGGATTGTTATTGTAAACCAAATCCTTACGTTCACCAACATAAAACAAGGAAGCGCCCCCGTATAGTTTTTCGGTAATGTTGAAATCTGAAAACACCGAAGCCTTTAAATCCGGCAAGTTCCACGCTTCACTTTGTAAATCTGTGTTATAGCTATTATAGGTTCCGTTTATTCCTAAAGTGAATGTATTGGAAACTTCAACCTTTAATTCTGCGAAAAAGGCAAGTGTATTCACATCGTCATAAACCACATTGAAAGAGTTTCCGTATTCGTATCCTTCAAAAGTTGCGTTGTAGATTTTTAAAGGATTCATTTGAAAAAGTGCGCGGTTTTCATCTTTTCCATATGAAGCCCGAACGTTATAGGCAACTGAATTAGAAATTTTCCCCTTAATTCCTCCAAAACCTTCGTAGAGTTTTTTGGTAGGCGCGATATTTAAAGTAGGCGAAACAAATGGGTTTTCTTCTTTGAATTTATAATACGTATTCTGCTGCAAACCACCTTCTGCCCCACCGTACACAATCACAGTTTCATCCATTAATCTGTAGGAAGCGTTCAATCTTGGATATAATGAAAAATCAGTATTGCTATTTTCGGAATCTAAACTCACATAAGCTGCAACACCCAGCGATACTGAAAGGTCATCATTTACAAAAGTAATGGAAGGCGCCAGTCCTGCGTTTAGATAACTATATTTTATATCAGAAGTATTTGTATAGTTTCTATCAAAACTTCCGCTTAAATAGTCTATGTCACCATCAATTCTAAAAGTCAGATTTTCCAACGGAAACGAAAACTCAGGCTTTAACCTTGCGTTAAATTCCGAAGAAGAAAACGCATCGCCCAAATAGCGAATGTTTAAGGCCGCTTTTTCAAAAAACGAATCGTCCAAGGCTACACTTCCACCCGCATACCCACTGAAATACATCTGCAACGGATCTATATCTGCAATCACACTTTCAGGGTAAATAACGTAATCTTCCGGCAAACCATACCAGTTGAATATCTGGTGTTCCACGCCTGCATCGAGTCTGTAGGTTGCATCTTTTTGGCGGCTTGTATAATTCGCTTCTAAACTGGTGTCATAATATTTATTGTCAAGTTTTACGTCTTTTATATCGCCTTGCGATGAAATGTGCCTAAAGAAAAACCCCGCATTATCTGTTCGGCTGATTTCAAAATTGCTGTAAAATTCACCTAAAATTGAGGTGTAATTTCCGAAACCTAAAGTTGCATAATTATCATACAATTTAATAGGTTTTGATTTTTCAACAGTGGTGGCCTTTCCCTTTGCTGGCGTGAAAGTAGATGCTACGGGAACTGAGAAAATGCTGTATTTTACCTCTTTTTTTGTAGTGGAAATAGAATCGTTCAACTCGGGAGTTTCCTTCACTTTAAAGGCGTCCGAAATTGTTGGCGTATATGGTTTCACAATATTTACAACCTCGGGGTCCAGTTCTTTTTCCTGTGAAAACATCGAGAAATTGAACACTGAAATTGCTGCGATTGAAAATAAAACTATCCGTTTCTTTGACATATTTATCGTAATATCGTTTTAAAATAATTGCTTAGTTTCCATCTGTTTCAACGGAAGAATTGGTTTTTGCCTCAGCGTTTTTAATTACCGCGAGTTCTGCTTTTGCTTCTTCCACTACTTCGGGAAAATCGGTGAAATTTTTGGTTACACTTTCTAAAATATAGGTTGCTTGATACGCATCTTTCAAGGCGTAAAAATTCTTAGCCATCAACACCAAACCTTTGGCACCGTATAATTTGTAACCCGAATAATCTTTCGCCAATTTCTGTACGGAAGCATTTGAACCTTCAAAATTTCCCTCTTTATTTTTAAAATAGGCATCGTAATAAAGTGCTTCGGCAGCTAGTGCACCGGTTGCAATTTTCTGAACTTCGGCATAAGCGGTTTTGGCCTTTGTTTCGTTATTCGTTTTCATTGCCGAGCGAGCTATAATTACCTGTGCATCACTTTTTATAGAATTATCAATTTTTGAATTCTGAAGTACTTTTTCGGCATAGTTTACAGCTTCAGCATATTGCTTCAATTCATAGGAAGCCTTCATACTGTTAGTCTGCGCAAAGATGATATTTTGCGGAAAATCTGCTTCAGCTTCCAAACGCTTTAAATATTCTTGGGCATTTTGATAATCTTTCTTTCCTAAATATAATTCTGAAACCCGCGCCAATGCTTGCTCTGTAAATTCACTTCGCTCACGGTTTACAACATATTCAAAATGAGGAATGGCTTGCTCGTTGTTTCCATTTGCAAAATAAATTTGTCCCAAATAAAAATGTGCGTTCAGGGCGTGCTGCCCATTGGGAAATTCCTTCAAATAATCCTCAAATCGGCCTTTGGCTTGGTTTTGATTGTTTTCCAAATACGGTTGCTCCGCCGCCAAGTACGTGGCATCGTCAAGTTCGGTGTCGCCCACTTGCACATAATCCAAAGTTTTTACCCAACGTGCATATTCGTCAACATTTCCTTGGTCTATGTAAATTATTTTTGCGGAAGAAACGGCTTGTAACGCTTCGGGAGTGGAAGGGAAATCTTTTGCAACGCGTTTGAAAATTGCCAAAGCGTCATTGCTTTTTCCGGTATTGTCATAAATCAAGGCTTTTTTCAACAAGGCTTTTGAAACAAAACTGCTGTTTGGAATATCGCGAACCAATTGATCGTAAGCCGAAATAGCTTCGTTTGTATTGTTTTGTGCCACGTAGGTATTTCCCAATTCGTATAAGGCATCATCGCGATAAACGGATTTTGGATATTTTTTTATAAAAGCGATTAATTCTTCAATTTTCTTTTCGCTGCGGTCCACAAAACCGTAACTAATTGCTTTTTGAAATTGTGCATAATCATTATCGCCGCCCATTTCAATTGCTGCATTGTAGTTTTCCATCGCCGGCCAATATTGACTAGTCACAAAATAACTGTCGCCCAAACGCAGATATGCATCTTTTTTTCGAACATTTTCAGCGGAAGAGGAGCCAACGTAGCTTTTGAAATTGGCAATTGCATCATTATAATTCTTTAGTTTGAATTGGTTATAAGCCACATTGTACTTCAAATTTTTAAATTCCGAAGTACTCGGTGCATCAGGCATTTGCTGAAATTTATTGTAACCTGCCAATGATTTTTCAAAATTTGAAAGTTGGTAATCACTTTCGGCTTTCCAATAAGTTGCTCGGGCTGTGAAATCTTGGCTTTTGGGATATTTTAAGCTTTTGTCAAAAAATGAAATCGCTTCGTTGTAATCTGCTTCATTATATAATTCAATTCCACGGTAAAAAGCAACTTTTTGATAAGCGGCTTCATCAGCAAAATTTTTGTTGTTTTCCAACAAATCCAACGCCTCTTTGTAATTTTTTGATGTGATGTAACTGTCAATCAAGAGTTTTTTCAATTCATCAATATTGGCATTATTTGGATATTTTTCAATAAATGAAAGCAAAACCTGTGGCGTGCTTTTGTAGCTATTGCCAATCTCGTAACTCAACTTTGCATAATTCAAATAAGCATCTTCCTGAATTTCGGCGCTGAAATCCATTTCCGAAGCATTTTTAAAAGCGTTCAGGGCTTCTTGTTTTTTGTCGAGTTTTAGATAACTCTCAGCCAAATGGTAATAGGCGTTTTGGGCAACGGCATTCTTTCCGTCAACAATTTTATTGAATTCACCAATGGCACTTTCGTAATCGCCTTGTTTGTAATACGCATAACCCAGTTGATAATAATCGGTATTGTTCCATTTGCCGCGCATTCCCTTATATTCCTTTAAATATGGGATCGCTTCAGCGTATTGGCCAAGGTTAAAATAACTTTCCCCAATAATTTTGGAAAGCTGGCTCTTTTCCTGCGGGCTGGATTTATCAAACTGCTCTTTTCCCATTTCAATCGCCTTTTCAAAATTGCCGAGCTTGAAATTCATATCAGCCTGGTAATAGGAAAGATCTTCAGAATAGCGATCCTCGCCTTTTACTTCTTCAAAGTTTTTGTTGGCTTCTTCGTAATCATCGCCTTCATAAGCAATGAAACCTAAATAATACTTGGCTTGCGAGCCATATTTCTGTGAAGTGGAAACTTTGTTGAAATAATTTTTCGCCTCGTCATAACGTTTCGCCTTAAAATAGACGTAACCATTGTTGAAATTGAATTTTTCTTGCTCGCCTCGGCTCAAATTTCCCGTATCAACTTTTTCGTACCATTTTTGTGCGTAGGCATATTTTCCGTTTTCGAAATAATAATTTGCAACATCTATAAAGGCTGAATTTCGCTTTAAACTTGTGGGATATTTCTCGACAAATTCCTCCATTAACTGGTCGGCGTTTTGCTGGTTCAATCTAACTGCCGCATTCGCAATATAATAGGCACAATCACTCTGTACGGTTTCGTCTTCGCTGCTATTTTTTATTTTTTCGAAAAGACTTTGCGCGGCTAAAAACTGCCCGTTGTTATAAAGTTCCAACGCTTGGTTGAACGCTGCAAGGTCATTTGTAAAGACCGCTGTTTGCTGTGAAAAAGATGAAAATGAAAGAAATAGGAAAAGTGAAAAAACAAGAAAATTCTTTATCATTATTTACAGTTTTTGTGGCGTAAAGATATTTAACTTTAAATGTAGCTTTCGGCGATACTGTAAATTTTTAAGGTTTAATTAACGAATGTTTTTTTATTGAGTTTTCTTAGGAATATAACGACATAAAAGTGAAATAAGTATATGTTTCTGCAACAGAATTTAACATAACTTGAAACGTTTTAGAAAAATACCGTAATTTTAAAATTTCCCAATTTGTAAATGCATTGTTATGAATAGATTAATAATTTTCTCCATCATATTATTTTCACTTTCGGCCACTGCCCAACGCAATCCCTTCAAAAATCTTTTTGAAAAAGATGGTAAAATTGGAATCGGCACCAGTTTTCCCGACGAACTTTTAACAGTAAAAGGAAAAATTCACACGCAGGAAGTTTTGGTAGATCTGGACGGTGCCGTTGCTCCGGATTATGTGTTTGAAAAACATTTCATCGGTTACTCAGAAATGATGCCGGAGTATAAATTGATTTCGTTGCAGGAACTTGAAATATTTCTGAAGGAAAATCATCATTTGCCCAATGTTCCTTCCGCCGAAACAATGGAGGCAGAGGGAATATCACTAAAAGAAATGAACCTGATTTTGCTTCAAAAAATTGAGGAACTTACGCTTTACACACTTCAGCAGCAAAAGGAAATTGATGCACTAAAAAAATCCGTTCAAATTTTAAATAAGTAATGGTCCAGCTTATAATTCCCTGTTATAACGAAGCAACGCGCTTTAATATTCATACTTTTTTTGACAATTTTCAATTTCTGGAAAACGTACATATAATTTTTGTAAACGACGGCAGTACAGATACTACACAGGAATTGTTGCTAACCATCCAACTAGAATGTGAAACCAAAAACGATACGGCTACGGTAAGTATTTTAAAGTTGCCAAATAACGTTGGAAAGGCCGAGGCAGTGCGCCAAGGAATGCAGTTGGCAACCAAAAAGCCCAATACAAGATTTGTGGCCTATTTTGATGCAGATTTGGCTACGCCCCTAACCGAGATTAAAAGCCTTTTGAACGCCATGCAATCTGATAGTCAGCGAAAAATGGTGCTGGGCTCCCGCATTAAAAAAGCGGGATCGACTATAGAGCGAAGTGCCTTGCGGCATTATACGGGAAGAATATTTGCCACCGTAGTAAATAATTTAATTTTGAAAACCGCTATTTACGACACCCAGTGCGGTGCCAAAATGTTTACCAAACAGTGCGCCCAGCAAATATTTGCAGAGCCCTTTGTTAGCCGTTGGCTTTTCGATATTGAACTTATTAGCAGAATGCAGGTATTATATCCAACTTCCCATCTCAACAAAATTATTTACGAGCAGCCTTTGAATACTTGGAAAGAAATGGGCGATTCAAAAATTCGAATAAAGGATTTAATAGAAATGCCCTACCAACTATACCAAATCTATAATAAACAGAAAGATGATTTTAAAAAAAATAAGGGCACAGTCTAGGTTTCACCCCTATCTTTTTCTACTTATTTTCGGTGTACTGGTAAGGGCTGTAATTTATTTTCTCTATAATGGGCATGTAAGCATGTTTAACGATTCGGGCGGATATATTTCGATCGCAGAAATGTTTAAAACCGGCGATTTTGGCCAATACAACGGCACCCGTACCCCCGGTTATCCATTATTGATATTTCTGGCAAACCTTTCACTTCCTGTTGTAGCTATCTACCAAAATTTTATAGGAATTCTTACTTCGTTTATGCTATTTTATATTTTCCGAAAACAGAGTAAAAACATAAATTTTTCAATAATAGTAGGACTTATTCCATCTATTTTTTTACATCTGCTTTTTTATGAAAGAGCTATACTAACCGAAAGCTTAACGCTCTTTAGTTTGGTATTTTGTATATATCTGCTTTTTAAAGTTGACTTTTTTTTAAAACCACTCAGTTTTTTTCAAGTTGTACTTGTTGGATTGGTTGCAACCTTGGCATTGTTGGTGCGCCCCATGTTTGTAATTCTTCCACCATTTATAGCATTTTACTATGTGGTACTAAACTATAAAAGTGGCATATTCCATAATGCGCTCCGTGTTTTGTTTTTTTGCCTTCCCGCTTTTGCTTTTTATTCGTTTTGGAGTTCATATAACGAAAAACACACCGGCTATAAAACAATTACTGCTTATTCGGGAATCAATATTGCCCAGACAACCGTCTTTTTTTTGGAAGAAGCTGATAACGAATTTGCGCCTATTCGGGACCACCACATTAGGAAAAGAGATTCGTTGATTGCCTACGGAGGCGATCCGGCTATGTCAATTTGGTATGTTTATGAAGATTTGAAAAGAAAAAATTCCCTTTCAGTCGCCGAATTTTCACAGCTGTTAAAACCAATGAATGAAAATCTTATTTTAAATAACAAAACGTCATACCTAAAGCAAGTATTGGTGTCGTGGCTAGATTTTTGGAACACTGGCATGATGTGGAACTATGACAGCTTCCCCATAAAAGAAATAAAATGGCTCTTGGCAGGATTTTGGCTCTTTTTAATGACCCCCTTCGTTATCTTTATTAAAATTATTTTTCTATTAATTTCCGGATTCCATATATATAAAAGAATACGGGATAGAAAATTGCTTTTTACTTTCGAATTCTTTTGCGTTTTACTAATTTTGGGGGCATCTGTTGGACAGGCTTTAATAACCTTTGGCTCCAACGCACGCTTTTCAATGCCATTTTTTCCTTTGATTTTTATAGTTGTAGTTCAATTTTACCTAAATAATAAAAATTATGTCCCAACCTGTTTTAGAATTAAAAAACGCCGCCATATATCAAACTGATAACTTGGTACTTTCCGATGTTTCCGTTTCTGTGGAAAAAGGTGAGTTCGTTTACCTAATTGGGAAAACAGGAACCGGGAAAAGTAGTTTCATGAAAACACTTTACGGCGACCTTCCTTTGAAAGAAGGCGAAGGACATATCGTGGGTTATGATTTGGCTATATTGAAAGAAAAAGATATTCCTTTTTTACGTAGAAAACTGGGCGTAGTCTTTCAGGATTTTAAACTCTTGAATGATCGCACGGTACGCGACAATCTTAATTTTGTTTTGACCGCAACCGGTTGGAAAGATAAGGCTGCCATGGAAAGCAAGATAAACGAGGTATTGGACAAGGTAGCTATGAAAACTAAAGCTTTCAAATATCCATACCAACTTTCCGGTGGTGAGCAGCAACGGGTAGCAATTGCGAGAGCTCTGTTGAACGATCCCGAACTTATTTTGGCAGATGAGCCCACGGGAAATCTCGATCCACAAACAAGCGTTGAAGTAATGGAGGTTTTGAGGGAAATAAACAAAAACGGGAACACCATTTTAATGGCAACCCACGATTATGCGTTACTGCTGAAATATCCGTCAAAAACCTTGAAATGCGACGAAAACCAGATTTTTGAGGTAGTTCAAAAAACGGTTTAAATCAATTTTTTTGCAATTAATCATTTAAAATACTTGGGTCCCGAAGCTGAAGATTACATTCTTTTTCAAGTGAAGTATCTATTTTCAAATGAATTTTTCCGCTGGCATTGGGCCTTAATACGGTATTTTTTGAAATAGTAATTCTCTTTTTAGATGTTAAATTCAATGTTGAGTTTTCAGTAAACTCTTGGTTTTGCATCATAACTTCCGAAATAGAAGTCAGTTTAAAATCCCACCGACTGAAACGCTGATTTTCAATTTTCACGGGTTCTTTTTCTGCAAACATATCAAACACCATTTTTACCGCGCGACCTGTATTTAGCATTCCCGCACCGTACATTCCAGCATATGGCTTATTGGGTTCTATATCATCAATGTTTGTAGAAGTGAATTTAATGATGGTCTCAACCTCTTCTGCCGGAAGGCACGGGTATAGCGAAAACATAAGCCCAATAGTTCCCGTAACTAATGGTGCCACCCCTGAAGTTTGATTAAATTGGCTAACATCGTCAAAACCGTTGAGGGCTCGTTCACCGTATCTATAAATACCTTTTGAAGGAGCTACAATGTCAATTTCACTGTTCAAATTTCGGATACTAATTGGATACAAATGCGGAACCTGAGTAGTATCATTATTTTTGAAACCACCGGTAAGTCCCACATAATAGCGAATATTTTTCACATAGTATAATCCCTTATCTTCTTCAATCTGAATATTCTCAGAGTAATGTGCATAGCGATGCGAAGCTGAGGAAACTGCAATAACTTTATCATATGAAGCTGGATAGTACGGTTTTTTTCCTTTTGTTTCAGAAAACGGTGGATTATGACCTATTGCAACCACCACTGTACCGTTGTCCATCATTTCATAAATAGCCTGCTGGGCGGTTTCATAATAATGTGCTAGACCCCAACTACAATTAATGACTTTCACTCCCAATTTGGAAAGTTCAACGAGTTGCTCCAAATTATTAATGTGTCTATAATTAGTGGAATAAACACTGCAATCGTAACATACGCCTGGAATAGCATATGCATTGTTCCCTTGTCCAGCCGCAGTTTCAGCAACAGAAAATCCGTGGCCTTTTGCCAGAAAAGACTCTCTGATAATCTTACTTTTCCCTTCAAATTCCTTATCGTCTGTTTTTATGGAGCCATCCGAAATTCCAACAATTACATCACGTGAACCCGTGGTGTAATACCAAGCTTTTGGCACCTCCATTACGTCAAGATAGTCAAGATTTACTTGCGCTCCCAGATTATCGCCGATGGTACTTGTCAAACCGTAATCATTAGGCTCAAAGATTTTTTTGTCTTCTTCAGCTATCAATTCGCCAAACTCAAAAAGATGGGAAGCATTCTGTAGCAATTCTGTCATCATTGCTTCCTTATCAGCAATCACAAAAAAGGTTTTTTTTAGGTTTTGCTTTTTAGCATGCTTCCAAGTCTTTTTGAAGATTTTGATTTTATAGTTTTTTAATGCTGCTTTCAATATTGCATCATTTCCCGAATAACTCAAATAGTCTCCATTTTTTGTAAAAGTAGGCACAAAAGAAGTATCGCGCGCGCGCAGATAAAACCAAGCCTCTTTTTGGGCGTATCCTGAAAATGTAGAAAAAACAATAAATGCTAAAATAAAAAATGTGCGCACGGCTGATTATTTTTTACAAGATACATTTTTTTTAAAATTTGTATAGGAACGATTTTCTATAAACCAAATAGAAATTGAAATTTCCAACATCCAAAAAGATTACTGTATTTTAGCCAAATGTACCAAACACTAAAAAAAGTGGCTCTTACTTTTGTTCCCAAAAAGATTCTTTTTGAGAACGAGGTTCTTTTCCGTTCCATCTTTGCCTTTCACTTACGAGGAAAAAGCCACGAATGCAAGGTTTGCGACCATGGGGTAAAAAAATTTATCGAAATTCCCGATGGCGATCTCCTTTGTCCCTTTTGCGGAAGTCGTTCCCGAACCCGACGCCTTTATTCCATTCTTAAAGAAAATGATTTTATCCGCGGAAAAGTGCTCCACTTTTCACCTTCGCGAAGTGTTTACAGATTGCTGAAAAAAAATCCACACATAGATTATTTCAGCACTGATTATGAAGATGAATTTCTTGCAGATTATAAATATGATATTAAACAAATTCCTTTGAAAGAGGAGTTTTTCAACCTGATAATCTGTTATCACATTTTGGAACATATTGAAGATGACAAAAAAGCAATAACAGAACTGCATCGCGTGCTAAAATCTAATGGAACTTGTTTGATCCAAACTCCTTATAAAGAAGGAGAAATCTACGAGGATTTTTCAAAAAAAACGCCGGAGGAAAGACTGAATGCTTTCGGACAGGAAGACCACGTGCGTATTTACTCTGTGGAAGGATTGCAGCAACGATTGAAAGAAAACGGTTTTCAAAATGTGGAAATCAAAACTTTTCCAGCAAATGAACGTTTTGGGTTCATGGAAGAAACTGTACTGATCGCCAAAAAATGATTTCAATTCTCATCCCTACATATAATTACAATGTCTTTCCGCTAGTAGAAAATTTGCAGAAACAGTGCGAAGTTGCAGCTGTTGCTTATGAAATAATTGTCTTGGACGATGCTTCCACCGACAAAAGATCTTTGGAGGAAAATTCTAAAATAAATTTATTGAAGCAGTGTAGCTTTCAAATTTTGGATAAAAATATTGGAAGAAGCAAAATTAGAAATCAATTGGCTGAAAAAGCAAACTATAATTGGCTGCTATTTTTGGATGCTGACACATTTCCATCAAATTCAGAATTTATTGTAAAATATTTGGATGCATTTTCAAATAAAACTTCTGTAATTTTTGGTGGGATTGCATATCCAGAAAAAAATTCAAAAAATTTCAGTTTAAGGCATAAATATGGCTCGGAACGCGAAAGTCTTCCGCTTGCAGAACGTCGTAAAAGTCCATACAAAAGCTTTATTACGATGGGTTTCGCCATTGAAAAAGTGGTTTTTGAAAAAATAAAATTCAATGAAAACCTAGCGGGTTATGGCTATGAGGATTCTGTTTTTGGCTATGAACTTAAAAAAAACAATATTGCGTTACTGCATATTGACAATCCCGTAATCCATTTAAATTTGGAAACAAATGAAGTTTTCATAAAAAAATCAGAATTGGCACTTCAAAATTTGATGAATTTTTATTGGTCTGATGTAATTGATGAGGAAACTGTAAAAATTCTAAAAACCTATTCAAAATTAAAAAAATGGAACTTACTTTTTGCCATAAGCGGGTTTTTTAAAGTTTTTAGAAAACTTATGCTCAAAAATCTGAATTCTACAAAACCTTCACTTTTTCTTTTTGATTTGTACCGCTTGGGGTATCTTAGTTGTTTAAAATCAAAAAATGCCTAAATTTTCAGTAGTCATTTCGGTTTATAACAAGGAAAAGTATATTGCCGATACTTTGAAAAGTGTCTTGGCACAGACATTTACCGATTTTGAAGTAGTGATTTTAAACGATGGCTCAACTGACAATAGCGAAGCTGAAATTTTAAAATTCAACGATCCGCGGATTCGTTATTTTTCACAGGAGAACAAAGGTGCATCGGCCGCCAGAAACTTCACGGTCCAACAAGCAAAAACGGAATACATTGCACTGATGGATGCGGATGACTACTGGTATCCTTTCTATTTGGCCGAACAAGATAGGTTGACAAATGAATTTCCCGAAGAATCCGTTTTTGCAACTGCAACCGAAATTAAGCGAAACGGAAAAATATTCAAAAACAGTTATTCTCTACCCACCATTGCAAATAATGCCGTAATTGTTGATTATTTTGAGGCAAGTCAATTGGATTCGGTGTTGCTGAGCATTTCAACAGTATTAAAAAAAGAGGTTTTTGAAAATGTGGGTTGGTATGATCTAAAAATAAAAAGTGGTGAAGACACCGATCTTTATGTGCGAATTGGATTAAAATATAAAGTAGTTTTCAGCCCAAAGGTTTGCGCAATCTACGTAGTGAGAAAAAATAGTTTATTTAAAAGTGTAAAGAAGCTGGAAGAAAAAGCCAATTTTGAAGCTTATGAAGATTTTGAAAAAGACAATCCCGCCCTTAAAAAGTTTTTGGATCTAAATAGATACTCGCTTTGCATCCTTGCTAAAATGGAAGGTAATAAAGAAGCTTTTAAAAAGAATTTTCAGAAAATAAATCAAGAAAATCTCAGTAAAAAGCAACAGTTTCTACTTCGCCAAAACAAAACCATTTTAAAGTATCTTTCAAAAACGAAAGACAATTTGGAAAAGCTGGGATTGCGGTTAGGTACTTTTAAATAACTTGAATTCGCCGTACTCACGGATATAATCATCTTCGTTGTATTCTTCACTAACCAATGACAGACAGACGGCGCCTGAAGAAAAATCTTCCAACTCCCGCCAAACACCATTTGGAATAAGCAAACCTCTATCGGGTTTGTTCAAAGTAATAGTTCTGCGGGTTTTACCATTGTCCAACACCACATCAAAACTACCGCTAAGGGCAATTAAAAACTGTTGCAGTTCCTTATGGGCGTGGCCGCCACGGGTAGAGGAACTCGGAACATCATAAAGATAATACACCCGCTTAATTGTAAAAGGCAAAAAATCTTTTTCAACAACCGAAAGGTTTCCGCGACCGTCAGGGTCACTGATTTTAGGGATTTCCTTTAATTCTATTTTTTCCAAATCAACGTATTGCATGCTGTAAAGTTTGGTTCCATTTATCAGAAATGGCCTGTATTGAAAAATTTTCTACGGAAGGTTTTGTGTTCGCTTTCAGCTTTAAATAATAAGCCTCATCAAAGCAAATGCTTTCCAACGCTTCCGAAAATAAAGGTAAACTTCTTTCGGTAATCAACAAACCATTTTTTTGATGCTGCACAATTTCCGAGGGACCTGAAATTATATCTAGTGAAACTACAGGCGTTCCCAATGAAAGTGATTCTACCAATACCATCGGGAAACCTTCATATTTGCTAGTGAGCGTTACACAGTGGGCATTTTTAATAATTTCAAAAGGTTTTTTGATAAAAGGGAGAAATATAATTTGTTTCGCGCATTCTTTGGAAATAGCCAGTTTTTGAAGCATTTTCTTATCCTTTCCATCACCCAAGATGACGAGATGAAAATCTCTTTCCCATACTTTTGATTGTGAAAAAGCTTCAATCAAAAACGAAAAATCCTTTATGGAATCGTCCAATCTGCCATAGGAAAGTATATATTTTTTATTTTGAATTATTTCGGGAAGTTCACCATTTTTATCACTCCAAGCAGGATCAAAAGCATTGTGTATTGTGATGGAATTCTCTATTCCTTCCTTCCTCAAAATTTCGTTTTCAATATATTCTGAAACCGCAACGTTCAAAAGGTTTTTTTGGCAGATTCTCGAAAATGAAGTTGGATTTTCAGTGAGGTATTCCGTTTTTTTAGAGCTGTGCACCACATAAATTTTATTGAGTTCACGATAAATAAATTTGGAATAAAACTGCTCCCTTTCAAAATTATTCTTCGGACGGTGATCAATTATCACATCAAAAGCTTGCTTTTTTAAATAATTTCGGAATTTTCTAAAACGAAGCAATCGTTTCACTATAGAATCCTTTTCAGTTTTCAATTTTCCAAGGTTTAGCATTTTACCATTAAAAGGATAATCTACTTCATCATTTAAAATCACCAAATGTACTTCGTGCCCTTTTGCTTCCAGCATCTGTGAAAGCATTGCGCATGAACGCTCCAAGCCGCCTTTTGCAAGCGAAATTGAAACTAGGCACACTTTAAATTTCTTTTCGGTGGCCATCGTTATTTATTATGTATTTTTGGTTGCACAAGGCAAATATAACTTTTATGCGAATACTTTTGGTGGGCGAATACAGTAGGTTGCACAATTCCTTAAAAGAAGGATTGCAGGCACTCGGTCACGAAGTAACCTTGGTTTCCACTGGTGATGAATTTAAAAACTTTCCATCGGACGTACTTTTGAAACGAAAGTATGATTCTGGAATTTCAAAAAAAGTGAAAGTGGGCCTTTTTAAACTTTTTGGTAAAGATATTTCTTCCCTTTCTTTAAAAAATCAGTTTTTTCGGCAGAAAGAAAAATTTAAAGGTTTTAATGTTGTACAGTTAATAAACGAAAGCCCACTTGGCATTTTGCCGATATATGAGAAAAAAATGATTTCGTTTTTAAAAAATAATAACGAAAAACTCTTCCTGCTTTCCTGCGGAACCGACTATACGAGCGTAAGATACGCTTATGAAAAAAAGTTTCGCTATTCTATTTTCAATCCATTTTTTGAAGGGAAAATTTCAGAAAAGGAGTTTTTTCCAGCACTAAAATATTTAAAACCCAAATACGAAGAATTACACAATTTTGTATTTGAAAATGTAGATGGAATAATTGCCTCCGATTTGGATTATGATATTCCACTCCTTGGAAATAATAAGTATTTGGGGCTCATTCCAAACCCGATAAATACTGAAAAGTTGAAGTGTCAAACTTTTGTTTCCGAAGAAAAAATTATCATTTTCCATGGAATCAATAGGACGAATTATTTCAAAAAAGGAAATGATTATTTTGAAGCTGCACTCAAAAAGCTTCAGCAGAAACATCCCACAAAAGTTGAAGTGGTTACCGTTGAAAATGTTCCCTATTCCGAATATATTGAAAAGTACAATTCTGCACACATACTTTTGGACCAAGTGTTTGCTTACGACCAAGGCTATAATGCATTGGAAGCGATGGCAAAGGGAAAGGTGGTTTTCACAGGAGCCGAAAAAGAGTTTTTGGAACGATATAATTTAATGGAAGATGAAGTGTGCATAAATGCACTTCCCAACGTGGATTATTTATTCAAAAAAATGGAAGATTTGATTTTGAATCCCGAAAAATTGCGAGTCATTTCAAATAATGCAAGAGCATTCATTAAGCGGGAACACAACTATATTTCCATTGCCAAAAAATATTTGGAAACTTGGAAAAAGTAATCAAAAAGGTAAATCAATAACCTCTGGCCGGATAAAATCTTTAGAATAGGGATTCTCCAAAAAGCTGAGCGGCGGCTTTTGAAATTGTAAGATATCTTCTCTTTCAATGCCATAAACACTCCAATAGTTTGCGAGTAACTGGGCAAAAATATCCTCGTCCCAAAACCCAAAAATTGGCTTACTTCCCTTTTTCTCAATAGCAATTGATTCTATCGTAATTCCGTTATCATCACTTTCAATTTTGTATTCAGGTTTATATTGTAAAATATAATCGGAGTAATGAAAACGTGCATACAATTCCTCAAACTGAACAGGGTGTAAAACGTGACCTTTTATTTTATCGAGCAAATCTTTTTGCTTCTCCCCTATTATACCGTTATCCTGCAAACAGGCTATAAAGCCAAACCCATTAACACCAAAAGAGAACATTAAATTAATTGCATCGTCACGATAGCTAAAAATATCAGCGGAATATTTAAGCGGAAATACTACAATGCTCCAAGGTTTTTTTCCAACGAAAGAAACAGGTTCAATAATGGATTGAAGCATTAAATGGAAGAGACCGAAACGTTCTCTTAGCGTTGCTGAAAGTTCAAACTCTTCACCTAGCCTAAGCAATCTGTCTCTTTCATAAAGCATTTCATAATAAAGCAGACCATAAACCATCCTTCCCGTCCATTGAAAAAGTATTTTTTCGTCCAAGGAAGCCATTCCTTCAAAACCATTTTTATAGGCTGCCTGAATGGTAGTATCCAATTCATCAAAAGCGATTTTAACTTCTGGGGAACATGGTAATTTAAGATCGGAATAGGTATAGGACTTGGTTTTGTCCATCATCTCAATCCTTTCATCTCCAAACTTAAAATGATCCATTAACCATTCTGGAAAAACGGACATTTTTTCAGTTGTTAATACTCCTGAAAGAAAACAAAAATGTTCGTCAAAAATTAATTCAGTAAAAGGATTGAAAAATTGTTGGGCCATCAGAAAAAAAAGTTTTGAATTTTTCTGCAAAGATAGCCATAAACTATTGTTCGCTTTGTGCCAATTACCAACAGTTTACTTTATAATTCCACCTACTTAAATCTTTTTGAGTTTGCAATTAGTCAGCTGTTGTTTTACGATTTTTGAAATAGCGGAATACAAGATATAAAACAACAAAAAAGTAAACCACATATCTTAAAAAGTGAGCCATTACGACCCCTTCCACACCGTAAATTCCAGCAAAATAGTAGGCAAACCCATAAAAGAGTGCAAGCGATAATATTTCTGAAAAGATAAAGTTTCGAACCATTTTTTTAGCCAAAAACTGATAGCCCAAAACAATAGCCGCCAAGCGAACAAAATCGCCTAAAAGTTGCCATTTAAAGAGTGGGGCCATAGCATTAAAGTCTGGGTAAATTATTTGGATAACATAATCCCGAAGAAAATAAATCAGCAGCATTCCTACTCCAAAAAGTGGTAATAGGGTTTTATAAATATTGAATAGCTCAGCTTTAAAATCGTTTTTGTTATGAATTCCAGCGAACTTTGGAAGTACGTACAATGTAAAGATTGCACTTGAAAAAACCATATAATTTTTGGAAATATTGGTCATCGCGGTCCAAATACCTGCATCAGCCATGGTAATTCGGTTTTGAATCATAACACGAATATCAATTTCTACATAATTTAACAGCACCGTGGAGAAAAAAGACATCAATGAAAAAGCCAAAAGCCCATTCGCCATAGGCACTTTAAAGTTAAGTTTTGAAAATTGTACATACTCCCGAAGAACTTTTATAAAAATAAATAGCAACACAAAAAATTGTAATGCCGGAGTTATTGCGATTGCTACAAGCGCCCCATCAATATTATTTGTGAGCAGCAAAACAACGGTAAGAATAGCACTCAAGATATAACTGAAAAGATCTATTCCAGCCAATTTCTTATATAATGAAAGTCCATTTACAATACCGTTAAATACGCGGTACATACTAATAAATGGAACTATTACAGCCAATAGTTTTATAAGATATATATAATCGGGAGAGTCAAAAATGGTGTTGCTTAAGTAACCTGCGCCAAAAAACAAGACCAGAGAGACCACAATGGTTCCCAAAACTGTAAATACCAATGTGGTGGAAAACAGTTTCTGTAACTGCTCTTTATCGTCTTTATACTCTGCCACATATTTTACAACTCCACTGAAAATACCTACTGAAGCAAAAGAGCTCAGCATTTCCAAAAGATTGCGAAGTGAGCCAATTTTGGCAATTCCAGATTCCCCAACAATTTCAGCTAATAAACGCTGAATGAACAATGAAATAAACAACCGAACGCCAATAACTCCAGCATTCAAAGAAGTCATCTTTAAAAGTAGATTACCGCGTATGAATTGTGGTATTTTCAATTAGTAACTGTTTAAAACCGAAATTACGCCATCCACTTCTTGTTCAGTCATTACCGGACTCATTGGGATGCTTATAATTTCATTATGTATTTTTTCAGCATTTGGAAAACTTAAATGTGAAAACTCTGAAAGCGCTTGCTGTTTATGTGGAGGAATGGGGTAATGTATCAAGTGGCCAATTCCATTTCTGTCCAGATGATCCACTAAAGTATTTCTGTTTTTTACGCGAATTACAAAAAGATGAAAAGCGTGATTTTTACTTCCATCATAATAGGGAAGCGCTATTTTATCATTGTTAATTTTCGAAATATACTTCTTGGCAATTTCTCTTCTAATTTCATTATCGGCATCCAATGTTGGCAATTTTATATTCAAAAATGCCGCTTGCAGTTCGTCCAATCTTGAATTGAAACCCAAAATTTCATTCACATATTTAGTTGAAGCTCCATAATTTCTAAGTTTTTGAACCACTTCTGCCAATGCATCGTCATTGGTAGTTACTGCCCCTCCATCACCCAATGCACCGAGATTTTTGGTAGGATAAAAACTAAAACCAGCCGCATCGCCTAAATTTCCTGCACATTTCCCAATTTTGTTTTTTGCTCCGTGAGCCTGTGCAGCATCTTCAATGATAAGTAAATTATTCTTTTTTGAAATTTTAGAGATTTCGTCTATTGGCGAAAGTTGCCCATAGAGATGAACGGGCATGATTGCCTTGGTTTTTGGGGTAATAGAGTTCTCAAGAGCTTCGAGATCAAAATTGTATTTTTTCAAATCTGCTTCTACCAAGACAGGTTTTAAACCTGCTTGCTTTATCGCCAAAATAGTTGCGATATAGGTATTGGAAGCAACCAAAACCTCATCGTTTTCATTCAGTCTTCCAAGTATTTTGTATCCTTCCAAAATCAATCGCAGCGCATCCAAACCATTGCCCACGCCAATACAATGGGTTGCCCCACAATAGCGTGCGAAATTTGCCTCAAACAGTTTTACTTGGTTTCCCAAAATATAATATCCAGAATCCAAAAACTGACGAAGACTATTTTGAAACTCTGCTTCAAAACGTTTGTTGAATGCCTTAAGGTCTAAAAACGGAATCATATAAAAATATCGTTTAAAAGATGATGGTTTTCGGTTTTGATTTCGTAAAAATCGTGCACGATACTTCTGCCACCAAAGCTTTCTTTCCAATGAAGAAGCCCTTTGTTTACTTTCATTCCCTGTGCTTCGTTACTTATACCAAAATCAAAATATTTTTTATGTGAAAAATGCTGCAACAAATAATTGAAAAGAAAATCCAGGCCACCTGTTTGCCGACCTATTTCATTTGCCGAAATATATTGAGCGTGGGCCACTGTATCAGTTTCGAAAATCGTTGCTCCTGCAACTATCTCATCATTTCTAAAAACATTGAATTGTTTAATATTATCAGGAAAGTGGGATTGCAAGAGTTCTATTTCTTCCAAAGAATGAACTGGCTTTTGATTGTGGATTTGCCTTAAGTTTGGCTCCAAAACTTCCTTCCAAAAGGATTTAAAATTTATCTCTTCGCTAACCTTCAATTCATTTTTTACACCTTTTTTAATTCCGCGCAAACGATTGGAAGAAGTTATTTTTAAAGGTTTTTTATAAAAATTACAACTCGTAATGTCCCTACGTGTTAACGAAGCTTTTACGAGAAATAATAAATAGTCAATCTCATCACTTGGCAATTGATGGTATATTTTGGGAAGTAATTTTAGTTTTAAAACTTCAATTCCCATTTCATTTAAAAAAATCAACAAGCTTTTAAAAACTTGAAATGTTTCTTCAAAAGTGCTTTTCTTTCCCAAAACCAAACCGCCGTAGCTAAGACCTTGATGAGAATGTAATTCTGAATTTGAAATATTTGCAGGGAGCACAGCTACCAACTTTTCATTTTTATAAATTAAAAGGGAATGGTCGGTGAATCTATCAGAATGATAATCCATAAAATCTCTGTAAAACAAAAACGTAGCATTTTTTTTGTCTTTTACAAAACTGTCCCACAAAGATTTTTGCGATGGGTCGTAAATTTTTATTTCGTAATTGTCTTCCAATACTTTTAAGTTCAATTTAATTTGAAATTACTTTCCCATTATCATCAATAACAACCCGCACTGATTTGGCGAATGTTCCGTTCTGCAGATTATAACTCGAATCGTCCTCCAAATATTTTAAATATTCGGGATTTTCACTCAAAACGGAGAATAGTACGCGAAAAATATTCACATTACTTCTCAATTCTGTATCCATTCCTTCCTTTAAATGACCATTCCATTTTACGGCCGCCAAGGTAGAGTAAATGGAACGTATTTTTTGCGGATCTTCCGTTGAAAACATTTCTGGATAACTTCCCAAGCCTACCCAACCTCCGTGATCTGCCAAAATAATAATGATGGCCGTAGGATCCTTTTCAGAAATGTAATCTACCGTGGTCTTTAACCAGCCATTAACTTCTTTAATTTTATCAATATAGGTGTCGCGTTCCTCTTCTTTTGAAGCTGCAAAATGAATATGATGCGGCAACAGTTTTTCAACAAAATAAAACCGTGAACCTGTTGCTATGACTGTATCCATCGCGGCTTTTAGATCATCAAAAACAACTTTTTTTACATTATTATCATTGCTGAAATAAGGAATTTCTTCAGGGTTTAAATTATAATAATCATAATGCTGCTTTGGGCGGTTCTGTTGAAAATATTCATCCTGAACAATGAAGAAATTCTTATAGCCATTATTTCGCAACGTTGTTATAACTGCATTTTCACCTGCAATTATATCACGTGCATTCGGCATATCAATCGAAGGAAAAAGAACCTTCCCAAACTTGTGTTGTTTCATTGAAAACATAGAAGAATTGGAGGTTAAACTTGCGGGATAATTACTTCGGAAATTGTCGTAAATTTTAAAACCATTAGTTTGCAACCATCCATAAAAAGGATTTTTGAAATGATACAGATCGCTCTCCATCATATCCCGCCCAACATAGCCATCGGGCTGGATCATATAAATGTTTGGTGTAACTTTAAATTTTGCGGTTTCAATTGAGTCTGGCAGCGTAGTCCATTCCATTTTCTGCTCGTGCTCCACAATTTTTATGACACAATTGACCGTTGGAAGAATACTCATCAATAAAATTATGACGAGTAGTTTTTTGAAATGTGCATGTAATTTCCAAGCTGCCAAAACCGAAACAATCAGCAGGCCCAATAGCAATTTTTTTTTAATTGTGAGATACATTGCCTGCGACATAAGTGTTGCCACGGTCATAATTATCAAAACAAAAAGAATGTGCGGTTTGTATTTTGAAAGCGCTTCGGAAAATTTAAAAATCAACGATGCAAATGAAAAAATGACAATTGGAATTCCTATAAAAAACAATAGAAAAAATCCTAAATGTTCCCAAGAATTTATGGCTGAAAAGTTATTCGAAAAATAAAAAACCAACGGATAAAATCCACAAATAAGGCCCGTTAGTAAAGGATTGAAATTTTCTTTAAAGTATTTTTTTAGGAAATTACCCATTACCTCTTATAGAATTTATATTTTTTTGAAAACAATATTACCGCTATCGTCAATATATTCATAAATGCCCGGTTCCGCACCTTCCTTTATAATTAAATAGCTGCCGTCTTTTTGTAAATACTGCAAATACGATTCATCACTGCCCAAATAGGAGAATAAAATTCTGAAAACATTCACACAACTCTTTAAATTTGAATCTATTTCGGGAGCATCACCGTTTGGCCATTTAATTGCCAACATAGCTCCAAAAGTAGTATAAATAATCTCGGGATTTGAGGTTTTGGTATAAACTTGGCGTGTATAATCCAAACCAACAAAACCACCATGGTCTGCCATTATCATAATAAGCGCATCGGGATCTTTTTCAGTAATTAGTTGGACCATTTTTTTAATCTTAGTGTTGGCAATTTCCAACTTTTCAAGCCATTGCTCCCGCTCTGCTACTTTTCCTTTTGATGCCTCTTTTGTCGTGGAAATATGGCTTGGCTCAAATATTTCAATAAAAAAGAAATTTCCCCCATCATTTTTTGAAACTATTGCCTTTTCCAAATCTGGGTAAACTTCTCTTTTAACGTTGAAACCTGTAGTGATATATGGAATTTCACTGTAACTGAAATTAGTATAATCAAAAGCGATTTTTGGTCGATTGACCATCAAATACGGATGCTCGGTAATGAAATGGGTTTTGTAACCATTGCTTTTAAAAATGGAAAGCACCGGATTTTCCGTCATAATGTTTTTTCTTGCATTGAGCATTTCAGAATAATCACGGCTTTGTAAATAATAGTGGTGCTTCATCATAAATGTGGCACTGTTTGAAGTGATGGTCGTGATGTAGTTACTTCGGAAATCTGGATAGGTTTTAAAACCGTTTTCAGCTAAAAAGGAATCAAAACTAGCGTTGTCTACTTTATAAAATTCACTTTTCAGTTCCGAAAAACTCGGATAGCCATCGGGCTGAATGTAGTAGATATTAGGTTTTTTCTGAAATACTACCTCTTCAATGGCATCAGGCTGCTGCGTCCAGGCTGAGGAATAATTTAAATATTTCATTAGCATTGGGACCAAACCAATAAACCCAATTACCGCTAAAATTAGCTGAAGCGCAATCCACTTTTTAAAATGTTTATGAAGGAAATAAGCTATTAATACTGAGATGATAAAAATCCCTAAAATAATTTTCTTTTGAACATCTGCGTACAAAATGATTTTGATATAAAACAAAAAAAGAAAAACACTAAAAAAGTGAAGTAAATATTTCCCCCATTTTGATATAAGAGAAATATTTGAAATCCATTTCAACAATGAAAAAAAAACAAAGGGAACGACTATAAAAATCAATAAAAAATATCCAAACTGTTCCCAGGAATTGATCATTCCAAAATTTCGGGAATAGTAAAAGACCAAAGGATAAAGACCAACCCCAAGCGCAATCAGCAAAGGGTTTTCTGAGGCACTTCCGAATATCTTTTTAAAGCTGTTTTTAGATTTTTTAGATTTCATCAATGTTTTTTAAAAACCACATTTCCCTGTGCATCCAAGTATTTATAAGTTCCTTTTGGTGCACCATAATAGATGATAATGTAACTGTCATCAGGTTGCAAGTTTGCAAGATACAAATCATTTTCACTTAAATACGAAATCAAAATTCGGAACAAATTCACCGAAGTTTTTAATTTATCATCAAATTCCGGCGCTTCGCCATAGGGCCAATGTATAGCCAGAATGGAACTGAAAATGGAGTTTACAAAATCGGGATCTGTATTTTTTCTATATGCATCTTCTATACTTTTCATACCCACAAAACCTCCGTGGTCGGCCATTATTACAATTAGAGCCTCGGAGTCGTTTCTTAGTATTGTTGTTGTAAGATCCGTAAGTTTTCTATTCGCTTCTTTTAAACTTTCAATATAATGCTCGCGCTCTCCAGCAACCCCTTTCGATTCCGCTTTTCTATTAATAATATGTCCTGGGTTGAAAATTTCCACAAAAAAGAAATTCGGCCCCTCAGTATAGGTTTCCAAATAATTTTGAAATGGCTCAATCACATCTCTCGGTTTACCAATTCCTTTGGTTATAAATTCAATTTCTTTCAAATTAAAATTTGAAAAATTATAACCCATTTTTGGTTTATTAGCTAATAGATAGGGCTGCTCAGTAAGAAAGAACGTGCGGTAATTATTGTTTTTTAAAGCCTTGAGGACACTGTTTTCAGTAATTATTACATTTCGGGCATTTATAGTCTCCGTAAAGCTTGAGCCGTTGTTATAATAGTGGTGCTTCATCATAAATGTTGCACTGTTTGATGGCAGCGTAGCGCCGTAATTACTTCTAAAATCAGTATAAGTCTTAAAATTATTTTCCTTTAGATAATTTTCAAATTCAGTATTATCAATATTATAGTGTCCTTTTTTCAATTCAGAAAAATTCACATAACCATCGGGTTGAATAAAATAGATATTTGGCTTCTTTTTGAACAGGGCAGTCTCAATGGCATCCGGTTGTTTTAGCCATTCTTTGGAATAATTCAATTGCTTACTTACAACCGGCGCTAATGTGAAAACACCTATTACGGCAAGAAGAAACTGAAAAACGACTATTTTTTTGAAATACTTCAGAAGCAGAAAAGCGAGAAGTGCCGCCATTCCAAAAACTATAAAAGTCCGCATCCAACTGAATCCTGCGAAAAGAGCAATATTCAAATAAAAAAAGAAGAAGAAAAAATTTAAGAAAGGAAGAACGAAAGGTTGGATTTTTTCAAAAAAAATAATTTTTGAAATCTTATTCGCAATAAAAAAAACAGCAATGGGAAGCAATAAAAAAATTGATATAAAATACCCGAAATGTCCCCAGGAATTGATCAGTTTATAATTATTGGTATAATAAAAAAGTAGCGGATATAAACCCGCCGCAATCGCAGTAATAATTGGAAACAGCTTATCCTTTTTAAAAAAAAACGAGAACAACCCCTGTTTTTTTTTAGCCAGCATAGTTTTTGTTTTTCAAAAGATACAGCAGTCGTTTAGTGCCTTTTACAGTTTCCTTTTTTTCTAAGGTGAAGTACTTTAGATAGCCTTTTTCAAACTCCGTTTCGTTGTAAAAATCGAAATGGTTTATGAATTCGCGTTTACGGACCAATAGCGACTGCGCCCAAGAATCTTCACGAGTCGGGAATTCGATAATAAGGTTTTTTGAAAAAGATGCAAAAAACGAAGCAGATTTTTCAAAAGGAACATTTCCGGAAAGGGTAATGTGATGGATCAACGCCAAAGCCATTGTAACATCGGGCGCATACTCTGCCAACCGTTCTATTAATGAATTGCGCTCTTTATTGTTAAAACCGATGCCGGGAGCAGGTTGCAAAACATCACACACAAAAGGAAGCATATTGGTTTCCTTATTTTTCTGAACTTGCTTGTAGTTGTAATCTACCGCATTGCTGTCAATATCGGTCACTATTATATGTGGAACTGAATCAATTATGGTTCGTGCGAAAGTTCCATCGTTACCGCCAACGTCTATCAATTTTTGTGGAGCCAATGGCTTTGTCCATTCTTTTATAAGCGTTTTTTTAGCTTCAAAAGCGGCTTCGTCATAATTGGTTTTATTGTAATAATCGCCCCATTCACTGGCCTCTTTTAACGTCAAACCTTTTATATAATCATACAGGCTTTCCAAAATATTTTCCTGTGCTTTCTTTGAAAGCTTGGCGATTTTGGTTTCGGCTTTGTAATCTTCGCTGTGCTTACTTTCCATTTTTGCAAGCAAGTGAATGTTTGGATAAATCACTGAACTTAGTTTGGTCTTTGTTGGAAGCAAAGAAGAAATCAGTTTTACCGGAATACCGTCAATGTGCGTTTGCATCATTTTGAAAACATCGGTCCCATGATATTTTGCCAAAACCAACGGTCCAAAAAAGTGTGTAATAAATTGTTTATAAGCACGCCAAGGCGTTCCTTCTTCATAAAAATCAAAAGAAAGCGTGTCGATAAATATGGGTTTCCCTTTGTGAAATGTTACGTTGTAAGCAGAAGCATCTTTCAAAATAAACCCTTTTGAAAGTGCATATTTCTGAATTTTTAGGGTATGTAACGCAGCGTGTTTGTACTGCTCAAAACTCCATTCGTAGGGATTTGTGATGAATGGAATTTCTTCGGGGGTAATGATTATTTCTTCCGAAGAAACAGAAGTTTCCTCGTGCGGAATGAGCAACCCATTCGAAATTAAATTTTTAAAAAAACTACTTTCCGACAGTTTTTTATATTGTGGAAAATAGATTGGCTTGATGGCCCTTCGCAGGACATTTCCATCATAAAATATATACCCGGAAGGGTCTCTAAATGAAGCGTGGTGTGCGTCAGTTTTTTTTGTCATCTTTATTGGTGTCTTCCTCTTCAACGTCTATTGAATCGTAAGTATCTTCCTCTTCTTTTACCAATCCGAAAAAAGATTTCACCTTATACATAACATTTTTTGAGAAAAGCAAAATACCAGCTGCCGCCGCTACTACCGCCTGCACTATCATTGCTCCCAGCCCTGGATCGAAATAAAGAAAATTCATACCTATTATTTTATACTACATTTGCCTTTTGGCGACCACAAATTAACTAAAAAACGCCGAGTTTATTGAATTGCTCGGCGATTTTCTTTTTCTTACAATTTATTTCTCTTGCGGTCTACTTCCTTCAAATAGATTTTTCGAAGTCGTAAGTGGTTTGGTGTAACCTCAACATATTCATCCTTTTGGATGTACTCCAAAGCTTCTTCCAAAGAAAATTTAATAGCTGGAATAATTCGTGCCTTATCGTCAGCTCCCGAAGAACGTACGTTTGAAAGCTTTTTAGTTTTGGTTATGTTCACCACCATATCATCCTGACGGGTGTTTTCACCAATAACCTGCCCTTCGTAAATATCTTCGTTTGGGTTTACGAAGAAACGCCCACGATCCTGCAACTTGTCTATTGAATAAGGTATAGCTTGACCAGTTTCCATAGAAACCAAACTTCCGTTTTGCCTTTCAGGAATTCCGCCTTTCAAAGGTTGATATTCAAGAAAACGGTGCGTCATAATGGCTTCACCAGCGGTAGCAGTAAGCAATTGGTTTCGAAGACCGATAATTCCGCGGGAAGGAATGATAAATTTACATACCATTCGCTCACCTTTTCCTTCCATGCTAATCATTTCGCCTTTACGGATTGTAACCATATTAATGGCAGTTCCACTTACATCTTCCGGTAAGTCGATTGTCATTTCCTCAACTGGCTCACATTTTACGCCATCAATTTCTTTAATGATTACCTGTGGCTGACCAATTTGAAGCTCATAACCTTCGCGGCGCATGGTTTCAATCAAAACCGAAAGGTGCAATACCCCACGGCCAAAAACCATAAATTTATCGGCGCTGTCAGTTGGCTGCATACGCAACGCAAGGTTTTTTTCCAATTCCTTTTCCAGTCGCTCCTTAATATGGCGAGAAGTAACAAACTTACCGTCTTTCCCAAAGAAAGGCGAATCATTGATGGTGAAAAGCATACTCATTGTAGGCTCATCAATAGCAATGGTTTTAAGTGCTTCTGGATTTTCGGCATCGGCAACGGTATCGCCAATTTCAAATCCTTCAAGGCCTACCAAAGCACAAATATCGCCTGCGTGTACTTCGGTAACTTTTTTACGGCCCAAGCCTTCAAAAGTGTGAAGTTCTTTTATTTTTGATTTTACTTTAGTGCCATCGCGTTTTACCAAAGCTATCTGCATTCCTTCCTTTAAAACTCCTCTTTGCAAACGCCCTATGGCAATACGCCCTGTAAAGGAAGAAAAGTCCAATGAGGTAATCAACATCTGTACGGTACCTTCCTCAACTTTTGGCGATGGAATGTGCTCCAAAACCATATCAAGTAGCGGCTCGATATTATCGGTTTGGTTTTTCCAATCATCGCTCATCCAGTTTTGCTTTGCAGAACCGTAAACAGTGGGAAAATCAAGCTGCCACTCTTCTGCGCCCAATTCAAACATCAAATCAAAAACTGATTCGTGAACCTCATCTGGGGTACAGTTCTCCTTATCCACTTTATTTATTACCACACAAGGCTTTAAACCAAGCGAGATTGCTTTTTGAAGAACAAAACGTGTTTGTGGCATTGGCCCTTCAAAAGCATCTACCAATAGTAAAACCCCATCGGCCATATTCAATACCCTTTCAACTTCACCACCAAAATCGGCGTGACCAGGAGTATCGATAATATTGATTTTTGTGTCTTTATAAACAACGGAAACGTTTTTTGAGGTAATGGTAATACCGCGTTCGCGCTCCAAATCGTTGTTATCAAGGATAAGTTCGCCTGTGTTTTCGTTTTCACGGAAAAGGCTACAGTGGTGCATAATTTTATCAACCAGCGTGGTCTTACCGTGGTCAACGTGTGCAATAATGGCGATGTTTTTGATTTTCATAGCAATGCTCCTTTTTTTAAGAGGGTGCAAAAGTAGTGTTTCTAAGTGGATTAGAAATAAAACTTGTGATTTTATTTTGGTTGAAAAAATTGAGATTTTAATGTAAAAAAAGGATATATTTATGTTAAATATTTATTGATGAAGACAAAATTATTATTCACATTATCAATCTTCTTTGCTGTTTCTGGGTTTGCACAACGGTTTGGCCAACAACAAGTTATTTCTACGGAAACTATAAAACCTTATTTATCCATTCCTTTTGATATAGATAATGATGGGGCTATTGATATTTTAACTGCTTCTGGTGAAACCTATAATTTAAGCTGGTATAGGAATGTTGATGGTCTGGGAAATTTCAGCCCTGAAATTATTATTAACGAAACTCCTGTTTACTATCTTGCTGTGGATTTTGTTGATATAGACGGAGATGGAGACAAGGATATTTTATACCTCAGCAATAACGCAAGATATATCGCTTGGTTGGAAAACCTTGATGGAAATGGAAATTTTGGTCTCGAGCAGATTATAAAAGAAGAAAATTTTATACAAAATGTCATCTATAAGGATTTTGATAACGATGGAGATAAAGATTTAATTACCATTGTCAATACGAGTTCTCATGGCAGAGTAGTTTGGTTTGAAAATGAGGATGGTCATGGTACTTTTGGGGAAGAAAATTTATTGATTCAAAATAATAATATATTTACTAAAATATTGCTGATTGATATTGATGACGATGGCTTGTTAGACATTTTAGCAACAGATCAAGTTCTAAATAGTGGCTCAATTTTCTGGCACAAAAATTTAGGAAATGAAACTTTTGGCCCACAACAAATTATTTATCAATTTCTATATGTACAGTCAGGTGGAACAAATATCATTGATTTTAGATATGAAGATATAAATACAGATGGAAGAAAAGATATTACTATAACCGCAGAAGATGAATTTGGGTGGAGTTCATACTGGTTTGAAAATATTGATAATGGCGGAAATTTTGGTACAATTCAAACTATGAGCACTACGGACATTACCCATTACTTTTATGATCTTGACAATGATAATGATATTGATATTCTATATTGGAATGTATACGGTGGCTCTATATTCTGGAAAGAAAACGAGGATGGTCTAGGTAATTTTGGAGTTCCCAAATTAATAACAACAAATGTAAGCTTTCCGCGTGATACCAAAGCCGCAGATTTTGATGGCGACGGTTGGCTTGATGTTGTTTCGGCATCTATTACCGACAACAAATTAGCTTGGTACAAAAACAACACGCTTAGCATTTCCGAAAACGAATTTGCCAACTACCAGATTTTTCCAAACCCAACGGATGGTATTCTTCATATAGAATCAAAGCTGCCTATTTCTACAATTTCTGTATTTAATATATTGGGACAAAGTATTGAAAAAAATCAAAACGCCAATCAAATAGATCTCTCCAAAGCAGAATCCGGAGTTTATCTTTTAAAGATTGAAGATAGAAACGGTAATTCCCAAACCCATAAAATTGTGAAGGAGTAATTATTAGAAATATCCACTAAATTTTCAAAGTTGAGCGAAAGAAGCTTTTAACTACCTTTGCTTTAAAATAAGCTTTTACGATGCAACTGAATAAAATCCCAAAAATAAAACATACAACTTCCAACAATTTTTTTCTTCTCGCTGGTCCCTGCGCCATTGAAGGTGAAGAAATGGCCATGCAGATTGCTGAAAAGATTGTGAAAATTACCGATAAGTTAGAAATTCCATACATATTTAAAGGAAGTTTCAAAAAAGCAAACCGAAGCCGGATTGATAGTTTCACAGGAATTGGCGACGAAAAAGCCTTAAAAATCCTTCGGAAAGTTTCCGAAACTTTTGATGTTCCCACCGTTACCGATATACACGAAGTAAGCGATGCAGCAATGGCTGCAGAGTATGTGGATGTTTTGCAAATACCAGCATTTCTAGTACGCCAAACCGATTTGGTAGTTGCCGCGTCAGAAACTGGGAAAGTAGTCAACTTGAAAAAAGGACAATTTATGAGTCCGGAAAGCATGAAACACGCCGTTACTAAAGTAACGGATTGTAATAACCAGCAAGTACTAATTACGGATCGCGGAACTATGTTTGGCTATCAGGATATGATTGTGGATTTCCGTGGCATTCCTACAATGAAACAATACGCTCCCGTTGTATTGGATGTTACCCACAGCTTACAGCAACCCAACCAAAGTGTAGGCGTAACAGGTGGAAGACCCGAAATGATTTCTACCATTGCCCGTGCAGGAATTGCAACAGGTGCCGATGGAATTTTCATTGAAACCCACTTCGACCCAGCAAACGCAAAAAGCGATGGCGCCAATATGTTGAATTTAAATATGCTTGAAAAGCTATTGACAGATCTTGTAGCAATCCGTAAAACAATTAACAATCTATAAAATAAGCCTCAAATAAAAAGCCCTGCCATTATATAATGGCAGGGCTTTTTGGCTAAAAACAAAAAATTTATCAAAAACAGAACCTTTAATTTTTTAAAAGAAAAAGCTGCTCCTTTATAGGGAGCAGCTAATTAACCTCATTACTTATAAAACTCCCCAATTAAATAAGTATTCAAATATCGGACTAAATCCTTTATTTGTCAACAGGGATTTCCCCCTTTTTTTACAGGATTTTTCCTGTTTTTCATCAATTAATTCCCTTAAAAAAAGGAAAAGCTGCTTCTAAAAAGAAACAGCTTATAACCTCTTGTCAAAAATTAACTCCCCAATTAATTTGATATTGTAAAGATGCGAAGAAGTGCAATGCCAGTCAAGAGGAAAAACCCTGAATTTAAAGGGGGATTTCCCCCTTTTTTTATGTAAGTTATTTCTTACTTTTTAAAATTTAAATTTTACATCTTAAATATTACCAAAGAATTATTTGGCTGGAAAGAATTTTTATATTTACTTTGTTTTTCAAAGTACTTTATTATGAGTGAGCAAGATTATCTAAAAGACATCAGCGAAATCAAAAATCTCATGAACCGTTCTTCACGGTTTATTTCACTTAGTGGCCTTTCTGGTATCTTCGCGGGAGTCTACGCTATCATCGGTGCCGCAATTGCATACATATATCTTTTTCCAAAACCCGGCGAGTTTCTTACCCTCCACAGTTGGAATTTTAAACTCTTGCTGGCACTTCTAGCTTCCGTGGCAATTCTTAGCATAGTCACAGCTTATTTATTGACAACCCAAAGAGCAAAAAAAAACAATGAAAAAATTTGGGATACCACTACCCGAAGGCTATTGCTCAACTTTTTAATTCCTTTGGTTACCGGCGGCATATATATTATTATAAAACTCAACAGCCAACATTACGGTCTCACGGCCTCACTAATGCTTATCTTTTATGGACTTGCACTCGTAAACGCTTCAAAATATACCATTGGCAATGTAAAGTTTTTAGGGTATGCCCAAATAATTATTGGTCTTATCTGTGCCGCACTTCCAGGTTACGGATTTTGGTTTTGGCTTTTGGGTTTTGGTCTTTTCCATATTATCTATGGAAGCATTATGTACCTTAAAGAAAGAAAAAGCTAAGCGTGGGCATTATAGACAACATAAACAAACTTTTTGATCACCGTATCCGGCTGGGCATTATGAGTATACTTGTGGTGAACGAAGATGCAGATTTCAACCGCCTAAAGGAATTGCTGGATGTTACCGATGGCAATCTTGCCAGCCATATTAAAGCACTGGAACAGGCTGAATACATTTTGGTGGAAAAAAGTTTCGTGGGAAGAAAACCTAATACAAATTATACAGCAACGATCCTTGGAAAAGCAGCATTCAAAAAACATATTGAGGCTTTGGAAAAACTGATTCAAAAACCAAAAACTTAGAATATATATTTTTTTATCATTTCACTTTGAAAAACAAAGTACTTTAAAAATATGAAATTACGGAAAAAACTTATCGAAAAACTTTTTGAATGGTCGCAAAAGCTCTATTTGAAATTTAAAAAGAAAGAGCCGTGGGGAATCAGTACCGCAGAGTTACTTGAATTTCCCTTTGAAAGTTTCGGAAAGAAATTAGGAAGCTTCCTTCACAAGAACGGTTTCGAGCTTATTGGGAAAGTAGAGCGCCACGATGCCTACCACGTACTTACTGGTTTTGGCACAAATGTGGAAGATGAGATTGCGCTTCAATATTTATGCTACGGCAACGGCAAGCGAACCCCTTATTTAACGGGAGTGCTTTTACTCGGCACCACAATTCTACCAGAATACTTCAAATATTATTATAACTCTTATTTGATTGGGAAACAGCTCAACACATTTCATCATTTTGACTTTAAACAGTTGCTACACAAAGATTTTGAATGTTTTAGAAAAATGATTTTTTCTGAAATACAATTAAAAAAGCTTCAACAATTACAATATAAATACAACGAGTTTCAACAAATACCAACATCGATAAACATTTAAAATTTAACCTAAAACAAATAAATCATGGAACAGAAAAAAAGTAGATTCAGCAACTGGATGCGCAATTCCATCACCGCAAGAATGCTGGTGGTTGGGTTTTTATTATTAGTATTATTGATTCCACTTGAGTTCGTAAAATCGCTCATCAACGAAAGGGCATACAGACAGGAAGAGGTTGTGCGCGAGATAAATGAGAAGTGGGGGGATGAAGTCCTGCTTTCAGGCCCTATTGTCAAAATTCCCTACAAGGTTATTTCCGAAGAAAAAATTTTCAACGAAAAAACTAATGCCTATTACACAAAAACGAAGGAAACGGTAGAGAACGCCTACTTTTTTCCAGATAAGTTAGGCATTACATCAAATGTTGACACCAAGCCATTGAACCGAAGTATTTACGAATCGGTTGTTTATTCGGCAGCTATTGACGTTAAGGGAAACTTCCCGAAAATTGACTTTTCAGATACTGACATTCCGGAAGAAAACATACTTTGGGAAAAGGCTACCGTTCTTTTAAAAACTTCAAACTTAAAAGGAATTAAAACTACCCCAATTGTAAATTTAGATTCGGAAGCACTGTCCATGACACCACAGTACTCCACGGAATACTTAAATACCATTCAAAGCAATTACATTGCAAACGCCAAGGAAATATTTACTGCTCCGCTATCTTTTTCCTTCGATTTAAAAATAAACGGCAGCGAAAGCCTAAAGTTTTTACCAATAGGAAAAGAAACAGATGCCACTATGAAGTCAAACTGGCACTCCCCTAGTTTTGATGGCAATTTTTTACCCGAAGACACAAACAAGGAAATAAGCCAAGACGGTTTTACAGCCACTTGGCGTATACTGCAAATAAACAGACAATTTGAGCAATCATTTTTTGGGCACCTGCCAGATCTTACAGCTTCAGCATTTGGCACCAAACTCATCATTCCCGTGGACGAATATCAAAAAAGTGAACGTACTGCCAAATACGGAATCTTGGTTATCGGGCTTACATTGTTGGTGTTTTTGTTAATCCAATTGGTCAGTAAAGTTTATATCCATCCGTTTCAATATATGATGATCGGTTTGGCTTTGGTAATGTTTTATACCTTGTTAATTTCAATTTCGGAACACAGCAATTTCTTTAAAGCATACGCCATTGCAGCATTCTCAGTGCTAGCGTTGATAACAATTTATTCCCGAGCCATTTTAAAAGGTTTCAAATTTCCGCTGCTCATCTGCGCTTCGTTGGCTTCACTTTATGGTTTTATTTATGTGATTATCCAATTGGAAAATTATGCGCTTTTGGTAGGCAGTATTGGCCTGTTCCTGATTTTGGCAATTATTATGTTCGCCTCCCGAAGAATTGATTGGAACAATGAATAAAATAAAATTGTTTAAACAATCTTTCCAAATGGCAACCACCCTTTTCAAATGGGCTTTATTACTAAGCCCATTTGGAATGTTTGCCATTATTTGTCTGGATACTTACGTGCTTTTTAAAACGGAAAACCAAACCTTTCAAAATGTCGAAAAGATTGCCCATAACAGGGTAGGTTTGCTTTTGGGAACTTCAAAATTCATGGCCAGTGGCGACTTAAATCTTTACTTTCTATTTCGAATAAAAGCTGCAGAGGAACTTTTCAAGGCCGGAAAGATTGATTTCATTTTGGTTAGTGGCGACAATGGCAGAATGGATTATAACGAGCCGATGCTTTTCAAAAATGACCTTATCCGGCTTGGAATACCAGAAGAAAGAATAGTCTTGGATTATGCCGGTTTCAGTACGCTGGATTCTGTTTTAAGAGCCCAAAGAATTTTTGGGCTGAATAGATTTACGGTCATTTCGCAAAGGTTCCATAACGAACGCGCAATTTTCTTGGCAAGACAAAAAGGAATTGCCGCAATAGGTTTTAACGCCGAAACGGTAACGGGAAAGTATTCCGTAAAAACAAAACTTCGGGAATACTTGGCACGAACCAAAGCCTGCCTCGATATCCTTTTTGATTCACAGCCAAAATATTTGGGAGAAAAAAT
>TARA_R110002012_G_scaffold48331_6_pt1 | contig 51350 bp, 49 predicted proteins | sample TARA_R110002012 | Tara Oceans TARA_R110002012 (sample SAMEA4396515) | marine metagenome | biome: Westerlies Biome; feature: [DCM] deep chlorophyll maximum layer (ENVO:01000326); material: water (ENVO:00002006), including particulate matter (ENVO:01000060) such as... | depth 40 m
GGTTTCGTCGATCTTAACTAGTTCAACCAATGAGAAGTAATCATATGGCCAGTTATATGAATATGGTCCTACTGTGTCTTCAAATGCGCTTGTATCATCCGTAACAAGAGATCTTCGATACTTCTCAAAAGATTTCTTGGCGCGCTTCTTGACCTTGAACACAAGCCATTGAATGTCTTCCGAGTTGTCTATCAGAAGATCGAGTATTTGCTTGTCGTCAATAACCACTTCTTTTTGCTCAAATTTCTCATTGAGGTCTGGAGGGAGGTTTTGCCACATATCGGATATGTCTTGCTGTGTTACCTTGGCCGAGAACTCAAATGCATACATTAAAATTGGGTCGACGGTCTCATTCGTCACGAAATCAAATTTCGGCGGGTAGATGTACTTCTCCAGTTTGCTCTTGATGTCTTCGTACTGCGCGTTGTTCTGCTTTATCCGGAAGAACTTTCTTCTGTTGTTCACCGTCTTGAACGGTACCGCCACGACTGCTTCTTCCAGAACGTTTCTCTTTTTAACAGAGCCGACTCTGAAAATGTTATTGGTAGGCATTCCGACAATATCGGCCAGAGATTCCGACTGTGTATCTTCCAGCGTGACGAAGAACCCCGTGTCCGAGGCTTCGGGTACCGAGCCGTACTGGTGCCACATTCCCCTTACGGAAATACTGTCTGCACTACTTGTTCCGGCCGACACAGTAGATGCAGGAGGTTTCGTGAATGACACTCCAGCAAAGTTTAAAACTGGCGTCTCGAACTTGGACTGAATGAGCCAGCGCTTCTTTTGCGCTACTGTTCTGTCCGGAACATCGGTGTAGAAGTCCTTCAGATTAAAACAACTATCGAGCTGCATTCTAGGGTCATGATCTGGATCACTGCCGACAACATACGATACTGTCTCGTCCCGTGAGAAAGAAACAGTTGTGTTAGCAAAAATCTCGTCTAGCGAAGGTTGACCGCTAACTGATGCCGTATAGACGAAATCAGCAGTGCCGCGTCCAGCAAAAGCAGGGCTTGTCAGATGTGTGAATGTACCCGAAACATTAGCACTACCTATTGGGGCCTGCATCAAAGGAATCCCGAAGGCCGAAACTCTCGTGTACATGTCAAACTTATCTCTATCAACCTCTGGGTCCGTTACTATGGAGCCTGTTGTTAGGGGCCGGTAGAAATTCATCTTCATCTGATATGTATTTCCACTAACAACAGTGCCAAATTCATCTTCTCTTCTTGATTTTATGGACGTTATCTTATCGTTGAAAAACTCTATAGTTTCGCACAGGAAATTATCAATAGCTAACTCATATAGTCTAGTACCTCTCAAGTCTGGGGCAACCGGACCGAAGGCGCTTCCGAGGCCAGGCGAGGCTGCTCCTGCCGCAAACCCATAAGACTTATCATAGATCAGAGCGCCAGTGACATAAGACCTGTTGAGGTAGGCGGACGGCCTATATATCGCTTCAAACGGCAATTTCTGCGGCGTGTAGCCTCTGGAACTCGCGGAGGAGGTCCCCAGGCTTGTCAGTTTTCCAAAGTCTATATCTCCTTCCGGTAATTTGATCGCAGTTGTGTTGGACACGATAGGCGTGGTGCTCGGGGAGGAGGAAGTGTTCGTAAGAATCCAGTTTCCGACTGATATTCCAGACTTTATAGTGTTGTACATGATTCCCGGGGAGTACAGCGGCTCCATCAAGATTCTGCTTGACAGGGCATAGTCCGAGGTTTCTGCGTTCAACTTGCCCAAAAACGACTGTGATAAGAGAGTTGCAAGCTCCAAAGTACGTTCGGCGGGATAGAAGCCCTTATATGGAAGAAACTTTAGAAGCGCGTTACATTGTAGCGATACCTTATCTCTCTTAATCTTCAGTTCGCCGGACCTCTTGTCATTCAAGTCTTCGTCGATGACGGAAAAATACTTCAAGAAGTCTGAGTTTGTGTACGTTTTGAAGAAGCTCTGTTGTGAGCTATCCGCTATGGACGCACCAGTGAGATTAAAAACATTGTCGACGTCAGCCAGGAAATCCCCCTCGTTGTCCTCGACGTAGGTACTAACCAACTCACTTATTCTGAATTCCGGCACTATCGAATGATCCTTACCCACCAGAGCAATCCGCTCTGAGTATGTTGAGTATGACTCATAAGGAACCTTTCCAGCTTGTGTGCCGGCTTCCCACAGAGCGTCTCCAGCGTAAACACTCTCCGTAGCCGATGGCACCCTACCTGCTGGGACTCGTACGGCGTACGTGGCTCCGATACGCAATCTAGAATCCCCTAATACGCTTCCTGAGTATGAGGTGTAGAAGTTCATCAGTTCGCCAGCCCCATCGCTAACACGAACAGAGGCGGTTGTCGCAAAGTTCAAGTGACCATCTAGTGGCCAGGTCGATGCTGACGCAACCGTTATTCCCTGCGAGTTCGTATTGCCGCCGTAAGTTAAAGAACGTTTAGTCCTGTCATTATCCCAGATGTTGGTGATCGAATAGTTCGTGCGACGTCGAACAGCGTCATCAAACATATTAATATCTGAAGGGTAGAGGCTCTCGGTATACGTTGCTATTATGCTCAAACTGCTGCTGAGTGTGTAGTCAAGTACCGTGCTATACGCTTTGAGTCTGTCGGTGTCTGATTTGAGTCCGTAAAAGTTGTTCAACTCGTTGTGTGAAAAGTAATCTATCTGGTTACCATATGGTACCGTCATTACAATATTATTTGCAACATTTGAGTCATCGGTATTATCCTCAAACATAAAGGTAATCGGAGACGAGTTTAAAGATACTGGGGATTCCGTAAAATCTATAAAAGTATTTGCTCTAGTTGGCAATTTAGCACCGTCAGACTGCAGTAGTCGCTTTGGAGGAACTTGGTATCCAATCTGATTTGTCTCTCTTAGTTTACGACCCATCCTTGTCTCGCCGGCCCTAATCTGCTTCCAAGTCGGATAGCCATATGGTCCGTTACGCATTGTGGTTAGAACATTAAAGTAGTCTGCGTCGCTATTCAACGCAGGGGGTGACCAGTAACTGGAGTTGATATAAGAGGCGCTAGCGTTTGCCGCGAGGGGGAAGCCGACTATATGAGAGGATGCCGTCAGAGGATCGATCAAGGCCGTAGTTAACCCAACAAAAGTGGAGTTGGCATAGGTTCCAGAAACTATTAGCTGACTCATTACGCTGGCGCTAAAACAGGACGGCCTAGAGTTTCCATAAATAATCTCTCCCGCTGCCAGGGAAGCAGTAACCCAAGAATACTGCTGTGCGGAGCGTGGAATCGCGTGCTGCACGAAGAGGTTATCGTAAACCGAAGCAGTAACGTAAGCGTCTCCCTGGAGTTCCAGTCTCCGGATGCGGTTTCTGTTCGTCTTGTGCCAGGAGGGAACTGTTATATATGTGTTGGCAGGTATGGAGCCAAAAACTGGATCGTATCCAAATCGGCCGGCGTGAAGCGTAGCTAGCTGATTCAGACCTCTGGGTTTGCCCAACTGATCGCTGACTCGTACGGAACCGGTCAAGCTGGGATCTATGTCAGATCCAGAAAGACCCTGGCTTATAACACTTAAATTTCTGTATGGGGACGCGTTGTATACCGATAATTCCTCATGAGCCGGATCCAAATATCCTCTAGACAGAACGTCATAAGACCCAGGCGCCGAAAACAGGTTGACAAACACGGTTTGATTGGAATTCGGGCCCGATCGATCGGGGAGAGTATATTCTAGATCGCCACCTACATTTTCAGTTGATACTGTCGCTAGCGGGAAGCGACCGCGAGTTGCCCTGGTCTCCGGATCGGGAGCAAAACTAAATGACTGATCCTGAAAGAAGGGGTCATTGATGGTTCTGCCGGCGGTTTGGATAACTTGATAGTTCTTCTGGTAGTTGCCTAGCTGATTGTGCACAATGGTTCCCGAAAGACGAGTGCCGACTGAGGCCGTCGTCATCAGGATGTTCTTAATGTTCACTGGACGTTTGGCAGTTTCGCTTCTGAATCGTTGTGCAGTTGGAATATCAGCCAACCAGCCAAGAGGTGCAGAGCCGGATGGGGAATCAGCAAACGGATAGTTAGGGGGAACCACGCCCAAAGCACCAACGGCGCCCGAGGGTATTCCAAGGCTAGAACTGTCCAGCCCGATCGCTAGGCGGAAACCCTCTGCCCTGTTTTCTCTCGTATCCGTACCAGAGTTTAATTCTATATGTCTATAGTATCTACCACCAACAAATTTTTCTGTAAAGGGACCCTGTAGAGAGAAGTCCGTGTTTGCCACAAAGTCGGAGTGCAGGTTCGTTACAGTCACACCAGATTTATATCCACTAGTTATTTCAGTATTATAGCCGGTTGTAACAGAGGAGCTGTATAAACTAAATGGGGCATACATATTCCCGTCAAATTTAAGGCCCGCAGAGCCCGTCTTGTTTATCGAGGGATTCATCCCAAACCCTAATCTCTGTTTAGGATTTGGATAATATTCATCTGTAGTGTTGATAAGCTCTTCCACATCCGTGTCAAACGACAACATGATATTTTGCGGAATATTAGAAACGGGGACCGTCGGGCCGTATGGCTGAGTTGCCTGAAAGACAAAGTTAGGTTTGCTACTGGCATGTCGAGATACACCGCCGACTGCGGTTTGGGCTTGGGTGCTAAGTTTTACCGGAGAACCGAGTCTCCGGTCATATCCAGACTTAACCGCAGCAAGAATGTCTCTTCTATTTATATTCTCTCTTTCCTTTAAATATCTCTGCCATGGTAGGTTTTTGTTTTCACCTTCTACAGATTCGATTGGAGAATGCAAGAACCTCCACCTTTTGGTCTGGGTATAGTTTGACGAGCCAATTTGCCTTCGAGTCAAAGCCGTGTTAGAAGCCATTACACTCCCTTCCGGGAGAGCGCGGGGACTGATGTCCGAAGACAGTTCTCCGTTGGAGCCTGTAACAGCACCAATTATATCTGCGGCGCCTTTCTTCTCCAGGAACGGAAATATATTTCTATACTTTGGGCGCTCTAGAACATGATTCTCTATCATCGTTCTCACATTGTCGGCAAAATCGGCCGAGGCTGGCACAAGCTGACCCAGCATTACTGATAACGATGAATCGAACCACTTGTAGAACTCATAAAACTTATCAAAATCTAATTCTGAATTTCTAACCTTTTCAAAAAATTTCTGGCGCATAAACTTCATCTGTTTATATTCGGGGCGCCACCTTTCAACAGGATCGCCTATTAAGTTATGAAGATCCTTAAGATTCGCAAAGTAGTTTATAATCTCCTCTGAGATTGTCTGGTACATGCTCTTTTCAAAAGCAAAGTAGTAGTTTACTGGGCGGGAGTCGGTCGTAAAGACGTCCTGATCCTCAGTAGACAAAACCTTAACCATATCTTGAGATTGAATATTTTCCGGAAGGTTTAGTTTTGAGGACACAACAAAGTCTTTGTCGACCGCGGTCGTTGAGGAAGCGTTAAAGAAGTCGCCCCTCGCAGTATATTGCTTATTTAGAATATTGCCTAGGTTACCAAATCTTGTAAAGTCTGCAGATCCTGAGCTGATGTCATCGACCGTCATCTGTCCGGATGCATTCGAACCAGTATTATTTAAAAATTCCCAATTAAAAACAAGCGTATCAAACCTTGTGATATCACCAAAGGAAGCTGACGGATTAAACGGAAAAGCATAAAGGTGAGGCTGGAGGGCACCATGGTTCTCTGTGTCTAATGCATGCGCTGTGAGAGCCTCATCTTCAACATAATCGAGCCAGTATCTGCATGAGTTAATCTTTACATCAGAAGTCTGCAGTACGGCGCCAGTGAAATTTGTTCTGTGTGAGCCAATGTACACCCTCTTGCTGCCCGTAACGAAGCCGGCCGGTGGGCTCGTTACGGTCCCCGAAACGGTAAACTGCTCTAAAACCTCGCCGGAGTCTGTTTGGACACCGTGAAGTTCAATGACATAATTCGCATTGCTGCTGTCTACAAGGCTATCAAGGGGATATTGCTCCGGTCTCACTCTTGCGGAGAGGTTCCATTTTGTATTATTATAAACATCTTGGAACAAAGATGAAGAAATTTCCGGAACATATCCACCGGCAGTACCAGTAAGGACAAACTTCACATTTGTAGAACTTAACTCATCCCGTACGGCATAAACCTGGAAGTTTCCGGCATCCGTGGAGGCCCAAGACGTATCTGTACTAGATTCCACAGTGTTATGAACTCCAAAAAGCGATGCGCTAATGGTATTTGTATCGTAATAGACTATAGAAGACTCGGCTATTTTAAGAGGAAATAATATATCTGCTTCTAAGGTTGTCGCGTAACCTCCTGTTAGATTTATACTAGAAGTTATAAACCCAACAGAGTTTGCATTCGAAGAATCAACATAGTTGTATACCGTCGCATTTTCATTTCCAGCAGAATTGAAGTTAATGAGCTTATCTGCGATAATAACATTTCTTCTATTATTTCGCAATTCATACTCAATATTGTCAGCATACATATTAAGTTTTACTAGTTCATCATCAATCCCAAAACAACGAATTAAATTTCTAAATGCCTTTTCGGTTCCCTTAGTTTTATAAATATAGTTTAAGTTATTGTAAATATTCTGGTAAATCGTGTTCTTTACATCGTGAAGCGATTTCTCATAAACCCTATCTTCACTCCTATCAGCCAGCTTCTCTAGAACCCCTGCATCTAAAAAGATTTCCGGGGTCACAAACCCATAAGAAGATAAAAGCTTTTCTGCGAACGGCAGTGGCTTATTGCTCCCACTGGGGTACTGAACATTTTTAAGTTCATTCAGACTCTCAATCTGAAGGTGTAGGGTATCAAAATAGCTAGAAATTATCTGCGTTAGGTACTTAACATTTTTCTGCCCCTCCGAGTCCTCCTCTGTGATCCACGAAGGAATTGAATTGTATACGGCTGCGTTATTGTTAACATCGTACGCGGATCCGGATGTTGCAAGCCCATCTGCCAATGAAACGACTTCCGGATGGAAAGAATAGATAATTGGATCTCTAAATTCGCTTATTGCAGCATTCGACAAGACGATGGCCGAGCCTGTGTTCCTGGAATTGGAGGTATACCCTGTCCAGGCGCCGTTTGAGAACCGTCCGGAGTAATCCAATACAGAGCTATCCGTTGCGGCAACTCCAGTAATACCTTCGTTAAACTTGAAGTAAACACCCAAGTCTACATTAGCTGACTCTTCAGTTGTCGTGAATGGAGTGGGATCTGTATTAACACCGCCGCCCACCTGCGTGAACCAAAATCGACCTATCTCCTTGGACGATCTTTGAGTCTTCCAATATCGTAGCTCATCTAGAGAACCAGAAAGCTTACCCGCGCCAGCAGTAGCTGTTGATCCGGAAGGTGCCGCTATAAGTGCACCCAGGTATGCTCGAAGACTGGAGCTATCCGTGTCATTTATTCCGGCGGTCCCAAGAACGGTCTCGTTATTCAGCGCTCCGTCAACGTAAAATCTTGTAGTAACACCGGAGGAAGCCGATTTTGCTGTTACAGCGTAATGGTGCCATGTGGAATCCGCAACAGATGCTGTAGTGAACGATGAAGCGGCGATTGATTGCTGCGAGAATCCTGTCGAGCCTGAGTATACCGTAAGCAGAAAGGGATCTGCTCCACTCGTTGCGCCGGTGAGTTCCAGCCTAAATCTAATATAATCCGCGGACGAGGAGGCCTGGCCATTCCAGAGATCGAAAATAACTTCTTTTTCTGTTGACGCAGTTACAAACTGTGTCTTGTTCATCCAAAATTCTACAGAGGCGCCTCGAGAAGACAAGTCGAACTCTAGGTTTGAACCCCTATTTTTGTCGGGCTCGTAGTAGTTTGACCCAGTAAAGTTTGTCGACATTGGCGACATACCATTTGGATTAGTGTTCGGGCCGCCTTTTACATAGATGTATTCTAGATCATCAGGCAACCCATAACCATCAGCAGTCGAAGCTTGTGTTCCCCACCCGTCGGCTGATATAATCACATACCCGTTGGTTCTCGGGTAAAGGTTGTCATAAATATATAAATCAATGTAAGTTGATTCGTTTTGCCATTCAAGCCTCTCCCTCAGAGAACCATCGTATGGATACTCATTGTAGATTCTCTTAATTGCTTGATCATAATATTCAGCTGCGGAGCCGTAACGAGCGAAGTTCGCCGGGTCGGAAAAATCTACCCTAGGTATAAATCTCTCTTCTTCAACAATATCCTGTGTATGATAAGCAACAGACTCAATTTGAGAACCAATCTCATCTGCAGTTTTCCCCGATAGAGATTTAATCTCTTCGGTTACCTCAAAGTATTTTTTAAGACTCATACCTTAATTATTCTTCAACTCTAAATTTGAACATCTGAGGCTGTTCTTGCCAGTCTCCTATACTGTCATTATAGTAGGACAGGCTTATCTGATACATGTAGTCTGATTTCAAAAGAGACATATCAAAATCAAAATAGTTACCCTCTTTATCGTAAGATAGGTATGTACTAAAATCAGACCCCGTTCCGTATGGGACTACGGTAAGATTATCTGCAACTCTTGTGATACTGTATGACGCACTCTCAATTATCTCAGTAGGATTATTGGTAGTCGCGACAGTATACAAGGTTGGGCTCCAGTTTCTATCGCGTACAAAGAATCTAAATCTCGTAGTATCTTGCCGAGAGTAAGACTTTTTAAGATTTTTGCAAGCCGTTACTCTGGAAAATGTTGGGGCGTTATCATAGGTCGGGAAGGCTTCTGGGTAGAAGGATCCCGTGAAAAATTCCACTCCTCCAGAGTGCCATACGTCGTGTATCTCCTGTAAGGGCGTAGCTGCAGCTGTAAGAGCCACGGAGCACGAATAGATGCCAGGGCTCACATAACTCGCAGTCGTGTTTAAATCGCCGCTAGTGGCCGTCGTACCGCCTGACGATATCGATAGTTTTGATCCGGTTGGAGTCCCGAATGAACTGGAATAAAACGAGACTAGCATTTTATTTGTACCAACACTTGGGATGTTCCTGAGTTGGCCGCGAATATAATTATAGAAATATAGGTTGTTAAGGTTCTCAGCAGCAGGGGCTCGAGAGCTGGAGAAATAGAAATCCTCTCGGTTATCCATCACTCGGGAATCCCAGCGGGCTTCAATCACAGGCCGCTTGAAAAAGAACTCAGTAGAGCGAGCAAAAAACTTCTTAGTGTAATATGACTGTGTCGCTCCGACCGTGTTCTGGATGACGGAGCCCGAATCCGTGCCCAAAGAGGAGGAAAAATAAGCCTCCTGGCTAGCGGTGAGACGGATCCCAAAACCATAATTTTCATATTCGCCGCCGGATGCACCGGTGATCCAGTTCTCGATAACATCGGAAACGTCAACTTCAAGATTCTCATAGCCTTGAGGAAAACTTATATTATAGTTATCACTAGCCAGGTAGTCGCCGCCGACACTGGTCCATGATGTACTGTTATCCGACTTCATCCAGTTAGATGTGCCCAAGTCTCGATACTCATCCATATCGAGGCCAGTACCCTCGGTCCATGAGCGAGAAACTGGGGCAACTACAAGATTAAAATCCTGAGGTAACGTAAACGGGTGTTCCGCATTAAACATCTTAAGATAAAAGGAGACCGAACCCGATCCGGGGATAGTTCCCGCTGTTCGGTCGGATGAAATCTGGGATACCGGAAATTGTATTAGAATTCTTGACAATTCTTGAGACTGCCCGTTGGAGCCCGACTCTTGACCGTAAATAGAGAACACTTCTAGTGAATCAGCATACCCCATATTAGAACCAGTACCTCTGGTTAGAAGGTTGGCCTCATAAGCATTCGTAATAGTGTTGTCAGCACTAGCTGTGTATCTTAAAATGGACATTATCTGATAGCTCCCTTAATGTCCACGTTAGCGAACTTAAGCTCGAATACAGCATTGTTCTTGCTTTCTATTCTTCTGCCGTCAGCCGACAAGTTCGACTTAAAGTTGAAAGAAGATTCCGCGTACGTTCCCCCAGACTTTCCAACTATTTCCAGATCAATAACGTCAACGATTCCGTCGACCTTCTGAAGGATCTTATAAAAATCCGTTATTAGAATAGACTCACCGATATCATACTGGTTTTTCAAAAGATAATCTCTCAATGCAGCGTTGGCACGATTGATGACAGTGTACCTACTAGCATTTAAATCAACTGCGGCAACATAATTGATTCCAAAGTTTATTATTTGAGCGTCTAGAATATCTACTGTATCATTGACAACCTTGTACTGCAGCAGCCAGTTCCTCAAGTTGTTTTTGAGTGTAGTGTTGGCCGGGAGTAGCTTTCCGCTGGTGTCTTCCGAAATAACATAAACATTTAGATTTCTTCTAAACTCATCAAAGTCTCTTACAACAGCAGCCCTTTTGACGGATCCAAACTTTGCCGGCATGCCGTAGCAGATCGATTGGTAGTCCTGTATTGTAACTGCTCTATTTTGTGCTGCGTAATGCCCGAACACGCGCTGCTTAACTTCTTCAGAAGATGGGAGAGAAATATCTCCAACAAAAGGCTCTTCATTCAGAACCTCCAAAGAACTCATAACGCTGTTCCTGAGCGCCTGGGAGAGCGAACCCTGCGATGCAAATCGGAACTGGGGCCTATCAACGTTCACGATCGTATTGTAAGCAGCATTGACGTCACTTGTAAGGTTAACACGATAGCCTATTCTCAAGGTGGTGTTGGCCGGGGCGATACCGAACTTATCTGTGCTGATGAGATTTGTCGGATCGAAATCTAGGTCGGTTACATACGTGCGACCATTCAAATCCAGAACCAAGTTCGTGGGGTCTACTACCGAATTAGATAGAAGTTCCGAATCTGATCCGTAACCAAACTGCATGTATGTCCTGTTTCCCTCTCTCTCCACCGTAAACCTGCGTGCGACCGGTACAGCCTTCAATATACTTCTTACGGTTGAATTCGTTGAGGTATTTGTGTTTCGTATGGCCTTGTACACAACATTTTGGGACAAATGGTCCACTTCAATATACTCATGACCCTCGGAATCTGTAACCGATAGAACTTCAGCCACTCTACTGTTCTCAAGATCTACGCGAAGAAACCTCTGGAAATCTCCCACGGTTGTCTCTTTGAACAAGGTCCTCCCAGAGACAGCGCGGCCCTGGGCACGAATAACAAAGTTAGTGGGATTTCCAGTTGTGGAGTCGACGGTGCCTACAACAACCTGATTTGTGGCAACCGAGAAGTCTACGTCCTCTATTAAGGTGTATAGGCCTCCTCCAGTTGAAGAAAAGATTGAGCCAGCGCGTAGAACAGGAGCATACGATAAGTTCGGGCCGGCAGTGGTATTGTCTGAGGGAACCTGAACATAAAACGTAAGTAGCCCATAAGATGAGGGGCTCGTATTTAGCTTGAATCCCTTTTCTCGTGCTAGGCGAACTACGTTGTTGTACTCGATTGATGTCTCTAAAAATGATTCATTAGTCTGATAATCAAGATAGAAAGATAGTACGTCGCCAACATATGACACGGTGTCGAGCATCAAAGAACCGAAAGATGCTTTATTAAAATCTTTGTAGGTATCAGGATAATATCTTTTCGCGTAGTTTTCTAAATCTCTACGGATGGAATCGAAGTCGCGACTAGTGTAATCAATCGGTTGTAGTTTTTTGGCCATAATTTACTTCTCTAAATAGGTTGGTCAACATCAATTTGCAAAGCAGTTGACATCTGAAGTGGCAATATTGTAAAGAATATTGAGACAGATAAGTTATGTGGAAACAAATCTGGATTATTTTCTGGAATCTGAAACTTTATATCGTCGATCTGAATGTAACTTAAATACCTTTGCGTCTGCTCCCTTATCCGAGAGGAGATGTTTGAATATGTGTTGCTATCATTTAGCTCAAATAAATATCTGCGCAACCCTACTCCAAAGTTTGGATCCATTATCCTCTCGCCAGGGATCGTAAGGATGAGCATTTTCAAATTTTGCTTGGCTAGGTCTTCGAAGTTGGTATTCAAGTTGTAAGCACCGAATACCTCACTAACTGTGAGCGGCAGCATTGGTGAAAGTCCTGACGGCATTTATCCTCTCCTAACTTTGTTCTTCAGAATCGCCACAAGGTGATTCATCTATGATTGGGTCGACCGGATCACTACACTCATTAGCATTAGCGTTTTCTGTGTTGGCTTCTGCGACATTCTGAGTTCCATTCATAAGTAGTTCTAACAACAAATAAATCAGCCCCAGAGGACTTGGCGGCATCATAAGCATCCCAGATACCGTTCCAGTAAAATCTACTCCATCTATGGATATTCGTGGAAAGAAGTTTTCTGGTACATCAAGCCCACTGGCTTCTTGTAGGCCATCATTCATAAGATTATCCAATAAACAGAATATTAGCGACAACAAATCTTCCCCTGTTAGGCTTGGCTCAAGGGGCTCCGGGAGGTCCGCTGTCGCCTCCCTAATCGCCTCATTAACCTGTTTTGCGCCGACGTCGATCGCTGACGCTGCCTCGTTGAATGCAAAACCAGTGCCGGTCTTGATAACCTTGGATATCGCAACGTGTGGATCTACGAGTTCCACGACACCCTTCAAAATATCTATTGGGGTTTTAATCAACATTTTAAGAATAAAATCCCTCGATGCAGAGTTGAAAGCCGAGTCTTTGTCTTGACCGGTGGAATCGGCTATGGTTGCTGCGGCGGCCGGCCGTGTCAGATCCGGGGTTGAGTTGAAATTGTTGTCATTAGCTATTGTGGAAAGTATAATGTCAAGAACTCTGTCTTTAGGGTTCTCAAAAGCTTGATTGATCCCTTGAAAATATTCTGTTGTTAAATAAAAGTTGTATATTATAGGAATTAAAGTTATGATATTTGAATCAAATGTGGTCGTAAACAGTTGGTTGTAGCTTGGGTTACCCAGCATATCATCTTTTTCTTCTTCCGTTAGAGAGGAAACGGTAAAATTTCCAAGAGATGTTCCCACTGCTGGGACCGCATCGTCTAGGAGGACCCTAAGTTCCGAAACTCCGACCTTAATGTTGCTAAACATTGCCGAGGCTTGAATAGCACCGCCGGTGCCGTTGAAGCCTGCTCGTGGCCGGAGACTACTTCCAACCATAGTTATGGGCATATTATTAAAATTGGGTCCTATACGAACTCCAAACAAAGCAGAGTGTAGTGCGACTAAACGTACATAAACATGCAAAGGAGACCACTGATCACTGGGGGGGCCGTAGTCCGTAAATGAAAAATTACGATAGGAAAGGGTGCCCTCTTTCAAGTTTTTAAATGAATATATTGGATCGCTATTGTCGAACGGGCCTAGGCCGGTTCGTCCCAAAAATCTTGGAAGGTAAGTTCTCCACTCATCACTATTGTTAGCGCCTGCATCTCTCCATTTTCTTCGATAAGCTGCTAAGATCTGTTCTGTACGGCCTTTAAGAGTTTGACCAAACGCTGCTTCTGGGAGCCCAGGGAGAAAAACTGCAGCATTCTTAACTTCTCTAAAATCTTCATCCGTTCCTAAATATTCATTAAAATCCACCAGTACTTGAGCCCACTGTTCCCTCTCAAGACTTGTTTTTGTACCCAGCTTGGCGCCTTTTCCTGGGGTACCAAGTTTAGAATTTAGGTTTACTATCGGTACTATATCTACCCAATCTTCAGGATTATTCTGTATATGAGGGAGAGACGCATCAAGGGGCTGGTTCTCTGGATTCCAATTAAAAGCTCCTATTACCTCTTTGGGTAGTATTACTAGGCCATATTCGTTGCTTGACCTAGGATTGCTGGTCTCTGGTGTGGGTAAATCTGGATACGCCATTATATCGCCTCAAACTGTGTGTTGGAAGTACTAAAGGTATCAGTGTCCTCTGATGAGTTCTTAATCGAGGGGTTGCCGCCAACAAAAAACGGCTTTATTATTCGAGTAAAGGACGTTCCATCATAAAACCACAAAGAGGCTCTAGTGCCCTGGACGAGCCCGTCGAGTTCGTCTTTAATTATATAGAATCCCTCGGGGTTTCCGAATGCCTCAGTTACTCCTTTTAGGCCCTCTATAAAGCCTTGATATGTATCGTCCCCGGGTGCGGGTGTTGACTCTCCTGGATCCAATAGCAAAACAGGTATTGTACTTAGCGCGGCTTTTTCGAAAGAAACTTGCTTTTTGTTTGGAAGAGCCTTCTTTAGAGCATTGTTAATTGAGTTTCTGCTTCTCTGTATTCTATCAGATATCAAAAAGTCTAAAATCTCGTCAAACCCAACAAAGGTATCCTCATCAGTTACAGAAAACTGCGTCCCACTCGGGAAAGCTATAGAGCCATCGGAATAAGATATACCTCCGTTTTGTAGTACAAGACCCCTCTTTATTTTCAAATTAAAATATTTAGCTAAATCCTGTCGGATTATATTTTCATCCGCCACTTGTATATTATCGAAGTAGGTCAAAAGAGTCTTTAGTATCTGTCCGCGGATGAACTGGAAGACGAAGTTGTCCTTATCCAAGAGACTACTCAAGTCGAAGGCCGACATAACAAAGATGTTCTTGATGATGACTTCCGCAATACTTATTTGCACTAAAAGCTGGTACATCCCGTATTTTATTACGTTTCTAATCTTGGAACTAAGCGGAGAATCGTCGCCTCCGCATGCGGCTTCGCGATACTCCTCTAACATTTGATTGATTATTCCATCAATGTCAAGGAAATCTGCCAACTCGCGCGGTGGACAGTTCTCGTTCAGACTAAAGAGGTTCATGGACTGCAGGGTGGCGGCGTCGAAGACACCGTTTCTTAAAATGTAGTTAAACATTGAATCAACCAAGGAACCATAAGCCTTTGGAAATGTCTCATAAAAGACGTTTAAAGTGTCCTGCACAGCAGCATCCGGGCCGAGGGCCTCTATGAAGGGATCCGCAAACAAACTAATAAAGAGGTTCTCTCCGTCACTCGAAGGCTCTAATTCCAGCGGGGCCGCCTTACTGCCACTAGTAATCAAGCTCGTGTTCTCAGGCGATACAAGACGATCTAGCTTAAACTCTATCTCTTCTTGCCTACCTCTTGATTCCTCTGTAAATCGAGGAAAGATAATCCGAAGCTCATCTACTTCCGAAGTTTGTTGTGCCTCTGTAAAGCTTGAGTAATATTCGCTGAATATAAAATTCAAGGTTAGACCTTCATAATTTGCAACAGCTGTAGGTACCTCTCCTCCCACGGGCTCGGATTCTAAAAGAAGTGGGGATTCGGGGTGCGCATGGGGCTCGTAAAAGTCACCATGATTTTCATGTATGGTTCTGTCTCCCCCTCCTTCATGCATATGTTGATGTTCTCCGGTGGAATTCGGATCAAGAGCATCCCCTTGGGTAGGATCAAAGTCTTGGGCTATCCCAGTGACAGAAAGGCCTGAAGCAGGAATAGGGCGCTCACCTAGCCAAGACTTATAGTACTTTGGAGTGTTGGATTCGAATCTATAAAACGCGAATTCATCCGGATCAATGTAGTCTCTGAACTTGTTTATAAACTCTTGATTAAATTGATATGTTGTAAATACCGGGTTGGTCGATGCCGCAGAACTGCTCAGTTGCTGGATCTTGTTCGCAATACCTGTCAAACCATTTATAAGTTCCGGATCTTTAAGCGTATCTGTTAGTATACCAAGTGCTTCCGTGCCGGCATCGCCTAATGCAGCCGGATCAAACCCCAAAACACTGGGTAGATCAACCGGGCAGTCGTCTAGGTCAATCGTATCACCTATAGTAGAGAGTGCATCCGTTATGGGCTCCAGAAAAGCTAGGTCAATAGAAGGACCAACAGCAGAACCGGTGATGCCGGCGTTTTTGAAATTCTCCAAGACCCCAGATTGATTCTCCAGGACCGGCTCTAATAAAATCTGCTTGGCTGAGTCCGCGGAAGATATAAACTGTATTTGTATAGATTCCGCCAGGGCATTGAATGTTTCTGGTATGGACTTAGAGATTGTAGGATCTAAGAACTCGCTGTCCGGACAATCTAGATCAAAAGAAGGCGCATTAACTGTTAATCCATTCTCGATAAGATCCAGCAACTCTTGAATATTGGCGTCTTGCAAATCCCCCTCTGTTAGACATACATTGTCCTGATTAATGTCGTAAAGCTCATTGGCAATCTGATTACACAAGTCTGTTGCGTCCACCACTGCCGACAGATCCGCGAAGAAGCCGAGCACTTCAGATATCGAGTTTAGGTTATCTCTCACGATGTCTAGCTGGTATTCACTGTTGAACTCTAAGATTCTACTCAGCAATTCGTCCGAGGCATCTTCACGATTCAAGAGCAATATGCAAATGTCGATCGAACTCAATACGGCCGACAGATCGCTTAAGTATTGCAGTACCTGCGCGTTTGACATTCCATTCTTATTGGATATCTGATCTAGTTGCGATCCCGCACCAACGAGTGGCAACAAATCATTTTCAGGATTGGGATTATCAGCTATAAAATCAGCCAAGTTATTGGCACCGTAATCGGACGAGCGCGGTGTATTTAAATCACAATTCTCTCTCAGTAACTCAGCAACCTTCTTGATGACCTCCAACACAGTTTGCTGTAGGGCATCGATTATTGCCTTCTCAATTTCTTTCCATATATCGCCAGAAACAGTAAAAGGCTTAAACATTTCCAAATCTATTTTTGGCTTATTGATTGGCGATGACTTTGGTTTATCCGGGGGGTAATATATGGAGGAAGATGCTCGAACCAATGAGTTTTGTACTGCTTTGTTGATTCTCCCCAACTCCATACTCATCCCGAAGGTCAGGCACAAAAAGGCCTCTTTTGCCAGTTCGTCTATTCCCAGCTGCCTGAACAAATACTTAACCTGAGGGTTTTTGTCCATAAACCCAAGTGGGCCCTGCTCCAAAACACTTCCTATCGCTTTGGTGACGTCCACTCCGGTGTTTAAGGCTTTTGCTTTTTGGGCCGCGAGGACTCTTTTGTAAACCTTCGGATTGTTGGCAACTTCTTCTTTTAACTTACGAAGCTCCTCTGTGTAGAAAGCTGTTTTGAAGCTTTTCTCTAAAGCATCTACATTATTGACATCAATAAGTCCGTATTCATTGGCGACCTTTAATAGCTCGTTATCCAGATCTTTCTTTGGCTGTGGGTTGAAGTTGTCGAAGACTGTCCCGGGAGAGTTAAGCGAGTCCTTAACACTATCATTATTTAAAAAGTCAAAAAAGGAATAACTAGTTCCCGAATCATTGGCCCCCTGGATGGATGTGAGAATTTGCCGATAGTTTCGAAGGACTGCCAGAGTAAGCGGATCCTGTAGGGTCTTGTCGTATTTCGCAATCGAAAAGTAACCTATCTTGAGGGGTTCGCTTTGAATCGATTTCTCTATAAGAAGGTAATTGATTCCTGACACTGCCAGCTTTCCCTTCTTTTTTCCAAAAAACAAAGTCAGTGTGTCTGCCTCAGAGAAATCATAACTTGGGGATTGGATCCTTAGTTGCTTGGTAAGCTCGACAACAAGAATATTCAAGATCTTTGTTGCAGCGATACTCATGTATCCAAAGTCAACATTCAAATCTATTTGACCCTCGAAGCCCTTATACTGGGTGTCGAAGGTTTTGAGTCCATTGTTCAGAAGCTTGTTCTCCGTGCCAATCGTTCCGACTGTAAGAGTAGTCTGGTCGATGGGGCCCGTTATTCCTTCGGCCTCATTGAAGAAATCTAGGTTTGGCTGATAGAGGGGCATACTAAAGGAATTCTCAAGGTCTTCCCTTTTAGAGTCGAAGTCATATCTCAGATTTAAGATTACAATTGTCTTTGGACCCGGAGGACTCGTCGGGAAGGTCGATTCAACCGAAACGAGTTCTTCTATTTCTTCCTTCAGTTCCGAAGCAACCTCTAGGATGTTCACATCACAGTTAGGATCGTTTGGGTTCGGATCGCAGTTATCTTGGAAATATTGCTCATCAAAAAGATAAGAGTAGAACTCCGGAAGATACGAAGTGATAAACTCGCGTGTGCCTGCCTCTATAAACTCCTGGTTTCTTGCGTCCGGCTGGTTGAAGTCTAACTTGTCAACCTTAATTTTTACCTTGTAGAAACCAGTCTGGGTTTCGTAGAAGGGAATATTGAAGGATTGGTCTTTGTATTTATTTACTAAAAGTATCTCAGCCATAACTTAATTAATTCGTGCTATTATATTTGCTTAATATAAATAGACCTTTACCATCCTCGGTTGCTTCAGCGCCGGCAGGAATATCCAAATAGTTCTGCTTTATACCACTCATCTTTTGCATATGAAGCATCAGTTGTGCCTCCACATTGGTGAGGGTATTAATCAAAACCTCAGTTCCCTTCGGAAGAAGGTTTTCGAAATCTGGTGATGTCATCTGCCCGTAGAACGGAGAACGGTGGGTATGGGTCATCAAAGCTTGAACTAACGTGCGATTATATTCCAAGAAGTTTTTGAAAAGCTCTCTCAAGTCGTGTACTGCATCGATTGTTTCAATCAGACATCTCTGAAGATTCGCCCCTTTGACCAAGGGCTGTAGATCGGAGTCATCATTCATCGCGATTAGGTCGATTCCGTAGGATTTGGTGGAAGCGTTGGTTAAGTTACCACCTTGAGAATTCTCTTTGTCCGTTCTGGTTACTAGTTTTATATTCTCACGCGCAATAAATCGCAAGGTATCTGCCTTGAGTGCGACAGTACTTCGCGGACTATCGCTTGTTGTATTCCCTACTTGGCCGGCTGGCAGGCCGAAATAGGAATCAACGTTGGCCTTCTGTGAAATATAGACCCGAGCTGCATCAAGTTTAAAGTTCGGGTCAACGTTGAGGGTCCTACCTTTACTGTCTCTACTAACGGCTCTGTGGCCCAAGCGGCCTGCGACAATATCGATAGCTGAACAATGTGTGTCTTTCGAGCCCCCATATCCAGATAGGATGTTGCTTGGTCTGTCCAATCCAAAAACGATAAAAGAGTTCCCCTTGCTAACCACTTTCTCTTCTTTTAGGGCAATGTATTCCGGGACATCGAAGTCGCGTCTGGTGCCCTTCCCGAATCCAAAGTACTCCGCTTGACCTTCCTCTGACAAGGTATCAAATACTGCCCGGTCTGCTTTGGGAATGAGATTTACATCGATTGCTGATTTTTTGTTTCTGGACATAAGTTAGAGAATCTCTGCAGTGAATTTCTCGATCGTACCAGCTGCAGCTAAGCGCGAGGCCTCTTTCTGATTAGCTGATCCCTCGGATCCACCGGACGCTCTAAAGGACATATGGAAATGATCTCCGGTCGCGGCGCGAGTTGGATCGTCGTATTCATTTAGAAATCTAAAATTAGAATCCCCAGCCGAATACCCTTGTAATATTCTTACTATGCCAAGAATACCTGACTCAGTGCTGGGTGATATTGTAAAATCCAGGGCTTTACCCGATTTGTGTCGGCTTTCATAATTTAAGACTTTATGGTACTTATCGTTCCCTCCTGTCACAGTTACTTTTATGTTTGGGTATGTTTCTCTTATTTTTCTAAAAACGCCGATTCCATAATATAATATACCCGATTCAAGATCCCCGCCGTTAGAGATCTCATTTCCTTTTTCTTTATATCCCAACTCACGAAGTACTTTTCTCAACTCTTCCGCATTGGGGGTTTCCCCCTCAAAGTCGGGAAGGTTCGCGGCGCGGGATTGAGCTCCCGAAGTTCCCCCCACTGTCTTTGGTAGTCCCTTCCTAAAAGATTTATTAAGTTCTGCGGATGAAATATTTTGAATCTGTATGGGGCCACCGATCTTTCTAACTATCCTAGGATTAAACAGATTGTCGGCGTCTTCGTACTTGACGGATACCAGCAACCCTAGATCCAAAGGTAGATTATCAGTTCCTTCAACATCTGAATATACATCCGGGTAAGTGACAAGCACTGGGTCATTAAATGCCTTCGGTGCGGGTCGAGGCTCTAGCTCTGGAATGTACACCTTATAAGCATACGTTGGGTAGTCTTTCTTGTCCACTTCTTCGTCTTCGCCCTGAGTCGTGCTATACACAAATTGCTCAAACATTGCGGTTCTATTTTTATATGAAGCATAGGCTACCGGTCGGTAGCTAACTATAACGCCATTAAACTCAGTTATGTTATTGAGTGTGTCCTTAGAGTAGGCTGACTCAACTGCGAGGCGCAATGCTGTCGTCGGATTGGTTCGCCTACGGTCTCCAGAATCTCCAGAGTTGCCGTCTTGAAGATTATTAAGCGACCCAAAAGGAAGATCCGAGAGCTTTATCTCACTCATCTTCGGGAGCCTCATTCAAGAGATCGAATAGCTGCTCTTTGTCATTTTCAGTGAGGCCCACACTAGATGTCTTCTGTTTCTGCAGGATGGCTGCGAGCTTAACCATCTGCTCGTTGGACCTTTGAAGGTTCTCCACGAACTTTGCAGCAATCGGGCCCATCTCTCTGCGTTCGGCAGCAGAAGATTTCATGTCTGCCATGACATCAATAAGGAGAGTTCTGGCCATGGCCCGATCCTCCCTAATATTTTTTGTTGTTTCCTCTAGATAATCATCTAGGTTTAAATCTCGCCGTTTTGCCATTTGTTCTTGAACACCCTATACCTTTTCCTTAACTTATTCAAATTGTTGACAACTTGCTTAGTATTAAGACCCGTGATCTCCCGAAGGTATAAGTAAATAGCTTTTTTATTAAAAATTTCTATTTGGTCGGCCGAGTCCATAAGAATTCGTACAGCCATTAGGACTTTCTTTTCATTTTCTTTGAGCATGAAAGAATCCCATGTACTGATCTCTTTATTAAGAGACATCCAAAATTCAATATCGTCACGGCGTTCTAAATAGGTTTCCTCTGTGGAAACCAGGTCTTCGTCGAGCTCATTCAGTACGTCTTCCATGAAGACTTCTGTCTGAAGGCGTCTTTTCGTTCTTTTGACCTTGTGGATAAACCAATTCTTCGTTACAACAGAGAAGTACGAAAAGGCTTTTGAGCCCTTGTTTGGGTCGTATTTATTTAGGATGGTCGTTAACCACACCTTGCAGTCTGCCTTTAAATATTCTATGTTCGGCAGAGTGGTAAAACGATAAGTATAAATAATCTTGTCGACCATTTGGTCGAAGGCTGGTTGGATATACTCTTCGTAAAGTTTGGACCTTAGTTCCCGATCCTCCGACAACGCGTATTTAACTATTGCGTCTTCGTGTACCTGCGTAAAGTAATAATTTTTCTTGCTCTTCTTCCTCGGCATTTGTAGCTTCCTCTAGTTCTTCGTCCATCTCTTGGTCAATCGTATACTGGAACACATCCCTAAATGTTTCCATCTCCTCACTAACTTCTCGTATTCTTGAGACTAGTTCCTGGATCATTGGTTCACCATGGTATGAATCCATGCTGTAGAGGCTCTTGATGAAGATCCTAAAAGCCTTTGTGGTCAAATATAAATCGGATAGACTTTGTGAAATATACATGAACTTTCGCAACAACCTAGAAAGATACCACAGAAGTAGCGCATTCGCCGCTAGCGAACTGGCCAATATTATATATGTCGTCATCTCTCTTTGTCCAGCTTGTCTTTCTGTTGGTGCAGCTCTTTCCTAGAATCTTCTATAAATTCCTCTGTGAGTGTGCCAACCTTTTTGTTAACCATTGTCTTTGTTGAAGTAGTAAATCTTGTTAATAGCTTCACTAGCGCGTTGTCAGCGTCACACTTTGGACAATCTGTCTCTGCCTCCGACGACGGATGATGTATGGTAGAGATATCCTCACATACAGTGCAGCGGTATTGATAGCGTGGCATTACCTACTCATCGTTAAAGTCTACATCGCCTAGTGATAAAACTGGCGGATTAGTCACCACCAGCGTTGACTGTGAACTGTCTTCCGGATTCACTTGAAAGTTCATTTCTTGTAGTACCGGGACTATGTCCGATTGTTCCATTAATGATTTCTGCAGAGCCATCATTAAGGCACCTACTGCCTGGTTTGATAGAACCATTGCTAGCCCTCCTCTAAGTTCTTAAGTCGTTCATGGATCGAATTCAGGTGCTTTTCGATCTCGCGGGCTTGGTCTCTGACTGCCTTTCGTATTTCACTAGTGACAATTTCTCTAACTGCTCCCTCGTGGAGAGGCTTATCCGTGGTTTGCTTCGTTAACATTTTTAATCTATATCCTTTCTTATTAAAGAGTTTTCGCCAAAACATTTTTCTAATCCTAATTTGATCGGTATCTTGGCCTTCCAGCCCAAGGCTTTCATTTTATCACTGCCCGGGCTTATATGTTTTATATCCCCGAATCTTCCGGGGCGATATTCCCAAGATGTATTGTACCTGGAATCAATGTACTTTTTAATAGTTTGCAGATTAATAGTCTCTCCGGAGGCTATATCATATGTTTCGCCACCAAAATTGTCGTTATATCTCATGGCAAACAAATTAGCATCAATGACATCATCTACATGCACAAAATCTCGAGTCTGTAGGCCATCGCCCTCAAGTACAAGAGGAGAGGAACCCCGAAGGGACTCCATCCAGGCAGAAATTACGGTGGAGTATCCGCCGCGGAAGGGTTGACCCTCTGAGTAAACATTGAAGTATCTTAGGCATACTGTGTCCAAGCCATATAGATCCGCGTATAACTTGCATTCTTTCTCCGACATCAGCTTATGCAGAGCATAGGGAGATCCTAAGTCACCATCGTTACCATAAACTGCAGATGATGAAGAAAAGATGAACCTCTCTACCCCCCTTTTCTCTGACCACTCCAGTAGCCTTGAGGTACCTAGAACATTGTTCATCAAAGCGTGAGAAGGGTTTTCTACACTATATGTAACGCTTGGAAAGGCTGCAAGATGAAACACGATCTTCACGTCGCTCTCCTCAAGACTATCAAGATCGTGAAGTATGTCTCTCCCCTCCTTGAGATCGATCCCTATGACATCGTACCCCCGATCCAGTAGATTATTATACAGGAGACTGCCTATATACCCCCGGTGGCCAGTAACTAGAATCATAGTATTTTGAGCTCTTTAAGCTCCTCTATGCAATTCTTCCAGTTATTAAACCGAATTCCTTTATCATCGATGTAACAAACAGCGCGCGGCTTTTCGGCTGTCACTTTGCTTACGTATTGGTTGAGATTGTTATTTCTAAGCCACTCCCACACAAGCTGTGTTCCCGTCTTTCCATCAACTAGGCCGCGGTCTTTGCGAGCCTTACAAGTATAAACAATCAAAGTGTATTTCTCCGATAGTTCTCTTAGTGCCTCTTCAACCCCCTCAATGGGTGAATCATAAATTGTTCCGTCATAAAAGCCTTTTGAGCAGCGATGGATTACTTTATCAAAATCAACACCAATATTGATTTTCTCATCCGGATAGCTGTGCTCTCTGATCTCGCCACCCTTCCAGTTTAGTTTATCTAGGTCTTCCGGGGCGTTATGTCCTATGGGGGGACACACCTTACCAGAACCGTGAGTTAGCTCATATGTCAACAGAAGTGTTAAAACCTCCGCTGTGTGATAATACTCGGCGCCGAGGATCACCTCAGTTAGTCCCGAAATATCAGTAGGAATGGCATGTGAAGTGATCATGGCTATTTCCATATTGTTGTCTTGGGCCCACTGGAGGGCTTTAATGATGTCGACAGATTTCCCAGAAGACGAAACACCCAATACTAATGACTTTTTCATCTGCGCTTTTGTTTTTGTTGATGTTCTCGCGGAAAGCCAATTTACCATCCATTGTTCAAAATTGGTATCATTAATGAAAGATGTGGCTACAACAGCCGAGCCGGGGCACATAGCGTTCTTTGTTCCATTGGAAAGACGCGTCATGTCGACGGCCGCGTGATCCGCAATAGCGAGGTTTCCGCCATGACCAAGAACATAAATATCGTTACATCTATTGAACTTGTTTTGCAATTGTTCCCACTCCGGTGTATTAACAGTAGAGACAAATTTATCTCCAATATTTTCGAAATTAAGCATTTTTTATGATCTCCTTGTAATATTCCATTAATGCCATCGTATCCATTCCCAAACACCTAAATCCATAACCGTTGTATTTTTTTAATTGATTTCTCACATCCGAGGGAATGTGGACAGCTCTTCTTTCTACTGGTAGTATACCATTTATCTTATTAATATACACCATAAACTGCTCATTGTCAAATTTCCCAGGAACTCCCAAGCTTAAGGACAGGTCATATGGGCCTATTAAATAATAGTCAAAATCCAAAGAGCTGATGTCTTCAAGATTTTCAACACCCCTAATTGATTCTATTTGTGGTATTAAAACCGGATCATCACCTAAGAGGCTTTTTTCTCCCCACATGTTTTGACGTACAAGGCCTAGGCCTCGGCGGCCGCGGGGAGGAAAACAAGAATATTCAACGATTTTCTTTGCATCTTCTAAAGATTCAACTGTTGAGAAAATTAATCCGGATGCTCCAGAATCTAAGTAATATCTAATCTTAGTTTTGCTAATTTCAGTAAGCCGGACGAAGCATTTTTTGCCAGACAAGGTAGCGATTTGGATACAAGATATAACGGTCTCATCGTTAAACCCTCCATGCTCAGTATCTATTACAACCCCGTCACATCCAGTATTACACAGTATCTCTGTAACAGTGGGAGATGGTATTTGTTGCCAGGTAAAGATCATTTAAAAACTCATATCCATAAGTTTCTATACTTTTCTATCTGGTCTGAGCATACGCCGGCTGCAGCGGCGATTTCTGATTGACTATAAGATGTGCGTTCCGGCATTACACAAATAGATTTAGGCGTAAGGGGCTTTCCGGGGTAAGTCCAGAGGTATCCCATACTGGTCAAAGTTACATCATCTTCTTGGTGCCAAAAACAATGAATTCCCAACGACGATAATTCTCTTAAAGCGTCAATGTTTTTAGCGTGGCACCATAAAAAACGATTATAGAAAAAGCTTCTTTCTACCTCATATTGAGGTTCATCATGTCCCAAATGCCACGTTTTGTCTTTATACCACACATCAATTTCCACATTATAATCAGCTTTTAGAGCCTCTTGAATATAGTCCGGACTGTTTTCTCTAGACGGGTTGGGCCCTGTCAGATTCCCTCGATGAGAGACCAGAATCATTTTTTCACCACATAAGCAGAAGGACAAATATAATTCAACGACTTTACTTCAACGTCTTTGTCGTGAAAAAAACAGTCTACAGCATTAGCTTCCGACCATTTATGGAAGGCATATTCATCAAACACCACGATTCCACCTTTGACCACCCGCGGCCACAATGCCGCGAGGGCTGCATAAGTTGGTTCCTGTACGTCTAGGTCTATATATAGTAATGATATTCTAGCTCCAGGGCGCTCTGAGACGTACTGTGGCGCCGTCTGACACACATCTCCCGCTACGAGCTCATACTCGTGAGGAGCGAAGCCACAGGAGCCGATAAGGGTGTTAAACTCTTGCTCGTGATTGTCGGTGTGTTTGTATTCCCTCTTACTAAAGAGAGTCTGCATGGCAGACGCGTCTTGTCCATCTAAAGATTCAACCAATTTATCAGTGTTAAAGAAATCAAAACCAATTACTTTTTTGCCGCTATTAGGGCATAAAAACCTTTTGAGTTTCAAAAAAGTAAGAAGGCCGGTTCCTTTAAATACTCCACACTCTACAATGTCGCCTGGAAGATCCTTGACTTGATATAGCAACAAGGTTCTAGCAAGAAGTTTACCAAAGACCTTGGTGTCCGAACTTAAGATAAACCCATTGAAACTATCAAATAGTTTCTGTGTAGTGTCAATAATTTCTAGTTCTTTTAGTTCCATTTATTTACCATGAAATTTATTAAAATAGTCGAGATCTTCGGGGGTACCAATTCCCCACATACCATCATCCATGTGATATACTTTGATCTTCTTGCCATCGGCAATCGCTTGGTTAAATACCGGGCACACATAAAACTCGTTATTGACCCGGATGTTCTGCTCTATCATCTCTTCGGCATATTTTACATAATCCGATCCTTTACGCCAATAATAGATGCCGGTGGTGGCGATATCACTAATAGGCTTCTTCTCAGCAACTTCAGATACAAATCCTTCGTCATCTAGTTTTGCAAAACTCCACTTGGGATGGGTAGCTGTAAAAGTTAGCATCCCACCGTCTATTTCATCAGCTTCCATCGAGTACATAAACTCATTACTGTCCCAATCAAGAAACTGATCGGAATTAGCATATACAAGAGGTTCATCGTTGTTGATAAACTCCTTAGCTAGTAGAGTGGTACAGGCGGCGCCCTCTGTCATGCCGTCGACCTGTACTATTTCACACCCGGGAGAAATGAGTCCAAGAAGGTGCCTTAAATTGTATTTATCATAATGCTGCTTTTGAACCACAAAAATATGTCGAGCATCAATGTTTAAATTTTCCACCACAACCTGGATCATTGGCTTTCCCTTTACCTCGATTAGGGGCTTAGGGAAAGTATATCCTGCTTGTTGAAATCTAGAGCCGGCGCCGGCCATGGGAATGAGTACATTCATTTTTCCTCCTTGCCATTTAGGCCTGATCTTATCTTTTACTTGAGCCTTATCAATAACGGCTCTTATCTTATCATAGCTTACATCTTCACTGTTTTTAACTGCACAAAGATGTGCTCCGCTACAAAGTGCTGCTTTGCGGCCATGATGGGAGTCTTCTATGACGACTGTCTCATTAGGATCAACATCGGCGCGCAACATGCAGCGCATATATATCTCAGCGCTTGGCTTAGGTTTCTTGACGTCCTGATTAGAATACAAGAAATCAATGTGTTCGAAAAGTCCCCTGCGAATTAGCTGCAGTTTTGCAGTTTCCCTAATAGAATTGGTTGCACAAGCTATGGTGTATCCCTCTTTTTTTAATTTCTGCAGTATCCCTTTCATTCTAGGATCTGGTGTAAAGCAATCTATAAGCTCAACAGTTTTATTTTGTTTTAATTTCCATACTGCATTATGAAGTTCTTCTGGAAGTCCTTTAGATTCTGTTAGCATGTGCAGCTTTTTGGTTGTCGACAGACCGTCATATGTAGAAAGATGCTCGGCGCGCTGAACCACATACTTGACATCGATATCGGCCAGGGCTTCGTTCAGTGCTTGGTAGTGTAGCTCGCGGGCGTCTACCAACACCCCATCAAGATCAAATATTACTAACTTAATCATTTCGAAGCCTCTCTCCACTCTTCGTAGGGTGAACATCGATGTTGCCCTGTTTATCGACATCCAACCAAATATCGCCATCTCTCCATCCTACGATATTTTTATTGTGAAGTTCGATATTCTTTTCGAAACCATAGTATTGAACAAAACTAGGTACCTTCGGAGGAGTTGGCGGGTTATCGACAAATTCTTGACTCCAATTAACGAGCCAACCATCATACGATGGCTGTGACTTCCAAGTATCTTTCCACTTCCAATAGAACAACTGCGTGGTATGGTACCAGGCTTCGTCCCACAGCTCGTTTGATTTTATTTCTTTCCAGTCAGAGTTTCCTCCTTGGTATTCAGATGTATCAAGCGGCAGAGCATCATGATGATTCAGAAGCCTTCGGTGGACATAATCACCGATCATTGATTTCTCTTTGTTATAAATTAGCGCGCGGATGTAATAATCCGCTTCTTTGTTGCCTGGCGTTAAATACCGCTCGTCCCACATGCCAATTTTTTTAACGGCTTCTGGGCGGTAACTAACAATGTTGTCGCCAAGTTGGCCGGTGACAAATGTATACTTTTGATGTAATTTAAGAATATTTGTAGCCCAGTTTGGCGCCAAAACTATGTCGTTTTGCATAGTAACAACTATTTTGGCATCAGGATTGTTTAAATCCTTGAAGCCATGAAGGAGCGCCTCGTTCCAGTTTCTGGCGAGATTACCCGTATCCTCGTCCATCCTAGTGTTGTTGTGAATAACATTTACTTTATCAACAAATTCTTCTTTTAAATGAAATTCAGAATGATTATTAATAATGTTGACTTCCGTCTTTGGTATCGAAGGAAAGTCAGTCTTGTTAAACAGAATATCTAAGGTTTTGTTTAAAATATCAATTCGCCTATATGTTACAATATATATCTTCATGTTTTTCATATAATTTCTCTCAATCCAACAGCATGATTCCAATCAGATTCAATATCTATGTCTATGTTCTCTGGTGTCATTATACCATAAAAATAGGGATTTATTCCTACTCGCGAATTAGTTTTTAACATTACGTTTGGATCAAAAATATAGAAGGCTGAATTTTCTTCATAGAGGGGCGGTAAGTCTTGTGTTTGTTCCATCTTTGTTGGATTATGGTTTACTGGACAATATCCATAGGTCTCTTCTCTCCAGAATCGAGATCGATAGACATTACATGCTACCACTGAGTCATGCTTATCCATGAGTTCGGACGCCTTAAGAATGGTCTCTCTCTTGAGAAATGGGCTAGTAACATGAATTTGGACTATATTGGTTCGAATATTATTAGTCTTTATAAAGTCTTGTATGAGATCGCACACTGATACTTCATGGCCGCGGAGTTCATCCTTTCTTTTAGATACTATTACATTTGCTAGTCTATGGTCTCCTCTGATTAGGTCAATAACTTTCTCACTATCAGTATCTACATACACCTCGTCATCAACGTATTTTAAGAGAGTATGCTTGAAAAGTGGCTCGCCTCCAAAATCCCTAAAATTCTTTCCCTCTACTCTTTGAGAGAGATGTTTTATTGGAATAAATATTTTCATTATATCTCATCTAAAGATTCTTCTATTAATCGACAGCCTGCAAGAGCGTCCTCGCTTGATAGAGCAAGATTGGGGCGCAACCTAATTGATCGATAGCCGGTTGAATTACAGATCATTCCCTTGTTATATAACCTATCCATAAACTTGTTTCGTGTTGCAGAGTCTTTGAGATCAAATCCAATAATTAGACCCTTCGAGCGGAGATCATTAATCGATGAAATTTGCGATAGTTTCTCAATTATTGTTTTTTCACGCGCGATCACATTATCAAGAATGTTGTACTCTTCATATGCATTGATTATATACTTAGATCGAATCATATCCAACGTATCCGAGTTCCATGTTACCTCGAGTCTGTTTATGTTCTCTGCATCGAATATCCCACTATATTTCCCTACGACCATTAGTCCGGATACTTGTGCTTTCTTTCCAAATAACACCATATCTGGTATGATCCCCAAGTGTTCAAAATACCATAGTTTACCGGTACCCCCAAATCCAATTTGGATCTCATCAAAGATTAGAGGAACATCGTACTTGGTGCATAACTCTCTAATCTTTCCAAAAAACCGGATATCATGATGAATATCTCCAGCAGTACATTGTATTGGTTCGACTATCATACAAGTGACAGGATTGTTCTCATCCGACAAATATCCCTCCACTTGTTCTAGATCATAATCACACTTAGTGGAAAACATTTCTGGAAGGCCTGCTAGCCTCTTCTTCGACGAGTAAAACCTGTCCGTAATAAAGCCCCCATAACTGTTGACACCATGGAAGCTGTTCTTAAAAGATAAGATATTGAGAGAATTATAATTTTTATAATGAAGAGACGTTTTAATGGATGCCTCAACAGCTAGTGCTCCAGTTGAGCAGTAATGAAAGTTAGAGAACTTTCCTTGGCCACAATATTCTGAGAAGATCTTATCGAATTCTTCAGTCTCACTGGATAGAAACTCGCAGTTGGTAACTTTTATGTGAGAGCACCGGCGAATCTCATCATGAAATCCGGGATCCTGAAAGATCTTGTGGTTGTATCCCAATGGCAACGAGGCATACATACCAAAAAAATCCAAATAAGAACGACTGGTATTCTTGTCATATAAGTGGGAGCCTTTGCTCTTTTCGAAATCTACTTTTATGTTAAAGATGCTGCCTTTGGCGACATTACCCATTTGTGTAATCTCCCTCAGGGTAAGAATGAACAACGTCATCCCGGCTTACAGCAAGCCGCGTGGCCGGAGCAGTGCCTCTAGCTGTTATTTTGTGAACAACCCCCTTGGGTATAAACACAAAATCATTCTTCTTTACAACATATGTTTTTCCATCAATTTCCCAGTCCCATTCGCCGGCGACGATAAACCACCATTCATTCCAATCAGGATGGTAGTGTCGACGGTTACCTTCTCCGGGCATCTGGGATATTAGAGTAGCGCTATTGTTCTCGCTGTTTATCACCCTATGACACCAACTCTCTTCTTTGCTATTTCCTTCTAAAATGTCCTCCAGGTTCACAATCATCTGATTTGACAGATTATAGCTTGCGCGTGAGACTCCGTCCTTTGACAAAATAGTAGGAACATTAACCTCCGAGTGTTCTTCTCCATAGTATTTTACAGCAAAATGCTTCTCCTTGGTCATACTGCGAGCGACACTCTCAGCTAATTGAAATTCCTCTTCGTTGTCAATGTCAATGGTCGAGTAGCCCTTGAGAGTAAAGTATCCTATTTTGCCGTCGCCGCCATGATAGCCGGCGCCATATTTCTTCATGTTTTCAAAATAGTTGGTTTTTCGCCACCCCATGAGGGAGCATCCATATGCTTTAATGGGCTCCAAAGTTTGTGAAGGAGGGGTTTCCTTCTTTTGATCGAAGTTAATGGGCTGACCCTCGTAGACAGCTTCAATCCTCACATCCACCATCGATATTAAGGTATCATAGCCGTTATAAACAAAAGTTTGAACAAACTCTTTAATTTCTGCCGGTGTGATAAATGGAGAAGTCGGGAGAACCTGAATAACAATATCCCCTCCTACGTTCTTGAAGAAATCCTCTGTCCACATATCATTGCTGGCGGAATCCGTTGAGAATTTCTTCGGCCTCTGGTAAAAATTAACCTTGGAGGACATTGCTATTTTTTCAATAATTTTAGACTCTGAGTTTACCCAGATCTCATCGAAACAACCTGCGGCTTTTACAGCATCGATGGCGTATTGGATTAAGGGCTTACCGTTCAATAGCCTAATATTCTTTTTTGGGATTCTTTTGCTGCCCATCCTGGCTGGAATCATGGCGATCACTTTTGACATTTCTTTTCCTTCTATTATTGAGTTGTATGATAAATCTTAGGCAGTGTTTTGAACTTATCGATTCTTTCGGCTATTGCATCCGAATGCAGCGTTTCCTTGATTTCACCACTTAAGACAAATCTAGGGTCGGCATCAAGGACATTTCTGCAGTGCATGATCTGTGACATCTGGTCATGCAACAATGTGTCCGGACCCAGATAAGTACCATCCGGACCTTGGGCTTTTATGTAAGCAGGGTTATACTTGTCTGCCATGTTTTTGACGACACCAAAATTGTAGAAATTAACTCCAAATACTGCCAGTTCCTTGAGAGGGCACGATAAAAGCATGTTCATGGCCCCATATCCAGAGTTGAAGTTGCCAGAATAATAAGTATAATGGGATGTAGCGACCATCTCTATGTGAGGCTTGGCGTATACTTCCCAGTATAAGGCCCATCTCTCCCAGGAGTTGTCTTCATTCTCTAAATGAGCTAAGGGGACCCCATACTGCCTGAGGTAATCGTCGTACTCCTTAACCACTGAGTACCACTGGTTGCTCCCGGGGTGGGGATATTCCCTTGCCACTGTATCATTACAAATAATAAAGCGCGGATACTCCTCTTTAGGAATTTTCTCCAAAAAGGATGCAACCTTTCCGCTGTATGAAGAGTTTAAGCAACTCTGGATTATATCCGTACGACTACCGAAGTCCTCGCTGTCCCAAATCTCGGGTTGGATTCTCACTACCACATCATAGCTATCTATAAGTTCGCCCTTCCGTTGCCCACATAAGTAAGGTGCTGGACCCACAAACGCCACTCTTTTATCCCTAAGATATTCCTGAAGTTCTGGGCTTGTTTTTGCGTTCTTAATGAAGAGGGCATTATTATTTTTCATTGTTTGAAAAATCTCTACACACTCGTTCATATTGATGTTTCGTCGGTGTTCTAGTTCAGAGTTTACTGTCTCTATGATGGAGCCCCATGGGTTTGTCTTCGTTTTTAGTCGCTCAAATGTAACCTCACGTCGAAGCACGGTCTCCACCTCCTCAACGAATTCGACTGTCAAATCCTCAAATTGCTTATGAATACCATAAGTCTTATTGATAAAAAATTCGTGCTCTAAATCAAAAAAATTAGAAATCCTCTCATTATCGTAATAGTCGATATCCTGTGGGGATGGGGACGGAGTCAAAGATTGCTTCTTTAAAAGAGATACAAATATATTTTTAACGAATAAACTATCATCTAGTTGCTTCTGGGAGGTTGAGTTAAGCTCAAGAAGACGATTCTTTTTAAAAGAGGGCCTAATCCACTTCCACATCTCATCCATTTTATATTTTGAAAAACCACCGTCCTTATTATAAATCGCATCAGGATCGCTAACTGCGTTGTCATACAGCATCTTGTGACTGCAGACAACATTTTTCAAGAAAGGAATCTCCTGAATATTAAACATATGACAAGCATCAACGTTCACCGAGAAGTCTGTGCACAACGGAAAGAACCAGTCCATCAGTGAGTGGTGAACCACCTTTAGTCCAAAGTGTGTAAATGGGATACAGGAATAATCCCTACTGTTAAGATATTCTACGTCGGAAGCATAGGGTGTCTGCAGGTTATTCCCGGGATAATAAGTGAGAACTGCGGGATTCAGAGTTAAATCTTCTAATATCTGATCTAAAACTCCGAGTGATCGTTGCGGCCGGAAGTGATAGTCGTAATCGATAAAAGCATAGTAATCATAATCCTTAGGAACCAACAGAGCTAAAAGATCTCTAGTCTCGGACCACGTAGTATTTGGACAATACTTAAGGGCCTCCGGATGTTCCGCGTCATGTGTAACAAAATAAAAATCAGAATCAGCTTTGTCTTTAAAGAACTCAACATGATCGGGATTTGGATTTTCTGGTGTAACCTGCAGAACGCACAGTCTTTTTTTCATTAAAGTAGTCCTTCAGAGATCTTTGCTAGATCAACTGTTCTATACCACTCATTATACCAAGATATCGTGGCATTTAAACCCTCTTTCAAGGTAATTGTTGGCTCAAACCCAATAGCATCCTGTAATTTTTTTATATTTGGGCACCTCCTCTGCACTGAGCCTACCGGTGCACTTCGTACGTCGAATTCGCCTCCGAGGTCGTACCACTCAGTTACAAGTTTAGCAACTTCAATAATCTCAACCTCTTCTTGAGAGTTGCCGATATGATACACCCCCGAGGGTGTATCCGATAGTGCTAAAGACAACGTGGCTCTCGTTGCGTCGTCGATATAACAAAATGCGCGGGTCTGCTCTGCTCCGTATATTCTAAAGGGTTTCTCTCCCTCCATTGCTCTACGAATAAACTGGGGCATTACATGCTTTGTACCCATTCGCGGCCCATAGATGTTATGGTAACGAATAACCTGGTAATCGATACCATACTGTTGTGCGAAACTATTTATAAGGATTTCGCAGGCTAATTTACTTCCACCGTAGGAAAATCGCGGATTTACAACATCCTCAATAGTACAGGCTACATCCTCTCCGGTTGGTACTTGTGTCGAGTCTTTATTAATTGTACCTGCATATACCTCCGAGGAAGATGTAAACACAAACTTTGTTTTTGTACCCATAAAGTGTTGCAACAAAAGCATCGTGCTAGTAATAGCGACATCCATAACCGTATACGGTATCTTATAAAAGTTTTCTGTGCCATTGATTGCCGCAAGATGAAACACTATATCATAATCTGCCTCTAGAAGCCCAACGTCCTCTTTTAGTGTCATGTCGAGTTGCAAAAATTTTACTCCACTGTTTTCTATTAAGTCGTCAATAAAATCGTCATGCTTTCCCCGGGCGTTATTATCACATATATGTACAACATGACCCTCAGCGGCCGCGTAGCGTGCTAGGTGAGCGCCGATAAACCCGGTGCCTCCGGTAATAAGAATTTTCACTGTTTTCTCATTCCATCATAAACAGTTATTTGATACTTACTATTTTCATCCAATAACATTTGAAAGAAATCTATATCCAGCCCGTGATCGCGTACTAAAGTCGCTATAGCTAGTGTATCTTTTGGCAAACAAACCCCCCCAAATCCTCTGAAATTCTCATTACACTGCAAGTAGGAGTTTGCAATGTGGGATCGGTTAATCAGGGCATTTTTGACAGCCGTATAATCGGCCCCTAAATGATTGCAAACTTCATAAAAACTGTTAGCTAGTGTAATCAACGTAGCATTGTAGATATTGTTATAGTATTTTACCATCTCAGCTTCCACTGGCTTTAATTGTACTACTTTTCCGGGATAATGCCCATGCGCTTTCTTAATAGTTTCGAACACCGCGTCGGACTCTGTGCCCACAACACAAAGATCGTGGTTTTCAATAAAGTCAACGACAGCACATCGCTCACGCAAGAACTCTGGTACAAAACATATGGCAAGATCCGGGTGTGAGTCTATAAGGCGTTGTGTCGTGCCGGGCGCGACCGTGGATTTGATTGCGGCAATGCCTGTATAATTCTCTTTTGAAAGTTTATCTAGGGTGGATTCTACAATTGATATATCGCACTTTCCATCACTATCCGGAGGAGTTGGAACACACAAAAAACAAACTTCCGTGCCCAGTATGTCCTCAAAAGAGCTTCCCTCGTGTTTGGGATCATAATAGCTAGTAACGTGCCCTAACTCCCTAAACCCGGTTTCGGCAGCGCTTCCGACCACCCCTAGTCCTAAAATTCCAATTTTCATTTTTTAAATACTCCCATCTTTCGTAAGTCTGGCCAGTCCGCGAGTGTCCATTGGCGAGGTTCTGTAGCGATCGCTTCCGGCAGCTTTTCTAATCCTTTTTTGGCAGTCTCTGGTGTCATATAGTAATGATACCCCATTGTTGTGATATTCTGCGTTGCCCATGGGATATCCGGGACGCGTCCGTCGTAAGACATCTTTTTAAGTTCTGCCGCGGCGGCTGCATTATCGGTTAGTATAACGCCGCCGCGGCCTAAGCTCAAATGCTTTCGAAACTGGAAGCTAATACACATAAACGTGCCGGGAATATAGGACCCCCGCTTCCAAAGGACGGCGGCGTCAATAATATTTGTGCCACCGAGATAGTAGTAATCTAGCCAGTCTTCCTCGCGCCACTCCAATTCAATTCCAATTTTATTAGCCAATAACGGGACCGAGATGTAGGTACGCGCCGGAACAGAAAACTTCTCGACGTCTTGCTGTCTCAAGCATAGCTCCAGGCCATGAGTACAACAATCAACCGATACCGCATGCGGTGCATCGAAAAATGCAGCTATACTTTTTTCGAATTGAGCTACTATTTCAAAACTCACTTTGTGCACTCCATGTTTAGGCTCATCAATACGCCGGTATCCTTATTCATGTGAGGGAGGTATGCCTGGGAGTGGTCATCAAAATGCGCATGCTCCGTGTTACGCCAGTCCCACTCACGACAATCTCTAAACCCAGCGTCGCATAAAACTTTAGCTAATGATTCAAAATCATAAACTGTCTTATGATAAATCGTGGCACTCGCCATGGGCATCTTCCCGTACAGTAATCCAACAAAATAATCTAAACCATACTGTCCAGTATTATACAAGTGAGATATCTTTTCAAAATTAGGTACCCCGACCCTAAGTGTTCCTCCGGGTTTGAGTACTCGGTGCCATTCCTCCAAGAGACTCTTTACCTCTTCCCTGTTGAAATACTCCACAACATGGGATGCGTAAATCAGGTCTACCGTGCTATCTTCATATTCGCTTAAATTAGTAATAGAAAAAGAGTCTAGATGTTCATAATCTCCAGAGTCTATGTGCTTCCACCCTTCACCGAAATCGCGCCAACCGCAGCCCATGTTTATCTTAATCATCGTTCATAAACTCCTTATCAAATTCTTGTCCGTAATAAGGTCCAGACTTAAACTCCAAGACCAAAGTGTCATCCTCCATAATTTCATAAGTATGACCCCCATAAAGAGTAATGGATAAGTCTCCCTCTTTCAATAGCACATCAGTCAGATGAGTAAAATCCTCATCGTACAATTTAGCTTTCACGGATCCTTTAACAACATACCAAGATTCTTGCGCTATTGAAGTATCGGGAACTTTTTTGAAAATGTGTCTGTGAGCTTTAAAAGTCCTCCCCGCAGAGTGCTTCATCACAGCCAGCTGCAAAAATTCCTCGTCCGGTACTATATCCTCCCGGGAGGATTCTAATTCGGATGTCTTATAAGCTATATGTAACAATTTATTAGGGTTTAGAAGTGAGTATATTTTTAGCATTATTCTTTCTTTAACTCTTCCCCTAAAGTCGAGATCCTAAAACACCTCAATGTACTAATTGGACTGCAATTTACTATCTCGATACCTGCATGTGCTGCGCGATAAGCAAACATGTTCCACGTAGGTTTGTGAAAATCTTGGCCGCGGGGGACGTTATATTCATCTCCTTCTTGCTGATAATCACTAAACCAATAGTTGGGGTTTTCTTCAGGTGTTTCTTTCATTCTTAGACCCGGTCCGTCCATTTCAGATCCGTCTACAAATTCTACATAATTGCAATCTACACCTAGAAGAATAATCTTTTTGTATCCCAAACATGACGCGACGGAACAAGCGTTCGCGCCAGAATTTCCGTTATCATGAAAGTTATTAAAGTCATTAGTGCTGTTATTCCATTTATTGGTGCTTCCATATTCCAGAAGATTTACATACTGAAACCCTTCCGACTTTACCAGATCACGTATATAGAAACATTTCTTTACCGGACTATTATTAATCAAGTTTATAAATTTCTCTTTATGATTATCTGTTACTCGGTAATCAAAACAACCATGATAGGTGGGATACCAGTTTAGGCGTTCGTATGCTCGGTAAGCAGAATTCAGCCCAAAGGTGTCGTATCCCTCGAGGTCTTCGAAATTGACGTTTGCCAGGGATGGACCGTTTCCCATCAAAACAAGAGTTTCTTTACTCATAAGTCCCCCAAAAATTGTGCATCTGTGAATTAATATACTTAGAAATTTCTTCCGCATTCACGAACCACTTTTCATCTTTGTGTTGAACATGTTCGTTTAGCTTTAAATCACAACCTAAAATCTTTGCTTCCACAACAATACGTGGACAGGTGTCCCCTCCTAGGGGCTTGAAAATCAGGCCCTTTGATGTAGACAGTTTTATCATCATCTCATGGTATGGAAGGTCAGAAACCATCTCGTATTCTAGATTGTTATCTAGTGCGTACTGCTCGCTTTCTTTGGTACCCTTAATCCACGATCGAGAATTTAATATAATGTATTTCTCGTTTTTGGGATTATTCTTAATTGATTCCATAAAACGAAGGTTTCCTCGGTTAAAGGACGAGCCAAGAACGTGTGAAACTTCCTCTTTTAGTACATCCAATTTATCTAAAAATATACTTTTCTGCTTCTCGGACATGAACCAAACGTTTTTTGCATATCCATAAAAAGCTTTATTTAGTTTTCCCAAAGTAGTAGTTAAGCAATCGCATTGTTTTCCAGTTATTGCTCGGTGTTTTTCTAAAGATCTATACAGACATATTTTGTAGTCATACTCAATGATCGAATAGTTGATATTTTTACAAAAGAAAACCTTCACATGATTTTCCAGACTTGCAAAATTACAAACCAACCATTCGGCATCTTTATTCTCTTTAACGTCCTCAACGGTTAAAGTCTTACAGTGCCGACGTTCGATCTCTACTGTATCCGGTGCGTATGAAATTATTGCGTCGGTCGTCAACTCCGCGCCGCCGCCATAATCCGCAGAGAACATATCTGCTACAACTATTACTTTCTTCATAACAAATCAGCTAATAGATCATCAATTTCGGCTTCCATTTCGAGCCTACTTTCCTCAGGATACAGAGAGTTTACAAATTCTGCGTGTTTCTTTTCTTCCGTAAAGTTTTCTAGCAAATGTTTCTTGAGACTGGTGGCGCGTTCTAAGCAGTATTTTCGCTTAGTCAAGCATTCCCGGAGGGCGCGCTTATATGATTTTTCCTTTGCATACGCCCACATGGAATCCTCTTGAATAACTCCAGCCCAAACCGCACTAGTCTGAACCTTATCTAGGTTGTAGTCGACCTTAGAGATTAGTGGCACCTTTTTACCCTTCTTGTTGGGCTTGCATATAAAATCCATTTGGCCCGACCAGCTCATGGTAACTAGAGGAAGTCCGTTATAGGCCGCCTCAAACAAAGGCAGCCCATACCCCTCTCCGTGAGCAATGTTTATAAAGCCATGCATCGTGGGGTGCTGATAAAGCCAAGTGAGGGCGCCCTCGGGGAGCTCACCATGCACCAAGTACACTTTACATTTGTACTCTCCGATCTGTGATAGTAGTTTCTGGAGTCTGGCTGCGGTGTGTTCTCGATCTATTACACTATCAGAGGCTGTATTCGTCTTTACCACTAACCCAACAGTCTCGTCGTCCTTAAACTCCTGTACAAACCATCCTATAGTATTTTCAAGATTTTTTCGGGGGCCCCATTGAGCTACAGTTAGGAAGTTTTTTGTTGTAGTTAGATTTATTTCAATTGGCTCTGGTGTACTAGGTCTTACTGCATAATTTACAACTTCCACCGGCTTAGAAAGTCCCCAATTATGATGCTGGTTACCGTTTTCGTCTTGTACTGCATACTTAGTTTGCTCAAAAACCTTCTTAGAATGTTCCGATACCACTATCAACTTGTCAACGATCGCGTTACACTTATCTATCCACTGAGGTGATACCTTGGTGGTTTCTATACCTGCCGTATACCCAACATCTACATGAGCCATCTTCTGAAATTCATTGGGAATTGTTACCTGTAGCGAAATATCAAACTCCGTATTGGCCTGTTGCATATATACTGCTGTTTTTCTTATTTTTTCCCTGATGTATAAAGCCTCCGAGCTGTCGGACAAAGTCTGGCCCGTGGAACCCCATGGTATGTTTATGATATAAACATCAAACAGATCCTCCCTCGTCCTAAGTGCTCTTATGGCAAAGCGCGCTTGTTCTCCATATCCCGATCTAGAGAGTGCCGGTGCTCTAACTATAATTTTTTTCCTCATATCAAAAAGTCCTAACATCATAGGAAGAATATCCAGTTCGGCTAGACCATGAACCGCATTCTTCTGCTACTTTTGTAAACAAATCGTCCCATTTCTGCATATAGTCATCAAAATTAAATTCTTTTTGTGTCCACTCTCTGCCCGCGAGGCCGACTCTTTTTCTATCGGAAGAGGACATCTCATACAACTTCACCAGCCCTTCTACGAATTCTTCATCATTAATTCGATCCTCATAGATATAAGGAACTTCTTGCGAGCCGATAATGGCTCGTGAGGATGGCTCTAAGCCAACACCAAAGAACTGATCTCCATCCGTAACTTGAAACTGCAACCCTCCCGTCATTGTTACCATTATTGGAGTTCCACAGGACAAAGACTCGAGTGTTGCTAATCCAAAACCCTCCGCGTCCGCGATATTAATAGTCACATCTGCCATGTTATACATCAATGCCAAGTCACCGGACTCGACCTTTTCACGAGAAAACAAAACCTCACCATTTGTCATCCCCAGTTCATGTATAATAGCCTCCAAATCTTGGCCGTGTTGGTCTTTTACATCAGTGTGCATTATTAATGTCGCATTATCTTGGCCAACTCTGTCTAGAAACTTCTTAAACCACCATAAAACTGTGCCCGATTGTTTGCGACGGGCGTTTCGATTATTCCAAAAACAAACAAACTTATCATTCAAACCCTTAGAATCTCTCAAGGTTTCTATCTTTTCGTCATCAAAGGGTTTGAAAACTTCATCGTCGACAGCATGTGGAATATAGCTGCTTTTTACTTCCGGAACTACATTTTGAACTATGTCGTGAGTTAATTTTGATATACATGCTATGTGGTCATTCGAAAGATATAATGGTTTATTGAAATTTGGATAAGGATAGTTATCCCATACATGATAATATACCATAGGAACGTTTACTCGAATCTCATTCTCGATTGCCCAAAGCCATTTATAAAACCTTGGATCGGTCATAAACCATAAAATATCTGGCTTCTGTTGGCTGATCATCGCGCGGACCATATCAGGGTTACCGTAACCATCGACGGGCCAGATAATCCAGTCATCCCCCCACTGCTCAGTTTTCTGAGGTTGGTGATTGGGGTGTTTTATGGCGCCTCCAAAAGAAACAAACTGATACTTGCCGGTTTTTAGCATCCCTTCAATAATATACCTGGTCTGTGTTCCAACACCCGACGGCGACAGGGGGTGATCGCTAATTGTAAAGATCTTTATTTTATCTGACATTTTTTGTCTCCTACCGGCAGTGCTCAGTGTTTAATAGTTTACAGGCATACGGCTTGTGGCAATTCAAGCGATTCTTTATCGTAAACTTTTTTGTTATATTATAGATTGCCTGATATAGAAGTTTAAGAGCATTTTCGGTTTTCTTCGGACCACTTGTTACTCTGAAGAATTCTACTCGATTCTTTTTAGCTGTTCTCTTGAGAAGTGCGAAGTGTGTTTCCACACTCTTCGGGTCTATCTTGTGCTTTAAGCAAAAGAAGTGTTTATAAAGGGTCAACTGGTAGGTCACCAGCTTTTCCGCTTTCTTGCGGGAGTCCCACCCCCATGAACAGGTCTTCCAATCGAAGAGGTGGTAAGTATCCCCCACTTTGACAACGGCGTCGACGAAACCTTTAAAGAAGATGTTGAAGTTTTCAATTGGGACGTATAGCATTTCCTCAGATGAAAATACTTCATAGTCTCCGAAATACTCACGGAGGCCCTCGTCTACTTCGGCAAGAATCTTTGGGCCCGAAGTCTTCATCTGTTCAACGTTGGAAGGATCGACTTCTATATTCTTCTCTAAGAGAGTCTGGAGTCTCTTCTCGAACCCGAGTTGAAACACTTCTTTCTCGTTTATGTCCTCTTTGAGGAGTTTCTTCTCACATACATCATGTATAGCACTCCCAAAAGCAGTGTACTCGTTTCCTTCGAATGTATATACTTTTTCTATTCGGGTTTTCTTATGGTAGTGGGGGCAATGTGCCCAATCTTTCAGTTCAGAGTAGGATATATGTTCACGCGCTGTCATTAACTATTTCTTCAATCTTTCTATACAGAATCGGAGAAACACTTTTCACCGTTCTTGGGTCATCGAGAAAGTATTTCTCAAAACCGTTTGCAAAATATTCTTGAATCGATGTGGCCCCATAAGGAGAGGCAAATAGTCCCATCGTCAAAGTTAGTAATGTCGGATACCCGACTGTGTTCGCGAGAAAGCTATCAAACTTCGCATCGTATTCGGCATTCATAAAATACTTCGGATCTACTTTGTATCCTTCTGCTGCCAACAGATGATATAACTTTCTTCGCTTACCTATAAATTCTTGTACCAAGCTGTCTTGGTATATTTCCATTCCGTATCGAGCTTCCAAGGAATGGGCTACCTCGTGTGTGAAATTCTCCAACATATCATTGGAAGTTGGCTCTTCCGAGGTCATAAAGATACCACCATCATTAAACATAGCATTTCTGTCATTCAGAGCCACAAAGTTTCCGATGTATACCACCTCCACATTACTTAACAATGCATGCGGCAAGGTCTCTTCCGCTTCAAGACAAAACTGTCCGATATCTACACCAGAATCGGGCTCATCTACCACAAAAAGTGGTATATTATGAATATAGTATTCTCTCATTCTCGAGACTTCTCGGAAGCGGCGAGATCCATAAATGCCTGCTGGTACCCACGAATGAAATTTTCCTCAGCAATTACCATAAGAAACTCTGGGAACTCACTGGCAAACACTTCTACGGCCATTTCTACCGTGACGTCGCCAGTTTCAGGCGAAAGTGTTTTTCCAATGTAGTTGACAATCAACTCCTTTAAGCCGGTATTATCTTCAACTACAGAAGTAAGGTTTTCGTTTTCTTCTAAAATCATTTTCTTATCTCACAAATTCTTTGCGGCGAAGGTGGCGACTCTTGAGCGCTCTCCTTTTTGGAGAGTAACATGAGATGACAAATCAAACTTCTTAAACTTTTCAACTGCATGGGTTAATCCATTAGTCGTTGCATCGATGTATACATTGTCAATTTGTTCTACGTCGCCGGTTAGCACTATCTTTGTTCCTTCACCTACTCTCGTTATTATAGTCTTTAGTTCGTGAGTTGTCAAGTTTTGCGCTTCATCGATGATGATAAAGGCATTTGAGATTGACCTACCGCGAATATAAGTGAGAGCTTCTATCTCTATTGTACCCTTTTGCATGTAAATGTCAAGGGTTACTTTGTCATTTCCCATTAAAAACTGCAAGTTATCCTGAATTGGCATTAACCAGGGGGACATTTTCTCCTCCATAGTACCCGGAAGGAATCCTATGTCCTTTCCTAGGGGCTGTACGGGTCGAGAAACGATTATGCGCGTGTACCTTTGGGCACGCTCGTCTATAGTCTGCTCAAGGCCTGCAGCGATAGCACAGATGGTCTTACCACTACCTGCCTTTCCGATAGCTGTCACCACCTCAATATTCGGATTCATCAAAGCGTCCAGTAAAAAGGATTGTTCCTTATTTCTTGGCTTTATCCCCCAAACATGTGTCTTTGAAGGCAACTGTTTAAGCGGCAGTGAGTGACCCTCAAACCTAGCTAATGCTGTCTTCTTGTCGTTAGCGTTAGAAACCAACATTAGGTATTGGTTTGGATACAGGTCCTCCCTCTCAATGTAAACATCTTTCTTTTCATAGAACTGTTCGATCACTTGATCATCCACCAACACAGTTGCACAACCGGTAAATATACTCTCGCTGTTATCAACAATCTGTTGATTTTGAAAATCTTCACTGGGCAGACCAATAGCATCTGCAATCACACGCATATTAATGTCGCGCGAAACCAGAATGACCTTTCGATCCGACTCTTTTTGTGCCTTGAGCGCTGTTGCTATGATCAGGTGATCGGGAACTTTGATGTCTAGATCACGAGGCAAACAATCTTGTGTTATCCCCTGAGAACTTATCGATTTGATAAGACCTAGACCTTTTCTTATGCGTACACCTTTCTCTAGGGAACCGGAAGATCGGAGCTCATCCCATATGCGTATGATTTTGCGTGCTTGAGCACCGACTGCATCTTGGCGCTTCTTGTGTTTATCTATCTCCTCAAATACCTTAAGAGGAACATGGATATCGTTGTTTTTAAATGCATATATACTGTCAGCGTTGGTTAAGTAAACGCTAGTATCTAACACATATGTTTTCTTGCGGCTCATACAAACCCTATCTGTAGTAAGTAGAGTACTACTATTAATAATTACTTGGCTTCTTCGGAATGTCTCCTGATTGCATTATTTCTACCCGGGATGGCTTTAGCTCTTCATCTTCCTCGGTTTCGCTTAACATTCCCGCATCAGTTACTAGAGTCGACGAACTTTGAATCTTTCCGCCTCCAACATTCCATAGAAGTTTAATATCCAACTCTTCACAAACTTTCATCTCCGGAGTATTATCTGTTTTTCGATCGCCTCCATTTGCAAAATAGTCCGGCTTAATTCGTCGCAGGGCCTCGCACACGGTTCCGTCCCTGTCGTCAACACTAGTTGTTTCTCCGGTTGCGATGAGGCCTTCAAGTATTTCACAGCGTTCATCGAATGGCATAAAGATATAGCCCTTCTTCCGCATTAACCATTCATCCGAATTAACAATAACCACCACATGGCCATGCTGGGCTGCTTCCTGGATTAATCTTAAATGCCCTATGTGAACCGGATCAAAACCTCCGGAGACACAAACCTTGTGATATGGTGTTTTAGGTAAATCACTCATCACTTGTTGACTCTGTCGCTAAAAAGTTTCTTCTAACAGCGGATATTGATTCTTCCGATGCTGCAAGGCGTTCTACAGCTTTTGAAACTTCCTCTATCACGCTTGAATGATCCGGCACGGCGACTCCGCTATTCAAGTATAACTCTATCGTCGTAATTGCTTCCTGTCTATTTGCTTCTAGTCTAGCTAGAGTTGCTCGGATTATTTGTTCTGCTACCATACTACTCATACTATTGCCTCCCAATATTTGGCTCCCGTTGTTGGACTCGAACCAACGACCCTCTGATTAACAGTCAGATGCTACTACCAACTGAGCTAAACGGGATTAGAATTCTTACTATCTATAATACACTATATAGTGTTTAACCTTCACATCTTTTTCTGCGCTTGGCTGGGGCGGCTGGATTCGAACCAACAACTTCCCGGGTAACAACCGGACGTTCTGCCAATTGAACTACACCCCATTAATGGTCTCGGTGGTAGGATTCAAACCTACGACTTCCTGCTCCCAAAGCAGGCGGACTATCAGACTGTCCTACACCGAGATATATGGTGGAGGTGACAGGAGTCGAACCTGCGACCTGATGCGTGCAAGGCAACTGCTCTCCCAACTGAGCTACACCCCCATTCATGGTGCCGGCACCATGATTCGAACACGGGACCTGATGATTACAAATCAACTGCTCTACCACCTGAGCTATACCGGCTTCTTTGTCCATAGTACTGTATAAGGCAAATAGTTCTTGGGGTTTACTACTTCTACTGGTATCAACCCGTCACGGTGGCGCCAGTGTAGAACCTTAGCGTCAATATCCATGTTTAATATATATTTCTCGTCTATCTTAGGATAGTGAAAATTATAATGCCCTCGTTCAGAAGGATATACTGTTGAACCTTTTTTAATAATCATTTATACATTATACTAGGTCTGACGCCAGAATTCAAGACTATTTGACATATATGTTCTAAACGTTCGATATGTTCGAACGCGGTCCATGGATTATCTCCGATAGAGCAAACCCCATGATTTGTTTGCCCTACTACATCATATTTTATCTCTCCTTCATTCAGCCCAAGAGATTTCGACGTTGCGTCAGCTAACTCTTGCGATACTGCCGGTAAAAGTGGAACATTTGGGCCCACTCGTGTATATCGGTATATCTCCGGAAATTGTGATGACATACTTTTGAGATCCCATCCTGCATACATAGCGGCCACTATGTTTGTCGAATGTACATGAAGTACACAACGTGTTTTTTTAGAATCTTTTAAAAGTTGCCAATGCATCTCCAATTCGCCTGACGGATTTGTTTCCTTATTAACTGCTAGTTGGTTATCCTTCTGGATAGGAAGACATTCAACGAACTCCGGGTGAATGAGATATTTCCTTACAGCTGATGGGGTAATATATACCTTGTCGTCTTTTGCAACACGAAGTGAACAATTACCATCGCGAGTGGTAATCCACCCACGTTTATAACACTCCCTCATAACATCACCGATCGCCGTCTTCATCTTCTGTGCACCACTACTGTATACAGTCCTTTCCAGTTTATTGGTGCAGTTTTTCGAATATAAGTGGCTTCTAGTTTGTGAGGAGTCTCGATGTATAGAGTCTGCCCTAAAGTTCCATTTTTAATCTCATAGAGATTATCTGGTCCAAATTCTATAGCAGCCTCTAAGATGAGTAAGTCCTTTTCGTCAGTTGTCACTACTTCTTTTTTCTACGAGTCTTTTTATGAAGCTTTTCAAACAAGAGCTTTTTCCACAGTGTTCCTTCGATCTCATCTTTTGGCATATTCAAGGAATAAAGTCCGGCAAGAAGAAGACGTATTTCTCGATTTGAGAGATACACTGTTTTTAAAAATGATGGTAACTTTTTCTCTTTTTCATCCGACATCCACAAGCCCTCGTATTCCTAATAAATAGTCACTTTGAAAGGTATTGGCGACATTCCCTCTAATCGATTAGAATAGTATACATTAATTTACACACAATAATTGGTAAACACCCTACCATCGTGATTGCAGCTGCGAGATAAATTGAGATTATCATCCCTGCAAAAAATCGTACTGCTTTGCTGGGCTGCTTCACCTTTTCTTTCGCGACTTCTTAGATCTCTCTTCCATCTCTTTCACCATTGCAGCTATTTCTGGATCCATTCTACTCTTGACCGCATAATAGGGCTTTGTATTTCTAGCCAATTGGTGGATCTTGACATGAAGGCTTCGATCTTCCTCTTTCACTAGTGCCCGATGGGCAGCTGCCTCTTCGAATGTCTTAAATTTTCCAACTACTTTCCAAGGCAATCCCTCTTCGTGGTTGCCATCTACTTCTTTAGTACTCATTCTGTTTTCCTTCCATAGATAAGTTATAAAACATATTATACACTATAGAAAGATTTTGTCAAGAGTTAATCAAAATATCCTGATTTATAATAAACGTAGCCAGTTACATATGTGGAGTCTTGATTCCAAGGAGGAAGATGCACTGTTAAAACTTTTTGTGTCGCATCTTCTGGACGCCAAATCAGCTGCAGATTTCTTAACTTGTCGTCCCACATCCAATCAAATTCATTACCCAGCTTTCTCTCATAGGCATTATGACAGTTCCATTGCTCCATAGTCAGAGCTGCTATTAGGTTATCATGTAGATCATGACCTGTATTTAGCTCTACGTTGTGGCCGCAAATTGCTAGAAACAGTGAGCCAGCTGTATCCTCTTCCACAGCTAGACTAACGAAACCCTTTATTAATTCTGTGTCTAGGGTCTCATTGCACCAAAAGAGGAGAAGAGATTCCTCATCTGGCTGGTGTCTCCAGCACGACATCGTTGCATACAGTTCTCCATACTCTGCCTGTCTAACTTCTTCCTCAGAAACATTATCAAGGCAAGAACATAACAAAAAAACTAATAAGAATAATCTATACACCCTATTAATATATATTATAATACAATATATTTGTATGTGTCAAGTAATATTTTATATTATTCAATCATAAGATATTTTTTACTACTGCCTCGCAAAATACTTTAACTTCATTATCAGAAAAAGTATTTCGGCAGTAGTTAGCCATCACAGATACAAAACGAATATTTCCTTTTATATAACCTTTATTATTATCAATTCTATCTAATGATGCTCTAGCTGGGGATTTGCTTTCTTGTTTTGAGGAATTATTTGGAAGGATAAGATCCCACCCAGTAAAAGGACACTTACCTTCTTGGCTTTCCCATAGTTCTTTTAGGTAGTCTAAATCAATATCGCTTTTACCTTTTTTATAAGTTCTACTTTTTATACTTCTCAAGAAATATCTAAATTTAGAAAACTCATCTGATTTTCGTTTATAGCCAAGAATGCGACTGGCGTCTCCAACATAATTTCCCAAACTTTTAACATTAGCCTTACCGGAACAAGTTCTAGAACAATAACTTGGTCGTCCGACCTTTTGACTTCTATTATATTCTTTTTTATTTCTATCAAAATGTGCCCCGCAGATGGGACAGATTAATGTAATTTTTGACATCTTCACCCTCCATAGTAAGTAGTCTATGGAGGGTGGAAACGCCTAATAATTTGGTGGAAGTGGCGCGATTCGAACGCGCGTCCAAAGCATATCCTATTTCAAGTCATTCACAGGTATAGCTTATTTCTCTAAATAAGCAAAGTATCAGCCCTGATTCAATCCGCTCAAAGAAGTAAAAGCGCTTTATTTGTCAAGTCCTTCTTGGACACCCGGCGAAGGACAAACCGGGGATCAAGCAGCTAGTGCTAAACCGTAATCTGCGTCGTTTGCAGTTATATGTTTCTAACTAATATTTTATGTGATTGAGTTAGCTGTCACAACCTGCACTATCCATTTTCCTTACCCTGTCGAAACCTGTCACCCCCGTATTATTTTCCTTGACAACACCCAGCAGATCGTTTACTATGTATTATCACTGTAGTTCTTCTTTATGTTATACCTTTTCTTAAGTACTGTTAATGTCTCATCTGTAATACCTAGTATTCTTGTCATTTCTTTGTTAGTGTTAGTAATACTAATAACAGAATTAAATAAAGCCTCTTTTACAATAGAGACTATATTGGACCAGAGATTGAAGCCATATAGTTTTCCATTAGTTAGCCTGCTAGCGCATTCTATCTTAAGGCCTATTATTTCCTCGAGGGTTAAAGCCGAGAGCATTATTTCAAATGCCTCGTTAGATTTTCCTTGGTTTCTCAGATTATTAGAGAATGATAAATCTTTACTAAACCCTAGGGAAGCTGACTTCCTTGGTTTCATTTACAATAAATGTTCAATTATATCGTCTAAGTCCAGAAACTTGGCTATTTCCTGCAGCTCAAATTCTGGCATGTCTGTCTGGCCGTCAATACCGTCGTCAGGTACATCTGCCTCTGCGGCAGCGGCAGCCTCAGGCTCCTCGGCAGTCACAGCTAACTCGCCTTCAAACTTATCAAAGTATAGCGCTAGATTCTTGAGGAGATACTCTTTAAACAGAACAATATCTTCCGGGTGGTCTAGATCATCGAAAGTGGAGAGAATCACTTTCTCAATGTTTTGGAAATCAGTGTATGCTCTATTTCGACCAGTTTTGTCTTCCCCGTCTAATCCAAAAGTATCTTTAGGGTCTACTTCAACTTCTTCTTCATCCTCCACACTGATGAAATCCGGATCATCCTCGGGACGATCTCCGATATCAATTTCAACTTCTTCGTTGATGGGTGCACCTAGTTCTTCGTCTTCGCCGGCGTCCTTGCGCATTTCCTCGGGAGCTAAAGCCTTCTCCACAGCGGACAATATGTGGTTGCGATATGAAAGACGCTGGTTTTTATCTGTTGTAAGGGACTTGTACCCAGTTTCTATAACAGATAGAATGTTAGAGTTTTTAAGCAAGTCCTCTAGAGAATTAATTCCGGTACTGTCGTGCTTAGCAACAGATGCTACAGCAGACTGGGCCTCATTCAAAAACTCGCGAATAATAGAGCGCAACCTCATCTCATCCTTCTGCTCTGCCAGATTACTCTTATTTTTCTTTTTGGTTACAATTTTAATAGCTGTTCGAACACTTTCGCGAAGTTTCAGTTCCTCAGCAAATTCTTTACGATCAATCATTTTTAGCCCACCGATATTCCTAATAAATAGTCCATTACTTCATTAACTATCTTTTCTTCTTCGCCAATAAAGCTCTTGGGATGCCTCTTTTCCTTTTCGGATCCAGTAACATCTGGCGCCCGGCCCGAAAATCCTGCCACAGCGCCCCCACCCATTGCTGACAGCTCTTCAAGCTTTCCTTTAAGTATATCATAAGAAGCTTGATCAAAAAAGCCCATGATAGCTTCATACTCTTCCGGGTCTGCGCCCTTCAGCGCCTTCCTTAATGTGGTACCCGACATTTCGCCATAGCCCGGAACATCGAGCTCCACATGTGGTGCGACAGCAATATAACCGTGTTTGTCTAGCCCTAGCATGCTTTCTCCGGACCTATAGGTCTTGTAGTAAGCGGGAGTTCCTTTTTTAGTGAGTCCGTCTATATTCGCAAACCTCGGGCTCTCACGCATGTCCTTGTCTCCAACCGCAAAAACAACGGAGGTAGACGACTCGTCAAACATTCTAGTGATTTCTTGTGCCTGATAAGGACTTCTAGTCTGTATAATTTGACCCTCCGGAACTCCGTGCCCCATCATGATTGTCTTCTTTTCTTGAAAAGTTAAAGGCGACTTATCACCGGTTTTGTTAGAGGTGGCAACAAATGTGTTTTTAATCCCAAACTGATCAGCTAACGCCTGATATGTCTGAAAATGGTGTCGTCCCATTGGTTGGAATCTGCCAGGATAGATCGCTATGACTCGATTCTCAGATTGCTCATTTAAAGCCCAGTTAACGGCCTCCGCTAACGCTATTTTTACATCTTTAGCATTTCTGATAAGCGAAGTGATTGGGACTCCGTTGGATATTTGGTTATAAAGTGTTTTATTAGAATTCTTAGTATACGGTAAATTCAAAGCCCACTCTGTAATGGTCCTTGTTACAGAGTAGCCATCAGAACCCCAGAAAACTGTAAGATTTTCATTTTGTTGAAACTTTGCAGATTTGTCGACAGCAAAGTTGGCCTTACTAAACTCTAGGCGATCAACAAATTTAACTCCATTTCCAATATGATCGACCGCGACATAACCCTCTGGATTGCTCGCTAGAAGATCGCCCGATCCGTCATCTATAAAATGCTTAGTATTATATACGGCATTGTTGTACTTCTCGATAAATATATTTTTTGCTTCAAAGAGCAGACGAGAGACCCTGAGAATATTAAGTATGTCTTCTTTCTTTTCATCAAAAGAACGCATTTTTTCTTCGCCATTTAGGGTGGCTTTCATTTTCCCCTTCTCGGATTTTAATTTATCAATTTTCTTCTCAAGGCGCCCCATATACCAGCTCTTAAATCCTTCAAAAGATTTCTCCGGACTTTCAAGAAACTGGCCCGCCCTGATCTCGCTATTGATGTACATGTTTAGAAGAGCCGAAGGGAGTCCCTCGTAGTTAATTTTTTCATTAACCTGATCGGCCGCGGCAACCAACTCTTTTACCCTAGATTCCTCTTCGTCAGTTAAAGTAACTGTCCCAGTGTCGTCGGTGAAGAAAGCATCATCAAACCAAACCCCCGGGACTCGATTAAGTCCGCTAACGTCTGCTCCAAACGATGCTCCACTATCAAAACTATCGTAAGTTGTGTGAAAAACAATACCAAACTTGGACTTACCAACCTGTTTACCTAGATTTGAATCTACCGGGACTGCGTACGTAATAGTGTTTGGTTTAAACGTGTAATGAGCTTCTCCATCGATTTCAACAACATCTAACATTTCGTCGTCAAACATGAAGTCACCCTGAAGGATCTTTTGGATTCCTAGGGAGGGCATATAACGTAGGGCCTTTGTTAGCTTGTCAACTAATCCGGGAGCATGTCCGTGGTTTCTCTGGACATCTTCGGGCGTGTAATTAATTTTTGGTTCTTTGTTAAAGATAGACTTTGTACCAACAAAGAATTTTCCATTCTCGGGATTAATCCCAGCAAAAATAGCGGGCGCGCCATCCCACTTAACGGAGGTTTGAACTCGTGATTTAGAATTACCCCTTAGGCTCTCTAGAAGCTCTAAAAGAAAGGCCCGGGCCATATCATAACCCGGGGCCCCCTGTGTGAGAACAAGCTCTTCAAGGTGGGTTAGATGAGTGTTGGCTTTTCCTTCATCCAGAAGAAACATTGTCTGGTCAACTCTCCTTGTTCTCTTCTAAAATGTTAACCTGTTCTTCGAGAACTTGAACTCTTTCTTGAAGTTTCCGAGTGTGTCTGCGTACTTCCTTAAGGCTTGCTTTAGCATTTTCAATACGTAAAGAATCTCTTTTAGTTCTTGGCGTAACAGCCCCAAGAACCTCAGAAATAGATTGAATATAACTAGCAAGACTCGGGGC
>TARA_R110002012_G_scaffold13845_16_pt1 | contig 51070 bp, 42 predicted proteins | sample TARA_R110002012 | Tara Oceans TARA_R110002012 (sample SAMEA4396515) | marine metagenome | biome: Westerlies Biome; feature: [DCM] deep chlorophyll maximum layer (ENVO:01000326); material: water (ENVO:00002006), including particulate matter (ENVO:01000060) such as... | depth 40 m
TAACCAGCAGCGGCAAAAAAGTCACCTCGGCCGACATGTGGTGGAAGCAGCGCCGGCCTGAAATTGTAGAAGACATTGAACGGGAGATGTACGGCCGCCTGCCGAAAAACATCCCGGCAGTGACCTGGGAAGTGAAAATCACCGACAAAGAGTTCGTAGGCCGCATACCTGTTATAGCTAAGCAATTGGTGGGGCATGTCGACAACAGCGCATACCCGCTCATCAATGTCGACATCAACATGATGCTGGTGGTGCCCACCAATGTGAAAGGCCCTGTACCCGTTTTAATGATGTTTGGCCGTCCCTCATTCCCTTCACCAGCCCAGCCTTCCAATAGCGACATGGAGACCCTGAATGCTGCTTTTAAAGAAATGATGATTAAGAGCAATCCTGAGGTAAAGGAAATTTTTGATCGTTATCCCGCCTATACGCCCGTCACGAAACTGCCCGGCCCTAACTTCTTTGCACCGGCTCCTACCGGCGATTCTCCCCCCACGGAGCAGCTGTTGGCAGCGGGCTGGGGTTATGCCACCATTGAGCCTGCCAGCATCCAGGCCGACAACGGTGCCGGGCTCACCCGGGGGATTATTGGCCTGGTGAACAAAGGCCAACCACGCAAACCTGAAGACTGGGGCTCACTGCGTGCGTGGGCATGGGGAGCCGCAAGAGGCCTCGACTATTTGGAAACAGACACCCTGGTAGATGCAAAGAAAGTGGGTATCGAAGGCGTATCACGGTACGGAAAAGCTGCCCTGGTAACCCTCGCTTTGGAGCAGAGATTTGCCGTAGGATTGATCGGATCTTCAGGAAAGGGAGGCGCTGTACTTCACCGACGTGTTTTTGGCGAAGCCGTGGAAAACCTCACTGGTTCGGGCGAATACCACTGGATGGCGGGCAATTATCTTAAATATGGCGCCTCCAAAGCAAAATTTGGCAGCAAGACAGGCTGTGACCTGCCCGTTGATTCTCACCAATTAATTGCACTGTGTGCTCCTCGTTTAACATTCATCAGCTACGGAATACCAGAAAAAGGCGATGCCAAATGGCTGGATCAGCAGGGAAGCTACATGGCTACGGTGGCGGCCGGCCCGGCATTCAAGCTGTTAGGCGTCAAAGACATTGGAGTCTCCAATAATTATCAGACTGAGCAAATGCCGCCCGTTCTCACAGGTCTGCTCGGTGGTGAGCTGGCATGGCGACAACATGACGGAGGGCACACCGATGCCCCCAACTTCCAATATTTCATTCCATGGGCAAGCAGCTTTTTAAAGTACGAGAAAACACAATAACTCAGGCTGCAACCTAAGTGTAGGCCTGATTTGATATTGCTTGTGACCAGGGAGGGTGTCCTCAACCACTCACCACAGTTTTGCAACAAATTCTCCCCGTCAAAGTATACTCATTCCATGCGGTCATAAGAGCATCAGTATGATTAATGAGTATCAGGAGTTTAAGCTGAACAGCATACTTAGTCGATACATCGACTGCGTGTGGACAGAAAGCTATACAAAGCGGCCCGAAAACAAAGGAAGAACCTACCTGGTGGCACCAGACAATACAGTGGAACTGATCTTTACCTCCGGTACGCTCGAAAGAAAAATAAAAGATGGGCTGGGAAAAGTAGAGGTTTTGGGAAGTCACCTATCAGGATTGAAAACCATTGCACAGGATGTAAAAGTTGACGGAGAAATGAACCTTTCTGTTCGTTTCAAGCCCCACGGACTTTACCCATTTATCAAGCCACGCCTTCAGGAAACTATCAATCAGTCAATTCCAATTGAAGACCTTTTTGGAAAAGATATACTGGAGTTGGAGAGCAAGCTCTTTGAAACCAACTGTCTGCTGGATAGGGTCAGGCATATTGAAGCCTACTTTATGAAAAGACTCCTGACGCTCAATCGGCAGGCTGACGCTACCTTCGACTACCTGATTAACCGCATTGTGGACGGCAGGGGCGCTCACCGCATACTCGATCTGGCTGAAGAAACTGGCGTTACCATAAAAACTTTTGAGAGAAAATTCTTGCTAAACCTGGGTGTGTCACCCAAGCAGTGCGGGCAGCTGATTAGGTTGTTTCATACACTGAAAGCCACCAACAAAGCCAGCCAGGTCAACCTGACAAGCATTGCCCACGACAATGGCTTTTATGACCAGATGCACTTTATCAAAGAAATGAAGAAGTTCACACGCCTAACACCCGGAGAGTACCTAAAAGCTCCAAGGGAATTGCAGATGCCCATTTTCACAAGAAACTGAAGCTAAACATCTTTTGTCCAGTTTTTACTATCCTGCTGTGTTGTAACCTCGCAATTTTGGTAATTAAAATCATAGCTGGCTTCCTCTATTTCACCAAGGCATACTCAAGGATATCTAAGTAGATACAACACTGACTGATGAAAAAATTTGCATCTATTCTTCTTGCAATATTCCTCGGCTTTATCGCTGGAAGGCTTGCTGCCAGCAACCACCAGGGTGAGGTACCCGGCACACTTTTATTCCGGGTAGTTTCACCCGATGGCACAACTGAATCCTACCTCTTTGGTACTCACCACGCCTTTAGCAAGTCTTTCTTTGATACACTGAAAACTGCGAAGGACAAACTCATGGCAGCGGATATCGTGATTACAGAATCAGACCCCGCACCCGGGCACACAGCCAACGACATTGTGAACGCCCGCACGGCTGACACTCAATGGTCAAAATACCTGACAAAAACTGACCTGGCCTACTTACGAGAGCGCCTGCAACACAGCCCCGCCAACTTTGAAAAGCTGCGGCCTGAGGAACTGCACGCAGCTCTCAACAGAGAATACACCATTAACACCTGCAACACAAGATCCGCCGCCGATCCCAATCTCTCAATCGACGAATATATCGGCTTTCTTGCCAAGCAGGCAGGCAAGCGGGTGATTGGCCTGGAAACGGCCGAAGAGCAACTGGAATTGATCAGGAAAGACATTGAAGGCATGCCACCAAAAGTGCATAAAAAACGTCTGTCCCGGCTTATAAAATTAATAAAGAGCGGAGGTGATGCCCAAAGCTGCGAAGCCACCAGCATGTACCGGGAAATGGCCTTTGATTACCGGCTAACGGAGCCCTGCCGTAACAGCCTCATGCTGACCGAACGCAACGCCCGATGGATAGAAAAAATCGTTGGCGATCTCCAGTCATCAAGCTGCTTTGTCGCTGTCGGCTTGAGTCATCTACAGTTTGAATGCGGATTGATCAGTCAGCTGAGAGAAAGAGGGTTTGTGGTGACGCCCGAGGAAACTCATTAACGGCCCTCACTTACACCACCTCTATATTTCGTACCCGCCATGGCTTTGGTGGGAAAGTTTTGTCTGTCTGACGGTTACAAGTATCACTCAGTTTAAACTCAATAATTAACGAAATGAATGAGCGGTAAAAATACAGGTTGATCGGTTCTATAATGTTACCAACTACATAAGTAACATTATAAACCGTAAACATACCGTTATGAAAAAACTTCTACACCTCATGCTGCTCAGCCTGTTTGTATCACTGGCTGATGCACATGCCTTCGGGCAAATTGTATCGGGTAGGATCACCGACCAGGACGATGGTTCACCTATCCCGGGCGTAAATATTGTAAAAAAGGGATCAACCCTGGGCACAGTTTCCGACGTAAACGGCCACTACCAAATTGAGCTGGATCCAGCAGATAAGAACATCCTTGTATTTTCATTCCTTGGCTACGTCACCCAGGAGGTTGACGTCGGCAAGAGAACTATAGTCGACGTGGCGCTGTCGGCAGATGTTCAGCAATTGCAGGAAGTAGTCGTAACTGGGCTGGCGTCACAACTCCAGGGCCGAGTAGCCGGTGTTTCCGTTGTAACAAGAGGCCGGAAAAAACAGCAATACCAGCCTGTTTCCCAGGAAAGCTACGCCAAAATTGAAGAATCTGGCTTTCAAAAGGTAACCAAGAAACCTCTGTCTACCTTCTCAGTTGATGTGGACGGTGCATCGTATAGCAACATGCGTCGGTACATTGAAAGTGGCTCGCTGCCTCCGAAAGATGCTGTCAGGGTCGAAGAAATGATCAATTACTTTGACTACGATTACGCTCAGCCCGAAGGAGAGACACCTTTTAGCGTGAATTATGAGCTATCGTCATGCCCCTGGAACAAAAAGAACCTGCTCCTGCATGTGGGGTTACAGGGCAGAAAAATTGAAATGGATCAACTGCCTCCCTCCAACATCGTCTTCCTCATCGATGTTTCGGGGTCGATGTCCGATCCTGACAAACTCCCCCTTCTGAAATCATCACTAAGGCTACTGGTTCAGCATTTACGACCGGTTGACCGGGTCGCAATGGTTGTTTATGCGGGAAGTTCAGGTCTGGTTTTACCTTCGACCGATGGCAACCGAAAGGATGTCATTCTTGCGGCGCTGGACAAGTTATCTGCTGGCGGATCGACTGCTGGTGGCGAAGGATTGAAGTTGGCATACAAAGTGGCCGCAAGGAATTTTATTGAAGAAGGTAACAACAGGATTGTACTTGCAACGGACGGGGACTTTAACGTTGGCTTGCAAAGCAATGATGAAATGGAACAGCTGATCGAAGAAGAAAGAAAAAGGGGTATCTCCATTTCAGTATTAGGCTTTGGTAGAGGGAATATCAAAGATGACAAAATGGAGATCATCGCCGACAAAGGAAATGGCAACTACTCCTACATCGACAATCTGCTCGAGGCCCAAAAGGTACTTGTGAGTGAGTTTGGAGGCACCTTCTTCACCATCGCCAAAGACGTAAAATTCCAATTGGAGTTTAACCCGGTTCATGTGACAGAGTACCGCCTCATCGGCTACGAAAACAGAATTCTGGACGATGAAGACTTCGACAATGACAAAAAAGATGCGGGTGAGATAGGTGCCGGGCATTCGGTGACAGCACTCTACGAAATTGTACCAGCCGGAAAGAAAGGCACTGCTTCAGGGTTGAAGTACCAGAACTCACAGCCATCAGAGGTGGCACTTACAAGCAACGACCTGGTAACTTTAAAACTCAGGTACAAAAAGCCCGATGGGTTCAGAAGCCAACTGGTGGAATTAGTGGTAAAAGATGAGCCGGTGGCACTGGAAGCTACGAGCGCAAATTTCCGGTTTTCAGCCTCGGTAGCTCAGTTTGGCATGCTTTTAAGGGACTCCGACAAAAGAGGTTCAGCTACGTGGGAATCAACCTACGACCTGGCTGTCAATGCCCGGAGCGACGACCCAAAGGGCTATCGTGCTGAGATGATCAGGCTGGTGGAAACTGCCAGTTTGCTTGACACCCCTTTAGATAACTAAAAAAGAAGACCGGCCGGTAGCTTCAAACTCACCGGGCCGGTCTTTTTGTTATTTTCCAGAGACGAAACTATGCAACCCTTTCCAGAGCAGGAATAAAACCACCTAATAGTTTTTCGAAAGGCTTTTTAAGTAAAATCTATTAGATTGACTTTCCCTTTTTGAGCAAAAAAAGGGCTTTCGTTATTCTATTTTCAACACCTCATGAAAAAACACCTACTCGCCATCGTCGTTTGCCTTGTTACCTTCAGCGCCGTCTCACAAGAAACCCCGACGATCAAATGGTGGAACCCAGCCGAACATGCATTCCCCGTCATTGAAGGACAAGCCTGGGCAGGCGAAACCAAAGCTCCTTACGACAGGCTACCGGCCAGGGCGGAAGGCAAGGTTCCACCAGCAGTTTGGAATCTTTCTCAACATTCAGCAGGCCTGATGGTACGCTTCCGCTCCAATTCTTCGCAGATTGTTGTTCGCTATATTTCGAAACCGAAGGGAGAAGGCAACAACTACGGCATGGATCACATGCCCGCCACGGGCGTAAGTGGTGTCGACCTCTACGCCATTACTAATGACGGACAGGAAATCTGGTGCGCTGCCAAACGAAACTTTGGTGATACCATTACCTACCGCTACGAAGGGCTAAGGCCCAACGACCAATTCCACGAGCTGGGCCGAGAATACCGCCTTTATTTGCCGCTTTACAATTCGGTTTCCTGGCTGGAAGTGGGCGTGGAAACCAGTGCTCATTTCAAGCCTCTGCCTGTGCGAAAAGAAAAGCCTATCGTCGTGTACGGCACCTCCATTGCTCACGGTGCCTGCGCTTCCCGGCCCGGCATGGCGTGGACATCGATATTGGGGAGAAAAATGGATAGGCCACTGATCAACCTGGCTTTCAGCGGTAATGGCCGTCTCGACAGCTCCGTCGTAGATTTTGTCAATGAAATCGACGCCAAAGTGTTTGTGCTCGACTGCCTGCCCAACCTGATTCCAGGCACCTGGGAAAGGCTCGGCATCAACGGAGAACAGGGGCTAAAGAACCGGGTACTAACGTCAGTTCGTGCTTTGAGGGCAAAGCATCCCACTACACCAATTTTGCTGGTGGATAACGCTGGCTATACAGACGCCCTTGTCAACGACGATAGAAAGTGGCAATACACCACAGCCAACCGTGTACAACAAGAGGCATTTTATCAGTTAAAAAGAGAAGGGGTAAGCGGGCTCTTCTACCTGACTAAGGAGGAGATTGGCCTGGGACTGGACGATACGGTAGATGGCACTCATCCCACCGACCTCGGCATGCTTCACTATGCGCAGGGCTACGAAAAAGCGTTGAGAGCCATTCTCAATGAACCTGTTGGTCTTGCCTCGACTACGAAACCTGTCACGCAATACAGAGAGCCCAACAACTATGATTGGGAAGAAAGGCACAATGAGATTTTGGCGATGAATGACAAAGAACCACCTAAGATGGTCTTCCTCGCCAATTCTATTATTCACTTTTGGGGAGGTTTGCCCAGAACCAAAAGAGTGGTGGAAGAAGAGTCATGGAAAACATTGTTCACGCCCGCAGGCATGCGCAACCAGGCCTATGGCTGGGACAGGGTGGAAAACGTCCTCTGGCGGGTATACCATGGCGAACTGGATGGATTTGAAGCCAATAAGATCTTCATCATGATAGGCACCAATAACTTGCACCTGAATACAGATGACGAAATTCTGGAGGGGTTGGGACTGTTGCTTGACGCCATCAAAATCCGCCAGCCAAAAGCGGAAATTACGCTCATGGGGCTTTTGCCGAGGCGAAACAACGAGCAACGAGTGGCAGATCTAAACCTTGAAATGGCCAGGCTTTCAAGCAATAAACAAGTCAGGTACGCAGATGTAGGGCCGATCTTTTTGAAAAAGGACAACAAGATAGACGAAAGCCTTTTCTCAGATGGGCTGCATCCCAATGCTGCTGGTTATGTGAAGATGAGAGAAGCACTGAAGCCGTTGGTCGAAATACCAAAGGAGATGAAGGCCAAAAAATAATCCTGAACCACCACGTTCCCAGCTGACACGATTTGCCTCCATGCTCCAACTACAACGAACCACTTCTGAAAATCCAGACTTCGTCAAGCTTGTCAAGCAACTGGATATGTACGTGACAGCCATGGACGGTGAAGACCATGCCTTTTATGCCCAATACAATCACATCGACAAGATCAGGCACGTAGTGGTGGCTTACGATGGAGAAACAGCTCTCGGCAGCGGCGCTATCAAAAAATTCGACGCCACCACTATGGAAGTCAAAAGAATGTACACTTCTCCTGAAGGCAGAGGGCGGGGAATTGCCTCTAAAATTCTCTACGAGTTAGAGCGATGGGCTACAGAGCTTTCCTGCGAATATTGTATTTTAGAAACCGGCAGGCAGTACGAAAATGCCATCCGGTTATACAAAAAAGCTGGCTACACGGTGATCGAAAACTATGGACAATATGCCAATATGGCCAGCAGCATCTGCTTTGCGAAGGAGCTACAGAAGCAACCGACAGCCTGACTTTACGCTAAAAACGATTCTCCCATGACGTCAAAAAACCTCCTAACCCTCCTCCTGATTTGCTTCTCTGGCTACGTGTATGGGCAAAAGTCCAGGCCCAACATCGTTTTCATTCTCACCGACGACCAGCGTTGGGATGCCCTGGGCTATGCGGGTAACACAATCATTCAAACACCGGAAATGGACAAGCTGGCCCGTGAGGGTGTCTACTTCAAAAATGCCTTCGTCACCACCCCCATTTGCGCAGCCAGCCGGGCTACCATCATCACCGGACTGTACGAAAGGAAACACAAGTACACTTTCCAGCAGCCTCCGATCAACAATGAATTCACCGACAACAGTTATCCATCCGTGCTGAAAAGTGAGGGCTACTACAGCGGATTTTTGGGGAAAATGGGTGTGAATTTTGAAAACAAAAGAGACACGAGCCTTTTCGACGTATACAAGCCCGAACCCGTTGGGGCCTACTTCAGGCTGGTAGAAGAAGGCACCAGGCACAAACACACCACCGACGTGATCAGGGACAATGCCATCGATTTTATCGAAAATGCGCCAGAAGACAAGCCGTTTTGCCTTTCCATTAGCTTCCATGCGCCTCACGCCGACGATAGCTCACCGCAGCAGTACTTCTGGCCCCAGGAGGTAGACAGCCTGTACAAAAATGTGACTATCCCAGGCCCGGCCATGGCCGACGACAACTACTTCATGAAGCTGCCGTTGCCTGTGCGAGAAGGCTTCAACCGAACCCGCTGGAACTGGCGGTTCGATAGCCCGGAAAAATACCAGCAAATGGTAAAGGGCTACTACCGGATGATCACCGGGATAGACCGAGCCATCGCCAAAATACGAACAGCGCTGGAAGCAAAAGGAGTTGATAAAAACACAGTCATCATCCTCATGGGCGACAACGGCTACTTTCTCGGGGAACGCCAGCTCGCTGGCAAGTGGCTGATGTACGAACCGTCGCTGCGTGTGCCACTGATTATCTATCATCCGTCAGGCGTTGGTTCAAAAACGGTGGAAGACATGGCACTGAATGCCGACATTGCTCCCACTATCCTTGACTTTGCTCAGGCCAAAATTCCAGCGTCTTATCAGGGCATGAGCCTCACTGGTCACACCAAAAAAACGAAAATGGCTGTACCACGACGGGACGCCTTCCTGTGCGAACACCTCTGGGACTTTAAGCCTATCGCTGCCAGTGAGGGCATACGAACCGAGAAATACAAGTACTTCAGGTACAGGGATATTCCAGATTCTGAAGAACTTTACGACCTTGTCAACGATCCATGGGAAACAAAAAACCTGGTACAAGACAAGGCATCGCAGAAGATACTGGCATCGCTTCGTAAGCAGTGCAATGAGGAAATTGAAAGTCTGTCCAAATGAAGAGGCGTCAAAAGACTACAAAAGTTTCGCTGGTTTAGCTGAGGAACACTGCGGCATGAGCCAGGCTGGCTGCCCAGCCTAAAGTTGACAATCCAAACTTTTGTAGTCTCTTGCAAACGGGAGCCGAACTCCTCTGAGATGGTGCCACCAGCTATCGCTGTGGGCACCACTGCCGCATGTCGCGCCCACAACGAAGGCCCTTGCCGAATTGGTGGCACGACCATTAAATGACTAAAGGGCACTAGCGACCCTTGCCGCAAACCACCCCTCCAATTGCCGCTTCTGCACCGGAGGAATTTATAAGGATGAAGGTATTTTTGTAATTACAGCTAGTACAAAAACAATAGGTGATGGGAACAAAATTCAAATCAGTCGATGAGTATATCGGCACTTTTCCTGAGGAAGTGCAGTCGATTTTGACAGCCCTGAGGCAAACAATTAAACAAGCGGCACCCCAGGCAGAAGAGCTGATCAGTTACAACATGCCTGCTTTCAAACAAAATGGTTTTCTGGTATCATACGCCGCCTGGAAAAAGCATATCGGCATGTATCCGGTGCCAGCGGGTGACCAGGCCTTCCAAAAAGCCATAGCTCCCTTTACTACCGAAAAGTCGACGGCACAATTTCCGCTAAACCAACCCATGCCTCTGAAACTGATTGCGCAGCTGGTTGCATTCAGACTAAAGGAGAACAACCAAAGAGTCCAGTCTACCTCAAAAAAGTAAAACACCATGGAAGCAGCACCTTCTCACAAATTCAAAACAGTTGAAGAATACTTCGCCGCATTTCCTGAAAAAACACAGCAACTGATGGGAAGTCTGAGGGCAACGATCAAAAAAGCAGCCCCTCAGGCAATAGAGAAGATTAGCTACAACATGCCAGCCTTCATGCTTGAGGGCATGCTGGTGTATTACGCCGCCTACGATAAACACATCGGCTTTTACCCCACCCCTTCCGGTATTGAAGCTTTCAAAAAAGAACTGTCTGGCTACAAAGGCGCTAAAGGCTCGGTTCAGTTTCCAATCGATAAGACGCTGCCGCTAGACCTTATCGGCCAGGTCGTAAAATTCAGGGTAGAGGAAAACCTGGATAAGGCCAGAGAGAAAAAGAAGAAATAACACTTCGCTACTTACTTCACGTAGATCTCTTGCGGCGATTAGCCCTTCTATTCACCGCATAATTTGCGGATATTATTTCTGAATGCGGAGAATAACAAGTATATTTAACGCATATTATGCGGAGATTACTACCATACATCTATCAGAAAACCAGCTGGCCAGCCTTTGAATGGAGGCAGGAACAGCTCACACCACTACTAGGCAGGGTGCGCCACCTGCAAGGAAAGCTGGTAGGCAAAATGGAATCGTTGGGGTTTGTGCTGCAAAATGAAGCGGTACTGGAAACGCTCACCCTCGACGTGCTGAAATCAACTGAAATAGAAGGCCAGATCCTGAATCCGCAGCAGGTGCGTTCTTCGGTGGCTCGTCGCTTAGGCATGGACATATCCGGACTCGTCCCCTCCGACAGGGATGTAGACGGTGTAGTCGATATGATGCTGGACGCCACCCAGCAATACAACGCCCCTTTGACAAAAGACAGGCTATTCGCCTGGCACAGCTCCCTGTTCCCAACCGGCAGAAGCGGCATGTACAAAGTGCTCGTGGGCAACTGGCGAGATGATTCCACCGGCCCCATGCAGGTGGTATCAGGAGCACTGGGCAAGGAAAAAGTGCATTTTGAAGCACCACCGGCCAAGCACGTCGATGAAGAAATGGACAGGTTCCTGCTTTGGCTCAACGAAAACGACAGCAATGACCTGGTTGTGAAAGCCGCCATAGCCCACTTATGGTTCGTTACCATACACCCTTTTGAGGACGGCAACGGCAGAATAGCCAGAGCCATCGCCGATATGCTGCTGGCCAGGGCCGACGGCATGCCCCAAAGGTTTTACAGCATGTCGGCGCAGATAAGGAAGGAGCGAAAAGCTTATTACGACATACTTGAAAAAACCCAGCAGGGGGATGTGGACATCACCAACTGGCTCGACTGGTTCCTGAACTGCCTGCTCAACTCGCTCAATGCATCGTACGATGTGTTGGATGCGGTGATGTTCAAGCATACCTTCTGGAGCAAGCATGCGCTCCTGATAGACAACGAACGCCAGAAGCTTATGCTCGAGAAACTGATGGACGGCTTTGAAGGCAACCTCACCACCTCCAAGTGGGCGAAGATAACCGGGTGTTCCCCCGACACCGCCCTGAGAGACATACAGGATTTGGTAGCAAAACACATACTGACAAAAGCAGAAGGTGGTGGGAGAAGTACCTATTATCAGCTGGTTTCAAATTAAGGGATCGACAGAAGTGTGCAACACACCTCTGCCAGCCATCACATGGCACTATGGCCTCAAAGAATTACCTTCATACAGAAAAATATAAGCCGAAAGTCCAATAAAAGCCTGATTCAGGTTATTTTGCTTTCGAAACCCTATTAGAACCACCGTTTTGTACTAAATTATATCCGCAACACCACTTTTTCGTAATCAAACGTTAAAGACTCAATACTACTTTTTAACTAATCTATGTTCGAATGAAAAAACTGCTACTCATCTGTCTTGCCATTTCGATGGCCTTGACCTCTCAATCACAAACCAAGCTCATCGAAAAGGTGACAAAAACCGGTGATGAGCTGGTGATTCCTTATGAAAAATACGAACTGGCCAACGGCTTGACGCTGATCATTCACGAAGATCATTCCGACCCGTTGGTGCATGTCGACGTTACCTACCACGTGGGCTCTGCCCGGGAGGAGCTCAACAAATCTGGCTTTGCTCACTTTTTCGAACACATGATGTTCCAGGGATCGGATCATGTGGCCGATGAAGAACATTTCAAGATTGTTACAGAATCGGGCGGGACGCTAAATGGCACCACCAACCGTGATCGAACCAACTATTTCGAAACAGTGCCCAGCAACCAGCTGGAAACCATGCTGTGGCTGGAAGCTGACAGGATGGGCTTCTTCCTCGACGCTGTGACAACGAAAAAATTCGAAGTGCAGCGGGCGACTGTGAAGAACGAAAAAGGCCAGGGCGTGCTCAATGCTCCCTACGGCATGTGGAACGAAAAGACAATTGCCGCCGTGTATCCTTATGGGCACCCTTACTCGTGGTCGACCATCGGACTATTGGAGGATCTCGACAGGGCTAATCTGGAAGACCTGAAAAACTTCTTCCTGCGGTGGTATGGCCCTAACAACGCCTCCCTCATTGTGGGTGGCGATGTTGATCCGAAAAAGGTGATCACCCTTGTTGAAAAGTATTTTGGAAGTATTCCGAGAGGGCCGGAGGTAGCAAAAATGAAGCTGGACGCCCCGGTGATTCCCGCCGATCGCTACATTTCGCATGTCGACAACAACATCCGCTTCCCAGCACTGATGTTCACTTATCCTACCGTGCCCAATATGCACCCTGACGAAGCAGCGCTTGATTGCCTTTCAGAGATTTTGGGAACTGGGCAAAGCTCTTACTTCTTCAAAAAATTTGTATTGACCCAGAAAGCCATTCAGGCGTCGGTGTTCCATCCGGCGGCAGAGCTTTCAGGCGAGTTTACCATGTTTGTGCTGCCCTACCCTGGGCAAACCCTGGCCGACTTCGAAACAGCAATGCGCCAGATACTGGACGAATTCGCCAAAAATGGTGTGAGCGAAGATGACCTGAAAAAATTCAAAGCCAACCAGGAGTCGAATACCATCAACGGGCTGGCCAGTGTGAGCGGCAAAGTATCACAGCTATCAAGATACCAGTACGCATTCGGCAACCCCAACCTGATCAAAAAAGACCTGCAGCGCTACCTCGACATCACAGCCGACGACGTGATGCGGGTGTTCAATAAGTATATATACAACAAGCCTGGCGTTATCCTCAGCTATCTGCCCAATGCAGAAACCGCCCCCGCCAAGCCTGACAACTTTGAGAAGCCAACAAGTGGCGTCAGCGCATTTCCAAAAACAGATTATACAGGTCTTACTTACAAAAAACCCACCAACGAACCTTTCGACAGAAGTAAAAGACCCGTTTCCGGCCCGAGCCCGCTCGTAAAAGTGCCTGAGTTTTGGGAAACCAAATTCGACAACGGCATTAAGGTGATTGGCACAAAAAGCAATGAAATACCGACCGTGGCCATACAGCTGACGCTGGTAGGCGGCCACAAGTTCGATGCAGCCGACCCAAAGAAAAGCGGGCTTGCACAAATCACAGCTTCCATGATGGATGAGTCGACCCAAAACTACTCGGCCGAAGCCATGCAGGAAGAGCTGCGGAAGATTGGCAGCAGCATTAATATCTATGCCAACCGTACCTCGACGGTGGTGAGTATTAATACACTGAAGAAGAACCTCGACAAAACGCTACAGCTTGCGGAGGAAAAACTCCTGCGACCAGGCTTCCAGCAAATCGACTTTGACAGGGTAATCAAGCAACAAATGGAAGGCATAAAGGCCAGCCAGCAGGATCCATCAGCTATTGCCGGGCAGGTATTTGACAGGCTGCTGTACGGCGACGAGCATATTTATTCAGTGCCAACTTCTGGCATAGAAGAAACGGTGGCCAATATCACCCTCGACGATGTAAAAGCGTTCTACAACAAGTACTACTCGCCCAACCTGGGCGAGCTGGTAATTGTGGGGGATATTGATCAGAAAGATATCTTGCCAAAACTGGGCTTCCTGAAAAGCTGGCCCAACAAAAAAGTGGCCATTCCAACGCTGCCTCCCGCTAAGCCTGGTGACAAAACCAAGATTTATCTGGTCGACAAGCCTAACGCACCTCAGTCACAAATCCGTGTGGGTTACATGACCGACCTGAAATACGATGCGACAGGTGATTATTTCAAGTCCTACCTGATGAACTACCCGCTGGGAGGCGCTTTCAACAGCCGCATCAACCTCAACCTGAGAGAAGACAAAGGCTGGACGTATGGTGCCGGCGCCTATTTCAGCTCTACCGAAGACCCGGGGCCCTATCAGGCCTATGCAGGAGTTTTGGCAACGGCTACCGATAGCGCAGTGGTTGAGTTTATGAAAGAGATCACAGACTACCGGGAAAAAGGCATTACCGATGATGAGCTTGCCTTTATGAGAAATTCAGTTGGTCAGCGGGATGCAAGAAGCTATGAAACGCCTGGGCAAAAAGCAGGTTTCCTGCGGACAATCGCTCATTACAACCTCGACAAGAGCTATGTCGATCAGCAAACCAAGATCATCAATACCATTTCGAAAGATGAGATCAATAAGCTGGCAAAAAAATACCTCGACGACGACAGTATTTATATCCTCGTTGTTGGCGACGGCGCCACCAACCGGGAAAAGCTGGAGCAGCTTGGGTATGAAGTGGTAGAGCTTGATGCCAAAGGGGATGTTATTGACAAAAATTCGATTAAAGTAGACAAATAGCAGACATCAAAAACACCTAAAAAGAAGAGGCTGTCTCAAAAGTCCTCAATGGATGTCAGGTTGAGCTTGTCGAAACCTTGTTAACAGCACTAATGTGCATTTCGACAGGCTCAATGTGACATCGTAAGTAGCAAACTGGACTTTTTGAGACAGCCTCTTTCTTTTTCTTTTGAACCCAACCGTTTGCAAAGTCTTCATTTTTTTGCTCGGTCGTGTGTTGTCTACAGCCGAATCTTTTCCCGCTTTTTTGATTTCTTCTTTTTGTTCAACCATACCATAAACCCGGTGACCGGCAAACTCGCACAAATCAAGCTGATGAAGAAAGCCAGTATTTTTCCGGGCAAGCCCAATGCCACCCCCACGTGTATATCGTAGTTCAGCATGGCCAGCTGATCAGCAAAGCCTGCCTCTGCAAACCTGTCTCCCCGGGTGCGGTAAGGCTCCAGTGTGTATCGGTCGTAGAAATAGGTATTGTGGTTATAGAATGATCCTTCATCCTGATAGGCAATTAGTTCAATCGCATCGTCTTCATCGCTGAGGATAGGTGTCATATACCACCCCTGTGCATCAGGCTCCAGCGCCACGGCTTTGTACCAGGCTCGATCTAATGGTGAAATGCTATCATTATGTTGTACGAGGCCAGCCTTCGATACATCGGAGTGAGGGTGACTGTGCTCAAGCCGGCTCTCTCCCCCCGATGTCACATAATAGAGTCCATCGGCAAACCACTCAAAGCTGTACACCAGGCCTGTGATGCCCAGCACCAGTGCCAATATCAGGCTATAGAAACCCACCACATTGTGCAAATCATAGTTAACCCGCTTAAAACTGGCGTTCCATCTTATCGTAAGCCCCTTTTTCATTTCTGCCTTCTTTCTGTTTTTAGGCCACCACATCACCAGGCCAGTCACGAGCAAAACCAGAAAGACCAAAGTGGCAACGCCAACAATCGGTCGGCCAATCTCATAGGGCAGCCAGAGTGCACGGTGCCCATCGATGATGAAACGGAAAAAATCAAACTGCCCATTACCAATGGTTTGCTGCTTTTTTAGAAACGCAGCCGAGTAAGGGTTCATAAAAACGACCGTAAAGCTGCGTTTCCCTTCTTCAAAAGAGGAAAAACCAACCGCTGCAGCGCCCTTCCGGGTGGCATAAGTCAAGCCGGTAGCCTTCGCACCAGGCATATAAGCTTGAGCCGTGTCGAGCAGCTGACTGGGAGGAGCATAAGGTTGATCCTGCGCCTCTACAAAACGCCATGGTTCCAGTGCATCTTTTATGTCTTGCTGAAAAACATAGATGCACCCGGTAAGGCTCACCACTAAAACAATGACTCCGGAAGTCAGCCCCAGCCAGAGGTGCAGCCAATCGTTAAGCCGGCTGATGGCACTTTTGTTTTTAGCCTTCCTTTTTTTGTTTTTCATTGACAGTCAAGATCAGCAACAATCTCCGGCCCGCCCACCAGGCCGGAGGTTGGCAGTTCAAATATTATAGCTTGAAGAATCCAGCGACGAAGTTTGCTTCTACCTCTGCGCCTTTGGTTGCGGTGAAGTTTTTCACATCCATTTTGTACACGAAAATGCCCGTAGCCTCAGGAACGTACATATACACGAAGTCGCCGTCGTGCACTGCTGCCAGTCGGCGACCCTGCCCTGCATGCTCAGGCACTCCGCTGATGTAGGTGACGGTTTTGGCGTAAAGATCGATCACCGCCGACCGCAAAGGGCCGTCAGACCATCTTGCCTGATCGGCACGGTCAGCCATATTGATTTCGGCAAAAGCCTTGCCATCGCCAAGGTACATGAGGTGGGCAGTGGTTTTGCCGCCAGTCAGCTCCTCAATGTCAAGAAAATACTCCCCTTCGAAGGCTGTCGATCCCTTCTCGATTTTAAGGATACCTGCGCTCTTTGTAGTTTGGCTGTAGCCATTGGCAGGATTAGAATGCGACAAGGCGTACACATCTCCTTTTTCGTCTTTGATCAAGCCCGCCTTTACATTGAAGCCACCAATAGGCCCTACCCTGGAGTCGGTCATTATTTTCTGAAATTCGAAGGCTGGATAAGAATACACAGCTACTTCAGCTTGCTCAGTAGAAGGGGTGTTGTAGGTAGTGGGGTCGCTCACATAGTACGCCAGGTACAGATAATCACCACTGATTCTCATGCCCCCATAGGCAGCAGAATACTCAGACACCAGGTCAGACACAGGACGTGATACGGTTGATTTGACAGCGACCGAATTGATGTCAATGGTATGGAATTTTACCTGATCAGAAGTTGCCGAAAGCTCCAGGGCCACCAGCGTATTGTCGTCTGCTTTGATGATGTCCGACAGACTATTAACAAAGGAAATATCGCCAACCTGCTCCAGAGAGCCATCTTCATTTTTCGAAATGCCCACTACATTCACATCGTCGAGGCCACCAATGCTATAGATGGTGCTGCCGATTTGAGTAAAGTCGTAGTAGCCCGGCTGCTCAATGCCCTGGCCTACTGCCGAAAGTGAACCCGTCATCACGTCCTCGAAAGGCACAGAATAGTAAGTGAATCCATTGTCGCTGCCCTGAATGGCCAGCGATACCACAAACGGACTCTCTGTTTCTTCCGGTTCGGGATCGTCCGACCCACCGCATCCTGTGAAGAAAATGGCCGCACTTAAGATCAGTGCTGGCATAGCCCATGGCTTGAATTGATTTTTAGAAAACATATCCTTTTGTTTTGATTATTTGTGTTTGTTGAAATTGATTAAAGTGTATACCTGAGTTTCAGGTAGAATGCCCTTCCCGGTTTCTGCAAATAGTATTTGTCGTACAGCCTGGCATTGGCCAGGTTCCTGCATTCCAGCGAAATATTGTATTTGCTCTCTCTGAGGCTTAGAGACAGCTCCAAGTCGTGGGAAGCCTGCTGTGGAATGACTTTCTTGGTGTCTCTGGAGCCCAGCTCAGCCCAGCTTAAGAAATACTTCTGAACGAAATTGAAATAGTAATTCGCATTCAAAGAAGACCCTTTGCCCGCTACGTTTTGAAACGTTAGGCCCGCATAGGCATGCCCGAAAAAGTAAGGAGTGTTAGGCAGCCTGTATCCCTTTTGGAAATTCCTTTGGTAGCCTGTGTTGGTGTAAGATTCATTGTACACCGAGTCGGCCTGGTCGGTAATGTCCTGAAAGGTGACATTTCCACCCACCCTCAACAGCTTTTTCCATTGATAGCTTACGCTGCCTTCCATACCCACCACCTTCGTTTGGGCCAGGTTCTCGTAATAAGTTTCCGGGCTGGCCACTCTCACCACCTGGTATATCAGATCCTTCGCCTCCCGATAAACGAAGCTGCTCTCAAGCATGAGCTGGTGGTGGCGCTTGAGTGTGAACTGGTAGGCCGCTCCCAGGTTCAGGTTGTCGCTCTGCTCTGGCCCCAGGTCGGGGTTGGGCTGCACAAACAGACCATCTCCAAAAATCTCAGTTGCCCAGGGCATGCGGTAGGTGTGTTCGTAGGAAGCTTTCATCTGAAGTTGGGGCAATAAGAAATAAGTACTGGCCAGTCCATAACCCAGGTTTTGTTTTCTACTTTCAGTAGCCTCCGTCCGCTGGGTCGGCAGCCCAAAGTCGAACTGCTTACTCGTGGCAGCTTTCAGCAGGTAAAACTTGCCAAACACGGTGGTGCTCCACTTTTCGCTGGCGTCGAATTTGTAAGCCAGTCCCATCACCTGCTTGTTGATGGCCTTAGGAAACTGGTTTTCGATTCTGTCAGGGTTTTCTCTGTCAAACACCTCTCTTTCGAAGTGAGAAAAAGAATGGTTAAAGGCCAGTGAATGTTGGGTATTGATGATATAACCGGCGTTGACCTGACTATTGAACTCACCGTCGGTCAGCGTGGTAAAAGTCCGTGACAACTCGCCATCGTTGGAATTGGGAGTATAGGTGGTGTCGCCCAGCCAATTGTAAGTTACTCCTCTCAAAGTGTCAATCACCTGGCTTTTTGTCGCATTAAAAGCGCTATTCAAGCTTAGGTTAAATCCTTTTACCAGCAGGTTTTCCTTGTTGTATTTCAGCGAGGGAATAACCGATTGGCTGTTTCTCAAGATCCCTCCATACACGCTGTTCATCGTGGCGCCCGTCTGCACTTCCTTGTCGTTGCCCGATACCATCAGCCCCAGCAGCAGGTTGTCGGCATAGGGCTTATTGACGACCCCAGCTTCCAGCTTCACCACACCCGAGCGGTACTGGTCGTGGAACCTTCTCACATTAGCCGAATCCACAATGTTGTTCCCCTCCTTTACCGGCACCCACACCCGGTAGCTGTTGTCGGAGTAGTTGACATTGGCATTTGCCCTTACGGTGAATCCATTTTGTGGATGCGTATAAGCGCCATTCAGCGACACCAAATGCGTATTGAACGACCCCAGAGAATAAGAAGCATCAATAAAGTTGTGGCGCTTGTTCGATACAATGTTCACTGCACCACCCAGGGCATCGGTACCCAGCCACACCGGCACCACACCTTTGTAAACCTCTATGCGCTCTATGGTGTTGACGGGAATATTGTTGAGGCTGAGTGACGACCCATAGTTGTCCATAGGGATGCCGTCCAGGAAGAACTTCACCTGATCACCGGAAAAGCCGTTGAGCGTAAAGCTCAGGTTGGAACCAACGCCGCCGTCTTCCCTGGCCCTCACACCAGGCACACGGTTGAGCACCTCTTTAGCATTGGAAGTGCTGTTGTATAAATTCTTCGTACTTATTACAGACACGGCATAGGGCAGCTCACGAACCTCGGTGCTTTCCGATTTGCCCACTATTTCCAAATTGTCAAGCTCATAGCTGGCCTCCTCAAGCGTGATATCGATCCTCAAACGTTGACCAGCCGCCAATCTCACCTCTTTCTCAAATCCCTCAAACCCCAACAGATGGGCCTGAAGCACATAAGATCCGGCAGCAATATGGGCGATTTCGAAACTGCCATCCACACTTGTCACAGTTCCCGTGGTGGTACCTTTCAATAACACACTGGCTCCTGCCATCTCTTCACCCGACGCAGAGGTGACCTTCCCTGTGATGGTGGCATGACGTTCGAAAGCCTGGCCCCACACGGCCTGTGTGCAACAAGCTAACATCCATACAAGTACCAGTCTCGTCATCCTTGATTTGTCTTATTATTATTTAGACTTATTACAAATAATGGCAAATGTATGAGACAAACCCGAAACACGAAAATGATAGGAACTAATTGTCGGAATTATTTTCCTTGTTCACGATTTGCGGAAAATGGAGCGTTTCAATGGTCTTTGGCTGGCAAAAAGGGAAATGTGGTGATTACCGTAAATTAAACCACAGCTTGAAAAAAATTCCAATACTGGCATTGGTGTTCTTTTACATGTACTTGTGTGCTTCGCCGCACATTAACTTGTCTGCATTTCTATTCCTTCCTGACAGCGTCGGTGTCTTCACCAGTCACTGCGCTGGTTAGATTTTGCAAGAAAAATGAACCCCGAGCGCAAAGAATGTTTATTTTAGTTACATGAAAGCCACCTGTCGGACGAATCATTAGCATTGGCATTTTTGCAACTTACCCGCTATGTCATGAAAGCTGTAAAGTATTTTTTCTCTGCCGCCTGTTATCTTTTGTTGACTTCCGCTATCGCACAGCCTAAGAGCTTCGAACTCAGTAACCCTGACGCCATCATGCTCAACGATCAGGCTTTAGCTACTTTGACCGGTGGCTACTGGAGGGTATTTGAAGATGCCACCAAGAACAAAGGCCACACACTTCCCTCGCCAATGAATGTTTCGCTGAGCTATTATCCCAACGGAAAGTTTTTCTACAATGGATCCTTCGGCAGCTGGAAAGTGATCGACGACAAGTATATCGAGCATACGTTTGACGACAAGGCCGATCAGGACAAGCTTAACTTTGGGGGAATATTTTCGCTGACTGAACTGAGCAGTACCTCACTCACGCTCACCAAGCTCCTCACAACCACGCATGACATGAAGCGGACGCTGCAAGCGAAGTCCTCCACAGTTTTGACTAAGTCACGCCAGCTGAGCAATGGCCTTCCCTACATGTACGAGGGCAAACTTGACCAGGCAACCGTCGATTCGCTCAGCATGATGAGTGCTGAAGAGCTTTTTAATGCTGGCTTTACCCTTAGCAGCAACAGTATTCATATTTTCTCCACAGACTCCATTTATGTGATACGGCTAAAGGTCAAATAGAAAGAAATGAGCTCCACCCCGTCCAAAGTCACCCTACACATGGTCTCCAGCCTCGACGGCTTTATTGCCAGAAAGGACAAGGACGTGTCGTGGATTGAAACGCCTGATACGTATGAAAGGGGTATCGACCTAACTGACGAACAAATCACAACCTTTCTCGAGGGCATCGACTGCTATGTAATGGGTGCTAAAACCTATGAACATGCCCTGGCACTGGGCTGGCCCTACGGAAATAAGCCGGTAATAGTCCTCACCAGGCGACCGCTGAAGTCCGCCAGGGTGAATGTCTCTTTTTATAAAGGCAACCTTGAAAAGCTGGTCACTGATCGGCTGAAGCCCGCCTACAAAAACATCTGGGTGGTAGGTGGCGCTGTCATAGCCAAAGACTTCCTCCGGGGCAGGCTGGTTGACGAAATTATAGTAACCGTGAAATCTATGCTATTGGGAGAAGGCCTCCTGTTTTTTGATTCCATAGGTGTGGAGCAGCCCCTGCACCTCAAGGACGTCACTTCTTACAAGAATGGCATGGTGGAGCTGTGGTACGAGGTGAAGAGAAATTAACATGCACCCGCTCTTCGGAATTTGAAATTCCGAAGGTCTATCATAGGGTCTGTGACCCGACCAAAACACCCCAACCAGGTTGGAATCCCCTCGTGGCACTTCAAATCCATGAGCGCCCGATTTTATCCGCCCTTCATTTTCAAAGTATTCTTGCCAACGGCATAAGCATAAGTAGCTGCAGGAAAATAGTGCAGATTAACTCCGTCAACCTCTTTGCTTCCTTCCTTATCAATGGTGGTTACCAGCACATGTTTCAGGCCGTTTTCGGCACTGAACTTCAGCAGACTTTTCAAGGCTCTGGGCTTTTCGAAGTACCTGTTCGACCACTTCACCTCCAGCGCCCAAAGCGGCTCAAACTTAGCCTCCGACAGAGCAACCAAATCCACTTCTCCATTTTGCCACCTGGCATACCACGGAGTGAACCAATCACGGTGCATCCATTGGGCATAAATCGCCGTTTCCACCATGTTGCCGATCATATCATCGGTGGCGGACATAGGCGAGAACAAAGCCGCCCGAAGGGACGGGTTGGTCAGATACATTTTAAAAAAGTTATCCCGTTGAAACCGTTTGGCGTCCTGCCCTACTCTTTTGACCGTCTTGATCAAAAACGCAGACTCCAAATACTCGACATAGGTCTTGATCGTCTGCTTCTTCACGCCTCCCGATTCTTTACTCAGCGTCTCCAGCGAAAACTCGTTGCCAGTATTGTATGCAATGGTGGTAAACAGCGAGTTCAACTCCTGCACATCCCGAATACCGTACAAGCTCGGTAAATCCCTCAGCAGCACCTTGTCGATTACATCCTGCCTGATAAACCGGCCCGGATTGGCTTGAATCTTCTCCGAAAAAATGACTTCCGGATAGCCTCCAAAATTCATGTAGTCAATAAAATGTTTATTGAACTCCTCAATATGGGTGGTAGAATAGAAGTCGATATCAGCCCCCCGCCAGTCTACTTTTGAAGGCCTGATTAAATTTTCCAGCCCTTTCAAATGGATGTACTCATTGAAGGTGAGCGGCGGAAGCAGGAAATCCGTGAACCGGCCCGCCCCGCTTTCCAAGCTCTTGTACTTTAATGCCGCTGCCGCTGAGCCCGACGCTATGAATTTGCATGTCCGGTAGCTATCGACCAGCGACTTGAGGTGAACCTCCCAGTTTTTCAGGTATTGAACCTCATCGAAGAACACATAAAGACCAGACAGCTCCTCCTGGCCAGCTGCCGTCATGGCGTATTGCAGCATTTGCTCCAGCCCTACATTCAGATAAACAGGGCTTTCCACCGTAATAAAGATGATCTTATTGGCGGGAACACCTGAAGCAATCAAATCCTGCACGGTATGATACAGCATGACTGTTTTGCCCACCCGCCGTGGCCCCATCAATATCAGGGCCCTGCGCACCCCCGTTTCGTAGGCCAGCGTTTTGAACAGACCGAAATACAGCCTCCTGGGCATCTCGTTATAGAAATCCTCGATCGCCCCGGTGACCCACCACGGGTTCTCAAACTTGAGGCGTTCTATGATTTGCTTCTCCGATACAGACTGTAAAGTCATACTATTCTCTTTATTTTAGCTAAATAAGAATGTTATAGTCATCTTATTTACAATAATAATCATAAATAAGATGATTTTTGAATATTTCCATGCCTAAAAATAGAAAAAGGGGCAGCCAAGTCAACTGGCAGAGTCGAAGGCAAATCGTAGGGGCTGTGAACCGGATAAAAACCAATTCCTTTTTCACTGAAGCCCAGATGACTATCTATATATCAGTGTCAGGAATTACAACCATGGAAAAGGATTAATTGATATATTGGTTGAATGATGTGTTACAAGCGTAAGTCTCACCAGTCCTCCCTGGCGAGCAGGGGTTGCAAACGAGAGTTATGGGCTTAGTCTTACTGGCTTCATTCAAATAGTTAAAATTATATCTAAATAAAAGCGTGTTGTTTTGTATATTTAATTTCATCAAATCTTGTCACAATGACTCCAGAGGAAGAATTCAAAGAAAGAGCTAAAAGAATTTTATCCGGCTACACCAAAGGTGCGAAAGATCAAAGCGGCAACGAAATTATTTCCATCTTCCTTAGAGCTGACGAATTTGTGATCTATGAAATTGAATCAAAGAATTTGGTAGACTCGATAAGAATAGCGATCGAGCCATGGACAAAAGAAGATAAAAACGGTCGAGAGAGCAACTACTTTAAAATCAGAGCAAAATATATTGAGGTCAAGGGGCTTCTGTACAAAGTGGTCGATGATTCAAGCGTCAAAAGTAGAATCGCTCCCATTTTGGCTTTAGCTATAAACGGAAGTATTGAAGAAGCCGAAAAACAACTCGATGATCTCATAAACGAAATCAACACCGTGTATCGAAATCAGTTTAGGAATCGGCTAAGATATCTAGGAACTGTTTTAACCTTCGTCGCATTTTGCATCTTACTTTCAATTCTTACTTACAACCTAAATTTATTTCATTGTAAACCCATCAACCGACATCTAATTTTCGTGGTAACTGCCGGTACAATTGGAGGATTCATCTCTGTTTCGAGAAGAATAAGACAAATGGTGTTCGAGAAGGACGTAGATTGGTATTTGTATTTATTCTACGGATTTGAAAGGGCAATCATATCCTCGTTCAGTGCTGTAATTGCCTACTTTATCATTCAAAGTAATCTTGCTCTCGGAATAATTAATGAACTATCAAAGCCTATGTATGGCGCATTAGTATTTGCATTTGTAGCCGGCTTTAGTGAAACTCTGATTCCCAACTTATTGATAAAGCTAGAAAAGGAAAATTCCTAAGTCAGAAACCTGTGATCTTCAATTTTGTAATCTATTCGTATAGATCCATTTAGCGAATTGGAAAGACTATCATACGGTCTATAATGCGAATAAAAACACTCCCTTTTCTATCTCATTTTTCAATGAAGCTTCAATAGAGGCTGGTTGAAGCTTCCACTTGAAACAAAACAAGCCCCCCTGGCGCAAGCGTCCGCTTGTGTCGATTCCAAAATGCTAAAAGATCCAAGCGGACGCTTGAACCATTGCTGAAATCCGACCGGAGAGGCGAAGCCCTAACTTATAGCCCAAGCACAACACTCCCTCCCCCATTTTTTTACCTCGCCAATACTCCCGACTTTTGCAGTTCGTTTGATAAGTCGCACAACCCATGAATTCCTTCAGAGAACTCAACCTGTCCAATCCCCTCCTCAATGCCCTCGATGACCTGGGCTTTGCCCAGCCTACCCCCATTCAGGAGAAGGCGTTTCCCGTCGTCCTCTCCGGTAAAAATGTGGTGGGCATTGCACAAACCGGCACGGGCAAAACCCTGGCCTATATGCTGCCGCTGCTGAGGGAGCTGAAGTTTTCGAAGCAAGTGCATCCCCGCATCCTCATACTGGTGCCCACCAGGGAGCTGGTGCTGCAGGTGGTGGAGCAGGTGAACACCTACGCCAAATACATGAATGTGCGGGTGATGGGCGTATACGGCGGCACCAATATCAAAACCCAGGCGCTGGCAGTAGCCCAGGGCATGGACATCCTGGTGGCCACCCCCGGCCGCATCTACGACCTGGCCATCAGCAAGGCCGTTCAGCTGAAAGAAATCAAGAAGCTGGTGATCGACGAAGTGGACGTGATGCTCGACCTGGGCTTCCGCTTTCAGCTTACCAACCTGTTTGAGCTTATCCCCGAGCGCAGACAAAACATCATGTTTTCCGCCACTATGACCGACGAAGTGGAAGAGCTGATCAACGACAGCTTCATTGCTCCGGTCAAAATATCTATTGCCATCAGCGGTGCCCGCCTCGAAACCATCGAACAAACAGCCTACCGGGTGCCCAACTTCCACACCAAGGCCAACCTGCTGAGTAACCTGCTGCGGGACAAAGACACCTTCCAGAAAGTGCTGGTGTTCGTTACCGGCAAAAAGAACGCAGACCTCCTCTACGACCTGCTGGAAGACCCCTACGCACCGGAAATGGGCATCATCCACACCGATAAGTCGCAGAACAACCGGGTCAAGGCCATTGAGGACTTCGACAGCGGGAAAAACCGCATCCTTATTGCCACCGACGTCATGGCACGTGGGTTGGATCTGGCGACCGTGAGCCATGTGGTGAGCTTTGACACGCCCAACTTCCCGGAAAACTATATCCACCGCATTGGCCGTACCGGTAGGATGGAAGAAAAAGGCAACGCCATCCTTTTCTTCACCGACAGAGAGGAAGAACACAAGCTAGCCATTGAGGTGCTCATGCTGCATGAAATTGCGCTACTGGAAATGCCGGAAGGCATTGAAATTTCGCACCAGCTGTTGCCCGAAGAAAGGGCCAAAAGCGGCGACAACAAGAACCCACACCGGAATGCCAAGAAAGACCTGGCCGGGCCGAGCTTCCATGAAAAAATAGCGAAGAACAAAAAGGTGAACCTGGGTGGTTCCTACAAAAGGGAGATCGTGCTGAAATACACGAAGCCGAAGACCAGGGGCGATAAATTTAAAAATAATAAGAAGAAGTAGTAGGGCAACGGCTGTTTGCCCACAACCCTCCAAGGGTTTGTCTTGTGAGGGAAATAGCAGGTCATATCTGGTGCGACTATATGAAAGTGAACCCTTGGAGGGTTTCATGATAGAACTTTTGACTGTTTTTGCTACAGAAGCAGGGTGCGGCAGTACAGCAAGTAGAGGGATTTTTGTAACTTAATCCTTCTGGTTGAACCCCTAACCTACTTACCTGCGTGAAAAACTCTTTCCTGATTATCCTTTCAATCCTCCTCGCCATTAGCTGCACACCTGAATCGCAGCCTGCCAAAGAGGTGCCTGCCGTTAAGCAACCCAACGTCCTGTTTCTGATTGCCGACGACTGGTCGTACCCCCACGCCGGTATTTACGGCGACCCTGTGGTGCGCACCCCTACTTTCGACCGCATCGCCAGGGAAGGTGCCTTGTTTCAAAATGCTTACACCGCAGCGCCCAGCTGCTCGCCATCCAGAGCGGCCATATTAACTGGTCGCTTTCCGCACCAGCTGGAGTCAGCTGGCAACCTGTGGTCGGTGTTTCCGAAAAAGTTTGCCAACTGGGTCACCATCCTGGGCGAGAATGGCTACTTCACCGGCAAAACCAGGAAAGGCTGGGGGCCCGGTGATTTCAAAGCAGGCGGCTATACCGACAACCCGGCCGGAAAAGATTTTGCCTCCTTTGAGGCATTCTTTGCGCAGAAGCCTGCTGGAACCCCGTTCTCCTTTTGGTTTGGCAGCACCGACCCACACAGAGACTACGTGCCTAATACTGGCATACAAACAGGCATGTCGCTGGACGACGTCATTGTGCCAGCTTTTCTGCCCGACCTGCCCTGCGTGAGAAACGATATCCTCGATTACTACTTCGAGGTGGAGCGGTTCGACAGGGAAAGTGGCCGCATCCTGAAAATGCTGGAGGAAGCGGGTGAGTTGGACAATACCATTGTGGTGATGACGAGTGACAACGGCATGCCTTTTCCCCGAGCCAAAGCAAACTTGTATGAATATGGTGCTCACATGCCGTTGGCCATGCGCTTTCCCTCCAAAATAGCTGAGGGAACGGTGATAACGGAGTTCACGAACGCTGTGGATTTTGCACCCACCTTCGTGGAAGCTGCTGGATTGGACGCCAGCATGTTCACAGCAGGGAGTAGCTTGTGGCCACTTTTGGCGGGTACTGAAAGCAAGGACAGAAGTCGGGGTTTTTCGGAAAGAGAGCGCCATGCCAACGTGCGGGCTGGCGACCTCAGCTACCCCAGCCGCAGCGTGAGAACGGAGCAATACCTTTACATCAAAAACTTCATGCCCGACAGATGGCCTGCGGGTAATCCGACTACCCATCAGTCGGTAGGGCAGTATGGCGACGTGGACAACTCCATCACCAAATACCTGATAATGGCCATAGAAGGCAAAACTGCAGAAACCACACCGGACTATTTCAACCTGACCTTTGCGAAGCGCCAACCAGAAGAGCTTTACGATATCAAAAAAGATCCCTTCCAACTGCACAACCTGGCACTTGACCCGGAGTACCGATCGACCATGAGCAGCCTGCAGGCTGACCTTCAGCAATGGATGGAATCAACCGGCGACCTGCGGGCAACAGACCCATTGACGATCTATTGGGACACCGTTCTTTACACTCCCAATTACCAGTTCCATGATTTTGACCTGGCTGAAGGCATCGAAGGTTATGCCATCGCTCGTCCGTTTACTAAAGAGGAGATTCCCTGTCTGGAGTAGAGAAAAAATGAGATAATTGTCCATTGTCAGCACTTGAGTCTGTCTATACCCTAGAACCTCTAAAGGAACAATGTATGAAAACAACTATCACAACGATCATCTGCCTTTTCTTTCTCACGCCTTACGTTTCCGCAGGCAACGAGCCGACACCTTTCAACATCAACGACTACGCCTGGCTTTCCGGCCGCTGGACAGGTGACGGCTTTGGAGGGACGTCCGAAGAAATATGGTCGCCCCCTTCGGCTGACGGCACCATGATGGGCGTGTACCGGCACCACAATGCCGATGGCAGCCTCAACTTCTACGAGTTTATGGTGCTGGACAAAACGGGGCTCCGCCTCAAGCACTTTACGCCTGAGTTGGTCGGTTGGGAAACAAAAGAAAACTATGTCACTTTTGAAATGATAACATTTTCCAAAGACAAAATCGAGCTGAAGGGCCTGGTGTTCGAAAGGAAATCCGACAACCAGATGGACATCAAGCTTCGGTTAAAAAGAGGGGACAGTGTGGAAACAGAAGTCTTTCAGATGAAAAAAAGTGAATAATCTTCGGGCTACATTTTGTCGTAGTTGAGAGTAGTGTAGACATCGAAGAATTTTTTGAGAATGACATTGGAACCCAGCACAATCAGGTAGTCATTTTCGCCGATAAAGGTATCGGCGGATGGTCCGGGGATAAGCCCCTTCACGTTGTCCTTCACTCCCACCACAATCACGCCAGTCGTGGCCGAAATATCCAGCTGTCTCAGGGTCTTGTCCCTATACTCCGACTTCAGATGCTCGTAGCCCACTTCCTCCAAATGGTAGCTCATCCCTGACACACCATTGAGCAAGTTTAGGAATTCGATAACAATCGGCTTGGTGACGAGCTGGGCCATGAACATGCCTCCGAGCAAGTCGGGAAGAATGACATTGTTGGCACCGGCCCGATACAGCTTATTTTCCGTTTCAATGTTAGAAGCCCTCGCAATGATCCTGATTTTTTCGTTAAGTGCTCTGGCCGTCAGCGTGATGAAAACGTTGGAAGCATCGTTGGGTGTGGTAATAATAATGGCCCTGGCTCGTTCAATCCCCACCGTCCGCAGGTTCTCATCTTCCGTGGCATCCCCGATGAACAATTTCATCTCATCTGGAATGACATTCACCATATTGGGGTCTTTCTCGATGATGACAAACTGCTCTTTGCTCTTTTTCAACTCTTCACTAGAGCGGGCGCCATTCCTTCCATAGCCACACACAATCACATGGTTCTTCAGCTTACTTATTTCCATACCCGAGCGATAGCTTTTAACAATTGATTTTAGTTTTCCTTCAAATATGTAGCTGGATATCACTGACACCACATAGGCGAAAATACCCAGATTCATTAAAATATAGATGGAGGTGAACACCCTGCCTGCAGCACTCAACTCCTTTACCTCCGTGAAGCCAACGGTGCCCACAGTGATGATGGTCATGTAGAGAGCATTCACAAAATCCAGTTCCTCGATCACCGTGAAACCGACTAAACCCACACCCAAACTGAAAAGGAAAAGGAAGAACGAAATGATGAGATTCCTAAGCTGCTTGTTTACATGATTGATGGTCTTCAGTTCTGACATCTGTGATTGAGCCTCCAAATAGTTCTCGGAAATTAGAGAAATTTGTGGAAGGAATAAAGCGGACGAGATTTTGGCAGAGAATACTTTTTGTTAGCCAATCAATATTGACCGGGGAGCATGGCTTTAGTCAATTGTTCTGTAAATTGACTCTCAAACGAAACCAGTCAATTCATGGGCTTTTCAAATCGGGCAACATCACTAATAAAGACATTTGCACGCCACCTGCTGCTGGCAGCGACTTTAAGTGTTGCACTTTTCGCCTGCAAGGAACCTGAGCCAACAAGTTCGGTGAAACCTGTAAACTGGAAAGAAAGGTTCATAGAACTGAATGAGTCCGACTCCCTGGTTACCGGATCAACCTACCTGTCGGTTTACTCACAAATTTACAGCCGGTCGGAAAGCCGAACGCATGATCTGACGTCCACCATCAGTATGCGGAATACCAGCCTTACCGATTCTATCTACATGCTGAAAGCTGACTATTACAACACACATGGCGAGCTGCTCAGAACATACTTTAAGAATCCGATATTCATCAGCCCAATGGAAACGATAGAAATAGTGATTGATGAAGTAGACAATGAAGGAGGCACTGGGGCCAACTTCATCTTCGAGTGGGCAGTAAGAGATGAAACTCACAAGCCACTGTTTGAAGCGGTGATGATATCAACTTCTGGCCAGCAAGGCATTTCTTTTACTACGCAGGGTGTAAGCATTGAGTAACCACAGCAAAGGCAATCTAACGGTGTTTGCCAACATCTTCCGAAAACTTTTACCAGACATCTACCTACAAACACCTACTTGTCAGTCATTTGGCGAAAAAAAACTTTGCTCCTGGCCCTCCCGCCAGATACAAGTGATGCTGTAATCATCTAAATTACATTCATCAAACCTAACTTTTTCATTTATGAAGTTTCCCATAGTTTTCAGGATCTATGCGGTTCTTAACCTGCTGATTTTTTTCGGGTTGGCTTTGCAATCAGTTTTGGTCTTCCTCCAGCCAGGCTTCGCCACTTTCTGGTGGGCATTGGCCAGCTGCTTCACATGCGTTTGGTTTTTGATTTCCAGCCTTATGTGGATGACCGGTTCAACAAAGTCATACACCATGCTTCACCTTACAGCCACCGTCGGCTTGCTTTATTCGGCTTCTATTTTGTACCAGGGGCTGGCTGTTCTCAATGATATTGGAAAGGACGGGTTTCTGATTATGTTCGCCTACGCACTGCTCTTCTTCGTCTATGCACTACTCATCTTCTCAACCATGCTTTTCAAGTCGGTGAAGGCCTGGGCAAATGACATAGATACTACTCCAAAGCCGAAGTTCGATGGCGTATTGGTCGGCCTATTTGTTGGGCTGGCCATCTTTGTTTCCGCTGGCTACATCTATGCCAACAATGCAGTCACCCGAGAATTGTACATCGACTCCGCTAATAGTGCCGCTGGCCCAATAGATGGATACACGATTGTCCACCTAAATGCACTGACCGAATTCGATGGATTCCGACTTTCCACAGAGGGTAACAGTCCCGGAAAGGTGGTTGCCTATTTTGCTGACAAGTATGAAGCAGTGGGTATAGGCGATTGCTTTCGATCCGACACGGTTACGCTGGTAAACAGGGACGGGTATCTGTACGCCTCCTTTCCTCCTGTTTGGGCAAAAAAAATGATCTTCGTTCAGGATGAGGTAGCCGTCAATGCCTACGAGCTTTACCTTATCCGCAAAGTGCCTTTTTTTGACAATGATAGAAATACAGAAAGGTTCGTTTTGAGAAACAGCGACCCGGTTCCTCAGCTATATGCAGGTGATAACCAGGTTTATGAAGACGAATATTATGAGGAAGAGTACTACGACGGCGACGATATGGCGGAGGCTCCTGCGATGGAGTTTTACGAAGAGACCGGGCCAATTACACTTGATGAAGCACACCGGACTAGGTTCCTGACGTCGATGCTCGACTGGTTTGTTGCCGTTATTTTGCCTGGCGAAGAGTCTTTTTATTTTAACACCTCACCAGAAGAACTAACCATCAACGGAACCACTATGGGCGTTTACGCTCATTTCGCTACGCTTTTTCGCTCAAGCCTTCCCGATGGCGCTCGCCAATACCTCAAAGCGGAAGATGCCAATGCTGATTCCTACTCGCTGCAAAGGGCGGTGTCCGAAGCATCGGGGTTCAACCTTTACCAGACGACTGGAGACTTGAACGACCTGCCCTTCAGCAGACTTAATCCTAACTTCGTAAGCTGGATGGGCAACAACCTCGTCCCAGAACCAAACCAACAGTTTTTTGGAGAAGAGGCTGGAAAAATATACAGGGTATCCTTCAGGCGAATGGTTTGGATGCTGGCTACCAGCTACGAGTATCTGTCCGATGGCAATAAATGGGAGAGCGAGGCCTTGGCTTACAAAAACGCCATGCAATCCGAGGGCTTCTACGGTCCTGGCTACCTCTACGACCGCTACACCACTCAGGACTTGAAAAATAGTGTTTTTTCTAAGTATTATGAGGAATTTTCCACGAACGACAATGACTACTATTACTTCACAGAGGAGATAGCCATCGGCTTTTGGCTGCGTCGCAGGTTGGACGGCACTGACGATGAGATGTCGCAATTTTTGACCAAACTACTGGAGAAACTCGACAGCTATACCTGGGGCTAAATCAAAGCCCTGGGAAGCCTGGCATTATCGGAGTTCCATTTAGGACGAAGTCGCTTCTAACAACCGTGCAAAATGCAACTGTTGGTGGTCAGATTTGATAGCCAAAGCAGCCTCTCCGATCAAACATCTTTGAAACCACAGCCTTTTTTCCGAACTAGTGAGGATGGAAAAACGCCTGTACCTCCTTTTGCTTTTTGGCCTGCTTTCATTCTCTCCTCTATTGGGGCAAAGGCCATGGGTGTTGAGCCAAATTGACATCCCCCACCCCTATTATTACCGGGAAATGTATGTGCCGCAGCTCACCACAGGCCCCTCTTCTGCCACCTGGTCGCCCGATGGCACCAGCCTGATCTACTCCATGGCTGGCAGCTTGTGGCAGCAAAAAATTGCTGAAACCACTGCCACACAAATCACAGACGGGCCTGGCTACGATTACCAGCCCGACTGGTCGCCCGATGGAAACAGCGTCGTGTTTGTGCGGTACGATAACGATGCCATGGAGCTCCAACTGCTGGATTTGTCAACCGGCAAAACCACCCAACTGACGGAGGGCGGCGCAGTCAATATCGACCCTCGCTTTTCACCCGACGGCACCAGCATTGCTTTTGTTTCCACAAAGGAAACTGGCAACTTCCGCATTTGGATAGGGAGCTTGAACAACAATACACTTGCAGCGAAACCTCTTTCGCCGGAACGCACCACCGCCATTCCCCGCTACTATTACGGCCAGCCCGATCATCAGCTGAGTCCATCCTGGTCGCCCGATGGCAAATCGCTGGTGTTCGTCACCAACCCCGATGTGCTGCATGGCTCTGGCAATATTTACCGCACCCAGGTGGATAACTACAACCCCGTTTTGCTAAGGGAGGAAGAAACGAACTGGCGTGCCAGCCCCGACTGGTCGCCCGATGGCAAGCGCATTATTTACTCGTCTTACCTCGGCCAGCAGTGGCACCAGCTCTGGATGACTCCGGCCGATGAAAAAGGCTACCCCATTGCCATGGGATACGGCGATTTCGACGCCACTCATGCCCGATGGTCACCCGACGGAAGCAAGATCGCCTACATAACCAATGAACAAGGAAACACGGAACTCTACCTGATGGATTGGCTTACCAGTAAAAAGTGGTCATTGCTGATCAATGAAAAGAAGTACATCCACCCAACGGCAACTATTATTATAAAAACCTATAATGATAGCAAGCAACCGACTCCGGCCCGACTGACTGTGATGGTGGGTGACAAAAGCTTCGCACCTGATGATGCATGGATGCATGGCAACGAGACCTTTGACCGAAGCAAACAAAAATTTGAAACCTACTATTTCCATTCTCCAGGAGAAGTGAAAGTGACGGTGCCTGTCGGTGAGGTAAAAATTACCGCCTGGAAAGGCTTCCGAAAGGCAAATGATGCTACCATCGCAGTGAAAGCAGGTGAGGAAAAAGAGATTACTTTTTCATGGGCTCCCTCCACCATTCCGTCGTACCACGGCACCTGGAAGTCAGCCGATGTGCATGTGCATATGAACTACGGCGGGCACTACCGCAATACGCCAGCACACCTGGCCATGCAGGCTAAAGCAGAAGACCTGGACATCGTATACAACCTTGTGGTGAACAAAGAACAGCGCATTCCGGATATTGAATATTTTTCTGTGGATCCTGACAATGCTTCAGACGAAGAGACCCTGATTATGCATGGTCAAGAGTACCACACCAGCTTTTGGGGGCATACTGGTCTGCTGGGCATGTCGTCCAATTATCTTCTTCCAGGGTACGTCGGCTATACCCATACAGGCACCGAAAGCCCTTACCCCTCCAACACTGTGGTGGCCGACATCGCACATGACCAAAACGGTATTGTGGGCTACGTGCATCCTTTTGAAACCGAACCTGACCTCAGCAAGCCCACGAGCTTTTCCTTGCCTGTAGATGTAGCACTGGGCAAAGTGGACTACTATGAGACAGTAGGGTATAGCGATCATCATATTTCCGCCGGGGTATGGTACAAGCTGATGAACTGTGGCTTTCGGCTGGCTCCTGTTGGCGGCACCGACGCCATGGCCAATTACGCCTCGTTACGGGGGCCTGTTGGTCTGACACGAGCGTTTGTGAAAATGGAGAAAGGCGATGAACGGCTACTCCATGAGAAATTCATTGATGGCATCAGGAAAGGGAAGACTTTCGCCAGCAATGGGCCCCTCCTTGGGTTTAGTCTTGATAACCAGGGCCCTGGCGGAGACATAACGCTTGCGAAAAAAGGGAAGCTCAGCTACAAAGGCTTTGTTCGCTCCTCTGTGCCTATCGACAAGCTGGAAATTATTCAAAATGGGAAGGTGGTGAAAACCATTGCGTTAACCGGCGACCGTACCACTGCTGATTTCACAGGAACCTTGAATATTTCCAACAGTTCCTGGGTGCTTCTCAGGGCTTACAGTGCACCCAATCCTGAAGTCCTCGATATCTATCCTTATGCCACTACCAATGCGGTGTTTGTAAACGTAGGTGGGCAACCCATACATTCGGCTGAAGACGCTGATTACTTTCTCACCTGGATTGATCGGATTGAAGAAGCAGCTGCGGCTGTTACTACGTGGAATACGGAAGCTGAAAAAACCAGGGTACTGAAGGATATCAAAGAGGCTAGAAAGATATTTGAAGAGCGTAAGTGACATAAGGAAAGCTTAAAAATCTTCCTCACTACCCTGACCCTAAAGGGAATCGGAAGATTTTTAAGCTAATTTTAGATGACGATTCTTAAAACCAGCCACGACGTCAACTTTCTACAGAATTAATTGCAGCAAAGTGCACAACATACAACCCAACCTGAACAAGACGTACCTCAAGGCAGCGAGTGCCAAAGGCGTCTACATTTACGATGAAAACGGCAAGGCCTACCTCGATGGGTCTTCCGGAGCGGTGACTTGCTCGCTGGGCCATTCCCACGAAAAGCTCCTGCCCTTTATCAAAAAACATCTAGACAAGCTCCAGTTTGTGTACCGGTCGCAGTTCGCCTCAGAGGAAGCCGAGCAGCTGGCCACTAAGTTGTACGAACTATCGCCTGACAAGTCACTGACGCACAGCTTCTTCGTCAACAGTGGCACCGAAGCAATTGAAACGGCTATGAAAATCGCCATTCAGTACTGGCAGGAAAACGGCAAGCCTGAAAAGACACATTTCATCACCCGGAAGAAAAGCTACCACGGCATCACCATGGGGGCACTTTCCTTATCGGGCCATGCCCTGAGAAGGCAGCGGTTTGAAGCCATGCTGGAGAAATACCCTGCTTTGTCGGCTGACCTGGAAAACGACTCACTGGAGGATCAGGTAGCCGAATTTGAAAAAGCAATCGACACCATCGGCCCTTCAAAGATTGCTGCTTTTGTCGCCGAGCCTATAGTGGGAGCAGCCGGCACTGCCCTGGCACCGGTAAACGAATACTATGCCTGCTTCAAAGCAGTCTGCGACAAACATGAGATTTTGTTCATCGCCGATGAGGTAATGACAGGCCTGGGAAGAACCGGAACATGGTTTGGCATGGAGCACTGGGGCACTCAGGCCGACATCGTTGCCGTTGGAAAAAGCCTGGGAGCCGGCTATGCGCCCATAGCTGCCACTTTGATGACCGACAAGGTTCTTGCGCCGATAAAAAAAGGAAGCGGGCTCATCATGAGTGGCCACACCTACAGCGGGCATCCACTCTCCTGCGCCACTGCTCTCAAAGTGCTGGATATCGTAGAAGAAGACGACTTGCTGGACAACGTAAACAAGAAAGGTGCTTACATCAAATCCGCCCTTTATGACCTCCAAAAGAAATACCCTGTCATGCAAATAGTGCGGGGCAAGGGGCTGATGATGGGTTTCGAATTGGATCCTGCCATCAAAGGAATGCAAGCAAAACTCATTGAGCATTGCTACCAAAACGGCCTGCTGATTTACCCGGCTGTGGGAGGAAAAGAAGGAACGGATGAAAACGGCGTGTTGATTTCCCCACCATTTACCATCAACAAAAGCGAAACCGATGAACTCCTCGGCAAGCTGGAGCAATCACTAAAAGAATGCAGCTAACCTATGCACCTATTCGATAAAGTTACCGACTATGCCACCGCCCAATCAGCTTTTTTTGATGGGATGACCCTGCTTTTTGGTGGATTTGGTGGTGTAGGCACGCCGCCCGGCCTGATCGACTGCCTCATCGACTCGGGCGTGAAAGACGTAAAGCTGATCGGCAACGATGCGGGCTTCCCCTGGATCGGTATCGGTAAGTTCGTGTGCCTGGAGCGAGCCACTCACCTGACCGCTTCGCACATTGGCTCCAACCCCACAGCGGGCGACTTGATGAACCAGGGCAAGCTACAGGTAGAGTTTTCGCCACAGGGCATTTTGGTAGAGCGGATACGATCAGGCGGTGTGGGACTAAACGGCTTTTTAACAGAACTGAGTAAAGGAACGCAACTTGAATACGACAAGCCCAGGATTACGATTGAGGGCAAGGAATACCTCTACGAAGCGCCGCTAACAGGAGATGTGGCAATTGTTTACGCCAAGAAAGCTGACACCTTTGGCAATTTGATCTTTGACAAAACAGCCCGAAACACAAACCCTTATGTGGCCATGGCCAGCAAGGTGACCATTGTGGAAGCAGACGAAATTGTGCCCATGGGAGCGCTTGATCCGGAGGAAATTGTGGTGCCGGGCATCTATGTGAAATACATCGTGCAATCGAAAGGCTATAACTGGAAATGGGTATGGGAGACGCAAGACAAATAATAGCCAAACGAGCGGCACTGGAAGTAAAGGATGGCATGATCGTGAACCTTGGTATTGGTATTCCTTCTATGGTGCCCAACTTTCTTGGCGAAGACATGAGGGTCTTTTTTCAGGCGGAAAACGGCATCTTGGGCATGGGGCCAACCCCCAAAGAAAATGCTGATGGCAACCTGAGCAATGCCGCCGGGCTGCCGGTGACTATCCTACCCGGTGCCAGCTACTTCGACAGTGCCATTGCCTTTGGTATGATCCGCAGAGGCTGCATTGACCTGTCTATCCTTGGAGCGCTGCAGGTGAACACCCGTGGAGACCTGGCCAACTGGATAGTGCCTGGCAAAAGGGTGCCTGGTGTTGGCGGTGCCATGGAATTGGCCTATGGTGCCAAAAACCTCATTGCCGTGATGAACCACTGCGACAAAGACGGACAGCCAAAGATTGTGACTGAGTGCTCCCTTCCTGTTACGACCTATCATTGCGTAAAGAAAATCATCACTGAAATGGCTGTGTTTTCCATCATCGATCAGAAGTTGTATCTCGATGAACTGATGCCAGGCTACACTCTAGCGGACGTGAAAAACAATACCGAAGCTGACTTTTCCTTCTCCACCAACTTCAAAGCCCATGACTGACCTTCAAAAGACGTTGGAAGCCTACATCGATGAACACGCCGATGACGCTATCGCCTACCTACAGCAATTAATTCAGCAGCCCAGCGTGCAAACCAACGAGCGGGGCGTACAGGAAATAGTGATCGAAAAATTGAACAGGCTAGGCCTTGAAGTAGACGTTTGGGATCCTGTTTATGAGGAGCTTGCTAAAAGCCCCTACTTCGTGGCTTCCCGTGATACTTATGTGGGCAGCCCCAATGTGGTGGGCGTGCTCAAAGGTCAGGGCGGCGGAAAGTCGATCATTTACAATGGCCACATTGACGTGGTGCCGGAAGGCGACCGAAGCAAATGGATCGATGATCCATTTTCAGGAAAGATTGAAAACGGCAAAATGTACGGCCGTGGCACCACCGACATGAAGGGCGGAAACGTGGCGCTGCTATTGGCCATTGAGGCTGTGATCAAAAGTGGCATCAAACTAAAGGGAGACATTATTTTCCATTCTGTCATAGAAGAAGAATCGGGTGGCGTGGGCACATTGGCTACGTTGCTGCGGGGCTATACTGCCGATGCGGCCATTATCCCCGAGCCCACCAACATGAAACTGTTCATCAAGCAGCAAGGCTCGATGTGGTTCAGGGTGACTGTCGAAGGCTTATCGGCACACGCCGGCACTCGCTATGAAGGCGTTTCTGCCATTGAGCAAGCCATCAAAATTCACAACGGCATACTGGCGCTGGAAAAAATCCGCAATGACAGGGTGGACGATCCACTTTACAGCCATATTCCCATTCCAATCCCCATCAATATTGGCACCATCAAAGGGGGCTCCTGGCCCTCATCGGTACCAGACCTTGTTACGATTGAGGGACGAATGGGCGTAGGGCCGCACGAAACAATCGACGCAGTGAAGCAAGAGCTGGTAGAGCACGTGGCCAGCTTATGCCAGGCCGACGATTGGTTGAAAGACCACCCGGCCAAGGTTGAATTTTTCGGTGCCCAGTGGGTTCCCAATGCAGTGGCCACCGACCATCCCTTTGCTGAATTGATGAAGAAAAACTTTGAGACTATCTATGGCCGGGCGCTTACCATACAGGCATCTCCCTGGGGAACCGATGCCGGACTACTGGGGAATGTGGGCAATATCCCAGCCCTCGTCATCGGGCCGGGAGAAACGAAAGTAGCCCATTTTCCTAATGAGTTCATTGACCTAACAGAAATGATAAAGGCTGCCAAGCTTTTTGCACTGACGCTTACTTCGTGGTGCGGGGTGGCATCAACTGACTAAAAAAGTGATCACGGAAATAAAGAATGACATAGCCGCCATCAGCGCTTACTCTGATGCTTTCAATAAAAGAATCAGGATCGACGACTATTCCGGCGATACGCATGGAGTATTGGCCCTGATAACTGAGTCGACACCAGCATGGGCTGAGAAAATTATTGTCAAATCCCGGAACCAGCATGCTACAGTTTTTCTATCCGGTGGTTTTATCAGAGAGGCTGAAATTAAAAAGTATTTCAATGGGAGTGATATGTTTTTTCTGGTGAAGTATCCCCTAACTCAACGAGGCAATAGTGCTAAGTTGATGGATGAAAGAAAAGTTGTCACGAGCATCCTTGACCAGAAATACAGCGTAACAGAAGTCGACGCAAGTACAGTTGCCCTGGCAAAAGAGGCTGACGCAAAAGAGCTGGCTGAGCTTTATGCTAAAGTCTTTCAGGTGTACCCGACGCCTCTCAACGACCCAGCTTATGTGAGAAAAACGATGGAGGAAGGCACGAAGTATGTGCTCATCCGAGAGCAAAACAGAATTGTTAGCGCCGCCTCAGCTGAAATCAACCGGCAATATGCCAATGCCGAACTCACCGACTGCGCCACGCTTCCTGAAGCCCGGGGAAAAGGTCATATAAAAAAGCTGCTTTCAAAACTCGAGGAGATTTTGATTGCAGACAATATCCATTGCCTCTATACCATCGCCCGTGCAGAATCCTACGGCATGAACAAGGTCTTTTATCAATTAGGATATAGCTACGGAGGCATGCTGATCAACAATTGCTTTATCTACTCTGGTTTGGAAGATATGAATGTGTGGTATAAAGGCGGGACAAAACCAAAAGTGTGAGGTTTTGGCACCCGCTACCCCTTCGACATCGCACTTGCTGTTTGACCGAAAGGAATTGTGATAGCCTTAAAAGTGTTGATTGTGTAAATCACATTATAGCGAAAATTCATTTCCATGAATCACCTACAAGAGAATAAACAAAATGCCATAGCTTTCTATAAAATGGCTTATGAGGGCAACCCCAGAAAAGCCACAGAGTTGTTTTTGAGCGATGAGTACATTCAACACAACCCAGCGGTAGCGGACGGACTTGATGGGTTCATCGAATACTTTGAGCGAATGCAAGAGTTGTACCCTGAGAAATCGATTGAGTTTGTGAGGGCTATCACAGAAGACAATCTGGTGGCGCTCCACACATATCAAACCTGGCCCGGCAATGACCAATACATTACCATGGATTTTTTTAGGTTCGATCAAAGAGGCAAGATTGTTGAGCACTGGGACTCCATTCAGCAAATTCCGGAAAAGTCGGCCAACCCAAACACCATGTATTGACAATGCCACCTCTAGCAAAAGTCTTTGACTCTATCACCTCATTTAGTTAACTGCCCAAATCAATGTCCCTCACACCAATACTCTTCAGAGCTTTTTCCATGGCTTCATTGAAAGCCGGAGGGCCACACACCAGCACTGGTCTCGACAGGTCGTCGATATGGGCTTTGAGCCACGCTTCATCGATGTTTCCATAGTAGTCCGGGTCATCCTTGTCGTTGGCAATGATATTTTGGAAGTGGTCACCCAGCATGTCAGTCAGTTCTTCTTCCAAAAACAGGTCTTTTCTGGTTTTATTGGAAAAGAATAGGAAACAATCAGCCAGCGTATCCTGCTTTTGCATATACCGCATGATAGCAATGAAAGGCGTGATGCCTGTGCCACCAGCCAAAAAAACGGCCCTTTTCTGAGGTTGAAAAGTATTAAACGGCTCGGTAAAGCTTATTTCATCACCTGGTTTGAGGCGACTGAGGGCTTCCGTTTTCCCGTGGTGCTCTGCATAAACACGAATCACAAACTCCAGCCTGCCTTCACCAGGTAAATTTGTCATGGTAAAAGGCCCAGGCTCCTGGTCATTCACTTTAATTTCAACAGCGTCACCCACATTATATTCAAATCCTTTTGGCTTCGGTACCTCGAGTTGTATGACATTATGAGCTAGCCAGTTGATGGCTTTAATTTTTTTTTTTATACTGCATGTGTTTGCTGGTTTACAATGAATAGTACAGACAATAAGTTTTCTTTATCTACCTGTTAACAACGGCTCCCAGTCAAATTGTTTCAAGCAGCACCAATAGCGTGCGTGCGCATAGCATCCAAAATTCGCTTGAGCTATCCTTTTCTTTATTAACTTTAGCTTTACCAAAACCTATCCTATGTTTCGTACACTGCTTTCTGTTGGCTTCCTTTTATTTGCTCTCATATCCCACAGCCAAAACCCTCCCCTCCTTTTCAAAATCAGAACCATCACTGCGGGCATTACGGTAAACGACCTTTCCGATACCACCTCAGTGCTCAAAGCAGTTCAGTTTTTGAAGCAAGCCCGAACCGATTATACCGATGCTGGTTACGAGGTGCAAACGATCAGAATTTCCACGCAAAACCTGTACGAATACCTGGGAGGCAAAACGCTGGACGAGGCTCTGCCCTATTTGAAGAAGTTTGACGAAATAGCCCGGAGAGATAACGTGTCTTTTGCTATCGGCGCTGTGCTACCACCTAACGAATACAATGCAACGGTTGCGGGTTGGGCCGCCAAACTGATTGGCCAAACAGAACTCATTAATTTCAGTCTGCCCGTTTCTTCCACAGCCCTGGGCATCCACCGCAATACCATCAAAGCCGCAGCAGAAATAGTGGTAGCGGTTGCCAAAGTAGGAAAAGGCGGCGAAGGCAATTTCCGGTTCACGGCATCTGCCAATTGTCCGGCTGGGATTCCCTTCTTTCCGGCAGCGTTCCATTCGGGCGTTAATAGTTTTGCGGTAGGCATTGAATACCCAAACCTTTTGACAGAAGTGTTCTCGAAATCGACCATGGTCAACGCCAGGGAAAACTTAAAAGCCGAACTGGAAAAGCAGTTCCAGCCGGTGCAGACACTAGCTACAAAAATATCAGCCACTTACAGCTGGCAGTACGACGGCATCGACACTTCTCCGGCCCCGGGACTGGACGCCAGCATCGGCACCGCCATTGAGACATTGACCAAGCAGCCTTTCGGCGGGCCATCCACGCTAAGTGCCTGCTCCCTGATCACCGATGTAATCAAGAACCTCGACCTGAAAACCTGCGGCTACTCCGGCCTCATGCTGCCCGTGATTGAAGACAAAGTATTGGCGCAGCGAGCCAATGAAGGCAGGTACACCGTGCAGGAGCTTTTGTTATTCTCCTCCGTTTCCGGCACCGGACTGGATGTAATCCCACTGGCAGGCGCCACTTCACAGGCTACTGTTGAACGCATCTTTACCGATGTGGCTTCTCTTTCCCTCAAGTACACCCACAAGGCATTGTCAGCCAGGCTGTTCCTAATCCCCGGCAAAAAAGTGGGGGACAAAGTGACTTTTGATAATCCTTATTTAACAGCGGCGAAGGTGATGAGGGTGGAGTAGCTGTCCTATTTCTATTATTTTCAATTTAGCCAAACGTCTCCGAACTGCAACCCTTCCCGTTTCTGATGTAAAAGGCCAACATGAAAAGACGAAACGGTTACAGATACGTTTACAACTTTGTATCTTTGTATAGTTTAATGATCAGTTATGCTGACGATTACCGAACATAACAAAAGAGAACTGCAAGCGCTTTGCGAAAAGTACGACGTCAAAACTATGCACGTTTTTGGCTCGGCATGCACCAGCAAGTTCAACGAATCAAGCGACGTCGATATCCTTATTTCCTTTAAAGAAATTTCTTTCGAAAAATACACTGACAACTATTTTGACCTGCACCGGCAGTTGGAGAAACTTTTTGATCATAAAGTTGACCTGATCACTGAAAACTCGCTCTCCAATCCTTTCTTTATTGAGAGTGTTAAAGAGACCAAGCAATTGCTTTATGCAGCTTGAGGCAAAAAATATTTGCTCGACATAAAGACATCTATTGATTCGATTTATGAATTTCTGGGCTACGAATTGAAACTGCTATAAATGACAAGGATTAAGATTATCGTTAGTGTCTTGTTTGTCTGCTGCACACTTTTCTCATCGAAAAGGGTCGAAAAAGTAAACATCTGGCTGATCGGCGACTCTACCATGGCACCAAAATCCGCCAAAGCCTATCCTGAGCTTGGCTGGGGAGAAGGGCTGGCTGACTACGTCACTAACAAAGCCAAAGTCCACAACCACGCCGTCAACGGCCGAAGCAGCCTAAGCTTCATCAATGAGGGCCGCTGGCAGGCGGTGTACGACAGCCTGCAAAAAGGAGATTACGTCATTATTCAATTTGGCCACAACGATGAGAAAACGGACACAGCCCGACACACTGAGCCGTTTGGCAGCTTCAAACAAAACATCCAAAAATTCATTGATGAAGCCGGAAAGGAAGGGGCCATTCCCATCGTTTGCTCCTCTATTGTCAGGCGCCATTTCGATGCAGCGGGCAACCTCAAAGACACGCACGGTGACTACATCACAGGGGCAGCGCAAATCGCCAGGGAAACCGACACAGCTTACGTGAATATGGCAGCGTTGACACGCAAGCTGGTGTCAGACATGGGGCCAGAACAATCGAAAAACATCTTTCTCTTCACCCAGACCAAACAGGATTCCACTCATCTGAATGTGGCGGGAGCCGGTATAGTAGCAGGGCTGTTTGTGGAAGAAGCTAAAGCGCAGAGGTTACCGATTGCCTCCATCTTTAAGTAGAAGCCACCCAGCACCAAAGACACAAATTGAGTTGCTGCAAAATGCGTGCACTCCATTGGAGGAAAGAAGCTCGGCAAACTTTGCGCATTTTTATATCTTGTTTTCTATGAAGTCAGCAACGCAAAACCATTGCTAAAATTCCGACCCCATGAAGTCATTAAAGCTGCCCGTTTCCATACTTTTTATTCTTGCCATTGCCTTTCAGGCCAATGCCAGACCGACAAAAAAAGTACTTAAATACATGAAAGGACTGGGTAACGGCACCTACCTGTTCGGACAAGTCGGCACATGGGTACACAATGAAAATCCTGATATAGACGATGAAAGCAACTGGGTAAAAAAGGTGTACGACCACACAGGAAAAATGCCACGGTACGGCTGCATCACCTACGACTTTGACGACAATCCATTTACCGATGAAGAATGGAACAACGCAGCCAGGAAAATGTGGGACAAGGGAATGATTTTGGGCATTTATAGCTGGTATGCCAATCCTGCCGGGGGCAAATGGAACGACCCACTTGACATCGACCCTATTTTCGCTGACAGTGACAATCCGACTAAAACAAACTTTTACAAACAAATGGATCGCATGGCAGCCAACCTCCAGTGGCTGGAAGATCACAAAATCCCGGTTGTCTACACGCCTTTCGTAGAAAGTGACGATAAAAATAAGTGGCACGCCAAGGAAGGAGCTGAACAGGCCATTAAGCTCTACCAACTGGTTCACGACTACTTCACCAAAACCAAGAAGCTGAAAAACATCATTTGGGCTTACCATACCACACAGAGACAAGGTGCCCTGATTGACTACTACCCTGGCGATGCCTATGTAGATGTCATTGGAAAATCAGCTTACGGAACCGGCTTAGTGTTTACCGAGTACGACTGGGCGGTTGAAAAGAAAAAAAATCACGATAAAGTAATTTGGTGGGCAGAACTAGGCATCAGAGGCGAGAAAGATCCACCGAGAGAATGCCTCGATGTGCTCGACAAATTGGAAAACGCCTTCCCTGAGCTGGCTGGGTTTGTCTTTTGGAGTGACACCGGCTTCTACAACGTCACTGGAAATTTGAACGGAGCTGAACTGATGAACTCTCCGAAAATCGTGACATTAAAATAGTTGGAAGTTGCAGCTTCACTTTGCCACAAGCATAACCCTTGCAGCATGTGCTTACGTATAGCTAAAGGAACCTATCCTGTTTCTGTGATGCGAAAAGCTCTGACCCTTCTCTTCCTTTCGTGCAGCCTCTTTAATTTAAATGGCCAACCTGCAACAGATATTGTCATTGGGAGAGCTTACTCAATTGATTCGAAGATCCTCGGTGAAACCAGACAGTATATGGTCAGCCTGCCCGTCTCCTACCAGGGCGACGATTTTTACATAGATAATAGCTACCCAGTCATGATTGTGTTGGATGGAGAGCGGCTGTTTCAATTAACTGCCAGCATGGTACAAACCATGAGTTCAGGCGGTACAGAGCAAATTCCGGAGATGATCGTGATCGGCATTCCAAACACCGACCGAAGTAGGGATATGCTACCCAATTACGCTAACGAAGCAGTCGCATCTGGTGCAGTCGAATTCCGGCGATTCATCGAAGAAGAATTCCTGCCTTCGGTTGACATCACCTACCGGACAACCAACTGCCGGATACTTGTCGGACATTCGTATTCGGGCCTGTTTGCTGTCGATACTTTCCTTGAGAGCGATTCATTTAAAGGGTTTGTCGCTATTGACCCAAGTCTGTGGTGGGACGATCAGGTGTTGATAAAAAGGGCCCAGGAGCTTTTAGCCAAGAAAGAAACCTTTACCTCTTCCATCTACTTTGGCCAGGCCAACAATCCCTTCAACGAGGGCATCGAAGCTGGAAGGCTGGGAAGAGCCGTGCAGGCTTTTACCAGAACACTGGACACATTACAAATAGCTGACCTTAGGTACCAAACCCACTTCTACGAGCATGAAGACCACTATTCCATTCCGCTAATTACTTTGTATGATGGCATTCAGTTCGTTTTTGAAGGCTACAAGTATCCTCTTAATCAAATAAAAGCCTCGACAGGTGAGTCGATCAGGCAACACTACGAGGCCCTATCGGAGAGAATGGGAGGCCAGCTTTCTCCGCCAGGGAAATTATTGAATCAGGTCGGCATGTATTTATTGGAAGAGGAAGAAAGAATAGCTGATGCCATCAAAATACTGGAACTGAGCGCAGAGAGTTATCCTAATTCACACATCCCTTATTTAAGCCTGGCTGAAGGATACCGGCAGGCTGGTGATACAGAAAAGGCAATTACCCAATACAAAAGAGTCCTTGAGTTGAGCCCATCCAACGAAGAAGTAAAACTGAGGTTAGCGGAGTTAAAGAATTAAGCCTGGTCGCTGCATACCGTTGAGAAGGCTCACAAATAACTCACACCTCAATCTTCCTGTCCCTGGCTATCACCTTCCATTCGCCATTCACTCGCCCTTTTTGTACTGTATTAACTCTTTCATAAAGCGCTACGGTGGGGCAGATGTGAAACGGCAGCCCGTACAATACATCCCCTACCCTGTAACCATGCCCTTCTCTTGCTTCCAGCACAAGGTGCTCCTCACTTTGACCAACAGGCTTCAGCTCAGGGGCATTGAGAAAGTGGACCCGGTTAGTGAGAACGTTCTCTGAGGCAATGGATTTGTGCCCAAGGTCTGTACATATCCTGGTTTTTGTGGGCAAGGAAATGACCCGGGAAACGACCAACGCAGCAGGCAAAAACGGCTGCTCTGCACAAATATCGCTATAGCCCTTGTCCCAATAAACAAAAGTACCAGGGCAGCATATTACATCCTTCCGCTGCGCATGAACAGGAAATGTTGGGGAGCCACCTGCCAGAACAACAGGCTCAGGAAAACCAAGCTGCTGAATATCAATCTTAAGTTTCTCTACCGCCTCAAAAGCTGCGTTGCAAGCTTTGGTCCTTTCCCCAATATCAACCTGCCGATGCTGACCGTCATATACATGCAAGCCCACCGGAACGATGCCCTTCATGGTGGCTACCCCCTCGTAAAGGGCGACGGCTTCCGGGCCTGGTATAATACCCGATCTGTCGTTGCCGTTGTTTACGTCCATATAGGCGTTGATGCGAAGCCCCTGATCGGCAAAGGCAATAGATATGTCCTGAGCCGATTGGGCGTTATCGTAAAGGCAGGAGTAGGTCGTTGTAGGATATTTTCTAATCAATTGCAGGAACCGTGTCAGCTTAGGTCCTGTGGGCTGGTAAGCCAGCACCACATCCTGCGCCCTGATCATCCCCAGCATTTCTGCCTCGGCTATGGTGGCGCATTTGAACTTCTTGATGCCTTCATCCATAAGCATTTTGCACACCTCCTTCGCCTTATTGGTCTTTACATGAGGTCGGAGCCTGTCCACATCATCAATCATTCCCTTCACCCCCTTGATGTTGTCACGCACTCTTTCCGGGTACACTACCATCGCTGGTGAATCAAGCTCATCTATATTGTCAATTGTATACCATTCACTTCCCATAGCTTATTCAATTATTTCAATTCAAAAAGTGCCTCAATTTCCACGGGGATGTTCTCGGGCAGCATACCCATCCCCACAGCGCTCCTCACGCCAATACCATTTTCCGCCCCCCACACCTTTGCAAACAGTTCACTGCAACCATTGATTACATAAGGATGGCGGTCAAAAGCGGGCACTCCGTTTACCATACCCAGCACTTTAATCACCCGTTTTACTTTCTCAAGACTGCCAAGGTTGGTCTTGATGGTCGAAAGGATCGTCAAACCCACCTGCTGAGCAGCCAACTTGCCCTGCTCAATATCCAACTCACCTCCTACCTTGCCAAAGATCAGGGAGCCGTCTGTTTTTACAGGCCCGTGACCAGATACATACAAGTGCCTGCCATCAATAAGGAAGGGCTTGTACACCCCTTTGGGTGCCGGAGGCGGAGGCAATTCAAGGCCCAATTGGGCAAATCTTTCGTCAGCAGTCATTCGATATCCAATTTTCAATTGTTAGTTTCAAAATCCTCAGTTCTACGCTGAATCGGAATCATATAAACAAGTCGATCAGCAACACCACAGCCATACCCACCACAGAAACAACAGTTTCCATCAGCGACCATGAAAGAATGGTGTCTTTGATGCTCACGTTGAAATATTCTTTGTACATCCAGAAGCCAGAGTCGTTGACGTGTGAAAACATCAGGCTACCAGCGCCGACAGCCAGCACCATGAGGTTAGGGTCCACTCCGAGCTGCGGCATAATTGGAGCCAGAATACCGGCAGAAGTTAATCCAGCCACCGTAGCCGACCCGATACAAACCCTTATAAAAGCGGCTATCATCCAGCCCAGGATCAGGGGATGAATGTCCATGTTTTGCAGTAAAGCCCCTATCTCAACACTTACTCCGCTATCGCTAAATACTTGTTTCAAAGCACCGGCTCCTCCGACAATCAACAGAATGGGAGCAACGTCTTTAATGGCCTCTGTGTAGTAGCCCATCACCTCGCTCATCTTCTTTTTGTAAGCAAGTCCAATGGAATAGGTGGCAACGGCCAGCGAAATAATCATCACAATGGTGGCGTCAGAAAAGAAAGAAACCATCTTAGCTGTTCCTCCAGAAAAGTCGCCAAATCTATTCAAAAGTGCCGCACTTGCCAGCAAAACTACCGGCAGCAGTGCAGAGAAAAAGCTGGTGAACCCACTTGGAAGCTGATCGTCAGGCAATGGCTTGGCCTGAAAAGTAGCCAGCGGCTTGGAGTCAATTCCCTTCAGCGTACGGGCAAATATTGGTCCGGCAACAATGATGGTTGGCACTGCCACAATGAAGCCATACAAAAGTGTCAGCCCCATGTCGGCATTCAGCTGACCAACCAGCGCAGCGGGTGATGGATGGGGTGGCAAAAACCCATGAGTCACAGATAACGCTGCAAGCATGGGAATTCCGATATACACGGCAGGCAGCTTGTACTGGTAAGTCACCGAAAAAATAAGAGGCACCAGCAGCACAAACCCTACATTATAAAACAGTGGAATGCCCACCACAAAGCCGGTAGCCATCAAGGCCCACTGTATATTTTTCTCTCCAAAGGAGTTCATCAGCACCTGACTGATTTTTTGGGCAGCACCACTTTCCGCCACCAGTTTACCCAACATGGCACCGAGGCCAATTACGATGACAAGGTCGCCCAGGAGACCACCGATACCCTTTTGCACAGAACCCGCCACATCTTCAAGGGGGATGCCCAATGCCAACCCGGCACCAATGGAAACTACAAGAAAGGCCAGAAATGGATTGACCTTGCCCCAGGTGATTAGCAGAACAAGCACGAGGATGCAAAGCAGGATGATGAATATCGACATGGTTAAAAGTAGGTGAGTTATAATTGAAATTGGAAGATAGCAGAATTACTCAGCGGTGACAACAAAAATTTTCCAACGAACCCAGTACGGTTGCGTTTTCCTGTAGCTCATTATGCTGGCAGAAAACCATTGAAACAGAATTTATCTGGCTGGCACGCCAATCCATCATTTTGTTTGTAAATTAGCTACTACTGAACACCCAAAACTTACACCCATGGCACGTGTCTTGTCAGACAAAGAAGTTCATTCCTATCAACAAGAAGGCTTCATAATCATCAAAAATTTCTTCAGCAAGGCCGAAATTGACAAGCTCTATAAGGTAGCCACTGGCGATCAGGTGATGAAGGAGAATGCTGTCGATTTGAATGACCAAACCGGCAAGAAAACCAGGCTAACTCTCTGGTTCAAGCCCGGAGACGACATCTACAGCTTGCTGGTGCGAAGCGAGCGAATGGTGAAATCCGTTGAGAAGCTCCTTGATAGCCCATCCCCTGTTTGCCATTTCCATTCCAAACTCATGCAAAAAGAGCCTAAGGTTGGCGGAGCCTGGGAGTGGCACCAGGACTATGGCTATTGGTACAAAAACCAGTTTCTATATCCGGAGCAGCTCACCAGCGTAATGATCGCCCTTACCGAGGCCAACAAGGCCAATGGGTGTCTTCAGATCATCAGGGGGTCACACAAAATGGGCCGTGTCAACCACGGCTTCACCGGCGAACAGGTGGGTGCCGACATGGTGATGGTGGATCACGCTTTGGCAACACTGGAGCACATGTATGTAGAGCTACAGCCAGGTGATGCGCTTTTCTTCCATCCCAATCTTTTGCACCGGTCGGAAGCCAATACATCCGACAAGCCCCGCTGGTCACTTATTTCTTGCTACAACTCACTTTCTAACCCAGCTTACAACGACGATTCTCTGGGATGGCGTGAGCCAATTTCGATGGTGGACGATGATGCACTGATGAAGGCCGCAGCCGTCGGAGCTACCTCCCAGTCCGATTTCCTGAAAAAGGAAAAAGACCCCGCACTAAAAGAAACAGGCTGGGAAAAAGAGGTTGTCACAAAGTAGAACTACACATCAGAACATTAACTATTAACAACTAACATCTCAGCTACAAATGAAGCTAACTACCGGTATTTCACTTTCCATTATGATGCTCCTCGAATACTTCGTGTGGGGCGCCTGGTATGTCACCATGGGCACTTATATGTCAGAACACCTTGGGTCAACCGGCATCCACATCGGAGCCGCCTATAGTGCCCTGGCCATTGCCACCATGATTTCACCGTTTTTTGTGGGCATGGTAGCCGACAGGTTTTTTGCCGCACAAAAAATCATGGGAGTGCTTCATCTGCTGGGAGCGGCATTGCTGTTCCTGGCCACGCAGGTAGCTGACAACTCTTCTTTTTATTGGATCATCATGGCCTACTCATTGCTTTATATGCCGACCATCGCCCTCTCCAACAGTATTGCCTTCGGGCAAATGACGGATCCGGGCAAGCAATTCCCCTGGATTAGAGTGTTCGGAACCCTTGGCTGGATTGTGGCTGGCTTGATGATTGGCTTTTTGGGGATTGAAAAAACGCCTTCTACCTTCGTGATGGCGGCCGTAGTTTCTGCTGCACTTGGCGTATTTAGTTTTATGCTACCCAACACTCCTCCGAAGGGTGGTGAAGATGCCTCAGCAGCACTAGGCACCGAAGCTTTCGTCCTCTTCAAGGACAAACCCTACCTGATCTTTTTCATAGCTGCCATTTTGGTATGTATCCCTCTTTCATTCTACTATGGCTTTGCCAACCCCTTCCTTAACGATGTCGGGATGGAAAACGCCGCTTCCAAAATGACCTTGGGGCAAGTGTCTGAAGCTGTATTTATTCTCGCCATACCTTTCTTGTTCAACAATATCGGTGTGAAGAAAATGCTATTGCTCGGCATGGCTGCCTGGATTCTCCGCTACGTGTGTTTTGCCTACGGAAATGTGGACACTGGCATGTGGATGCTCTATGCAGGGATTATCCTTCACGGCATTTGCTACGACTTCTTCTTCGTCACGGGCTACATGTATACCGAAAAGAAGGCTGGAGCAAAAATCAAGAACGCAGCCCAGGGGCTTTTCACATTCGCTACATATGGTGTGGGTATGACGATAGGCACCTGGTTCTCAGGCTATGCAGTAGACATGTACACCACTGACGGTGTGAAAGACTGGACAAGCATTTGGTGGGTGCCAGCCTTTATCGCCATTGGGGTTATGGTCTATTTTATCCTTTTCTTCAGAGAGAAGAAGGAGGTAAAAGTGGCAGCCTGATTATTAAATATCTTATAAGTAGAAGACCTGCCCAAAAAACGGGGCCTGTCCCCTGA
>TARA_R110002012_G_scaffold168842_3_pt1 | contig 50969 bp, 43 predicted proteins | sample TARA_R110002012 | Tara Oceans TARA_R110002012 (sample SAMEA4396515) | marine metagenome | biome: Westerlies Biome; feature: [DCM] deep chlorophyll maximum layer (ENVO:01000326); material: water (ENVO:00002006), including particulate matter (ENVO:01000060) such as... | depth 40 m
TTTCGAGCCACTTTTGCATGCCCAGGAAAGTGCCAGTCGCAGATAATAAAAAGGCGACAGACAAGACAACCAGAATCTCCTTTGCGAAAATATTCAGTATTTGACCAACAGAGGCTCCCACTACTTTGCGAATGCCTATCTCCTTGCGCTTGGCATTTGCCATGTAATCTGTAAGGCCATACAGCCCTATCGCACAAATCACTATGGCCATCAAAGCGAAGAACCTCATCACTTTGCCCATCACGTCCTCCATACGGTACTGGTTGGCAACTCTCTGGTCAAGGAAGTTATACTCAATAAGCAATTCAGGAAACACTTTCTCCCATTCTTCACTGATAATTGCCACGGCCGCTTGCCCTGCCTCGGGGTCGGTGGAAGCAAGTGCAATAGACAACTCATAAAAGCCGTTTGGTCCATAATTCATCATTACAGGCACAGCCTCCTGATGAAGTGAATTGGCATTGAACTCCTCCACCACTCCTACTATCTGAAATTTACCTCCCCAGGTTGCCTGGAACAGCTTCCCAAGCGCTTCCTGTGGATTAAAAATTCCCATTTTCCGAATAAGTGTTTCAGTAACAACAACTCTTTGATTGATAATTGATTCACCCTCCGGCGACCTCTGATAGGTGTCAGTAGCATTCACATTTCTTCCTGCAAGCAATTTGATATCGAACAGGTCAAGGTAGTTTTCATCCACCTCTTTTACGTTCACGGTAAACAATTCATCTTCACCTTTTTCAGGGCTAAAATGCTGACCGGTGTTGTTAGTACTTGCCAGCGGCCCTCCCAAATTGAGACTAGCCTGCGCTATTTCGGGGTGCTTCAGCAGCTCGGTTTTTAGCACTTCCGATCGCTTTAAATCCGGCTCAGGAAACTGGATTGTCACAATACCATCCTTTCTGAATCCCATATCCTGGCTGCGGAAGTAGTCGAGTTGGAAAATGACAATGATGGTACCCATGATAAGACCTATGGACACCGCAAACTGAGAACCTACCAGCACTTTGCGAAGCGGAAACTTACTTTGCTTATCGATGTTAGAGATCTTTGTTCTTATGGCTGTTAATGGTGAAAAACCTGAAAGGACAAAAGCCGGGTACAAACCAGACAATAAGGACACCGCTGTGATCGAAATGGCACAGAAGACGATCCAGTTAGTCAACGGAACGTCCTTGATAGTCATTGGGTAGTCGATCAGGTCACCAGCCGCCCCAAGCATCACATCGGCTATGAGGAAGCTAACCCCGTGAGCCAGTGCCACAATGATGAAAGACTCTAACAAAAACTGGGCAATAAGCGCCGGGCGATGCCCGCCCAATACTTTTCTGATACCCACTTCCTTTGCTCTTTTTACAGCTCTGGCGGTAGAAATATTAATAAAATTGATACTGGAAATCACTATAAGCAATACAGCCAGAGCAACGATAACCCTGATGGTGGCTGGTTCAAGAGACATGCCACTGTAGGTGCCGTAGTCGGTGGTATGAACCTGGCTCAGGGGCTGTAGGAATACACTGTAACCATCAAGAGTATTGTTTTTTTCTACCACATCCTTTATGCCCGCCTCGACAACACTTTCCTGGGTTTGGCTATTCAGCTTAATGAGAGCCTGTGTATTGCCATTGAGCCTGTCCCATATCTTGCCTTCTCCAAAGTAGGCATTCACTCCTTCCTGGGCTTCATAGTACGCTACCATATTAAACGGAAAGTCGGTCGATTTTGGAAAATCCTGGTAAACAGCTTTCACCACCAGGTCGTGCTTGTTGCCAAGGTTAATAATCCGGCCCAGCGCTCTGTCGTACTCATTGTTGATATCAAAGAACTTTCGGGCGGTTGCTGCTGAAATAACCACCGAATTAACATCTGACAGCGCATTGGCAGAGGAGCCCGCTACCCACTCGAAATCAAGGATTTCAAACACATCCTGATAAGCAAAGCCTATATCCTCTTCCTTGAGCTTTTTTAATGCTCCTCCTTCCTGGGGGATGTTCACCTGCGCTGAAAGTGAGTACAAATTTGTAGCAGCTTCAATGCCTGGGATTTCACTCTTTATAGCGCCGGACAATGGATGGGGAACAGTGGCAAATTTCACATCGTCGTCCCCACTTTTCCAGTGGCTCACTACCCTGTATACCTGCTCCAGGTGGCTTTGGTGCTTGTCGTAGCTCAGCTGTAGGGTTAGAAACGAGTAAATGGCTATCACGCAGGAAGCACCTAATGTAAGACCCGCAAGACTGAGGACGGTATAGGTTTTGTTCCTTAAAAAATTCCGTACAGCAGTAAGAAAATAGTTCCTAAGCATAGTAGTAATGGTTAATCCTCAAGATTGATCTGCAAATAATTGTGCCAAAACAATAAACAATTGATTGTCAGATAATTAAAATAAATTAAAGTTAGCATCGTGTCCATAAATGGACATTGACTGTGAAAAATTGTACGCAATTAAAGATTTCGAAGCCATCATTTGCGGAAAACAAATTCTTTTACTAGAATGCTACACTTTCTATCTTTATAATTAGCCACTGGCCATAGTCTAGTACCGATCATCTGATCTAAGAAGTTCCGGTAGGGTTACTTGACAGTCTTAATTTTTAACGTTTTTTTTTCCAACCAGCCTATGGTAGTGCAGTCAGCAGTGCCGCCTACGTGAAGTTGTAGAGGTATCTTTTGTCTTCGTATGGATAAATCGCTCAATATCGCTCTGAAAAATGAAGTCTATCAACTTACCAGTACTAATGAAAGCATTTATGAAGCAATAGAAGAGTATGCACATAAAGGATATTGGTATTTGGATCTCAATGCCAAGACCAACTGGTGGGCAAATCCAAGATTTTGGGATTCTCTGGGATTTTCCTTTTCAGACGGCGAAACCGATGCACCACTGCCAGCGCTGGAGGAGGTACTTTTGCCTGACGACCTAACGGCACTACTTCAAACCATCGAACAGCTTTCAAAAGAAGATAGCTTCCTTCTTACACTCAAATACCGTCATAAAAACAATCAGCACCTATCTTTTGCGGTACACGCAAAAATTATAAGAGACAAAGCAGGAAAGGCCGCCAGGCTTCTCGCACTGCACAACAAAAGTAAGAACCAACCTTTTTTTGTCAATGAACTTTACAACCAGGTGCTCTATTCCATTCATGAGGGTTATCAGCTTACCGACACGGGCAATATACTGGATGCCAATGATAGCTTTTGCAAACTGATTGGTTACACAAGAGGCGAGCTCTTGACAATGAACCTAACTCATTTGGCGGCTGAACTCACACCTGATCAGGTTCAGGATTTCATTAACAAAGTTTTAGCCAAGAACGGCGGCACAATATCTACAAAAGCCAGGACAAAAGATGGCCGCCTGGTAGATATCGAAATCAGGACAACCCTTATCGATCATAATGGGAAGCCGTTACTGGCCTCTTTCGTACGTGATGTAACTGAACAGTTAAGAACTAATGAAAGGCTCGAAATAGCCCTGCAGCAATACAGTTCTCACCGCAATAACTCTCCGCTGGGAACGGTCGAATATACAAAAGACCTGATTGTGACGCAGTGGTCGAGGCAATGTGAGGAAATTTTTGAATGGACAGCGGATGAAATTTTAAGCGCCAATATTTCAGCCTTCAATCTCATTTATGAAGATGATCTCGACGCCACAACCAACGTGGCCCTTGACCTGATGTCGGGCAAGGTAGACGGCAACGTCTCCTTGAATCGCAACTACACAAAAAGCGGCAAAATCATTACTTGCATATGGTACAACTCCGCCATCAAAAATGAAAAAGGCGAGGTGATCTCTATTATATCACTCGTTCAAGATGTTACACACCAGAAAGAAATTGAGTATAAACTGGTCGAAAATGAACGAGCGCTGGACGTATTCTTCAACAACTCTCTGTATGGTTTCTTTTTTATGATGCTGGATGAGCCAGTAGCATGGGACGACACTGTGGACAAGAAAAAGGCGCTTGCGTATGTATTTGAACACCAAAGAATCACAAAAATAAACCGGGCGATGTTATCGCAATATGGTGCACAGGAAAAAGAGTTTCTTGACTTAACCCCAAAGGATTTTTTCGACCATGACATTGATTATGGCAAAACTGTTTGGAAGGAGCTGTTTGACAACGGTTCGTTAAAGGTGGATACGCTCGAAAAGCGTTTTGATGGATCAACATTTTGGGTGGAGGGCGAATATGTGTGCCTTTACAACTCTGCCGGGGAAATCACGGGCCATTTTGGGATTCAATACGATGTCACCGAAAAGAAAGAGGCCGAGCTAGCATTGACAGCCAGTGAAGAAAAGCTTAAAGAGGCACAAAAAATGGCGAAAATGGGCGATTCCACCATCAACCTAATAACTGGTGAGTTTTTAGCGTCAGAAGGGCTTTTGGAGCTTGTCAGGGTTGAGAATATGGAGGGCCCCGAGTTAAAAAAATGGCTGGATGCCGCACAGCACCCTGAAGACTCCGGCAAATTGGAGTCTTGTGTGAGAAATTGCCTCGCAAATAAACAGGAGGTAATTCCACCGGTTGAGTATAGAATGACAAGAAAAGACGGCATTTTGATTTGGGTCAGAACTCAGGGAAAAATAATCTATGAGAATGAAAAACCGTCAACCATTTTCTTTACAACGCAGGACACCTCCCGCAGCAAAGCCGTAGAAGAGCAAATCAAAGCTTCGGAACTACGTTTCAGGTCACTTATTGAAAATAGCAAAGATGGTCTGGTGATACTCTCTGTAGATGGCAACATTGATTACATATCCCCTTCTATTGCAGGAATACTCGGTTATCAGGATAGCGAAATGGTTGGAATCGATCTTGAAAAAATGGTTCACCCCGAAGATATCGAAGGATTAATAAATGCTTTCCATTTGGCACTACAACAACCGACGACTCCTATAACCGGTTTGTTATATAGAGCCAGGCACAAGCAGGGAAACTGGCGCTGGATGGAAGGGTCGCTGACCAACTTCTTAGAAATCCCTCATATAGGTGGCGTTGTTAATAACTTTCATGACGTAACCCACCGGCTGGAAAACTCGAACCTTTTAAAAAAGGTCAACAATCAGCTAAAAGCTGCTCAAAAAATTGCACACCTTGGGTACTGGGAATGGAACTGGAAGGAGGAAACCGTCTTTTGGTCTGAGGAGCTTTACGCTATCTGCAAAACAGACAAAATACCTTCTGAGGCGGCCCTTTTTGCAGCCATCCATCCCGAGGATCAGCCCACATTTACTGCCTATAGGAAAAGATTATCCGAGGAAAAGTCAGAAACCACGATCGAATTTCGGTTTCTGATTGGAAAAGATGTCAGAATCTTCATGGTAAGGACCCTTCCCTTGCTTGACAGACGTGGAAAGGTGATTGGTTTGGAAGGAACGGTTCAGGATATCACAGAAAGAAAAGAACGTGAACAAGAAATACTAAGGCTATCAACCTTTCCTTCCGAAAACCCAAATCCAGTGCTAAGGGTGCTGAAAGACTATACAATTAGTTATTCCAACAAAGCCAGTCAGCCAATTTTGGTCAGCAAGATTTCAGGTAAAGCGCCAAAACTGCCTGAGCAGCTCCGGAATTTTGTAAAACAAACCTTTGACGGCTCCGAAATATTGCGAGCGGAATTCTCGGTTGGCGGTATTACCTATTCTTTTACGTCAGCCAGAAGTCAACAAGGCGATTATGTGAACCTGTACGGTCTGGACATCTCACCACAAAAGGAAATTGAAAAAGCCTTGAGAGATAGTGAATACCTGTTAAATGAGGTTGGGAGGATAGCCAAAATTGGGGGTTGGGAACTGGATCCGGAAACAGGCGAAGGCACCTGGACCAGAGAAGTCGCCGAAATACATGATTTGCCGTTTGGCACTGAGGCCGGACTTGAACTTGGGCTGAGTTTCTACCTCCCCTCGTCACGGAGTATCTTGGAAAAAGCTATAAATGATGCGTTTCAACTGGGTAAAGCATATGACCTCGAATTGGAGATAATTACCGCAAAAGGTAATCGCAAGTGGGTTAGAACCATTGGAATTCCTTTACTAACCGACGATGGAAAGGTCAAGCTCAGGGGTTCGTTTCAGGACATTACAGCACTTAAGAATGCCAAAGACAATATTCTTTTGGAGAAAGAGCTCTCCGACAATATCATCAACAGTTTACCCGGTGCATTTTATTTATATACTCAGGAAGGTGAGTTTTTAAGGTGGAACAAGAACCTTGAAGAAGTCACAGGGTACACAGCTGAAGAAATCAGCACCATGCACCCTATCCAGTTCTTCCACGACAGTGAAAAGGAATTGCTGACAGAAAAAATAGAAAATGTATTTGTTGCCGGAGAAGACAGTGTCGATGCGCACTTTCTCACCAAAAGCGACCAGATGATCCCCTACTACTTCACAGGCAAGGCTATTTCCTACGATGGTGAAACCTGTCTCATGGGAGTAGGAATTGATACCAGCGAACGAAAAAAAGCATTGGAAGCTTTGAAGCACAGTGAGGAACAGTACCGCTCGCTGTTCGAGAACATGAATGAAGGTTTTGCTCTCTGCGAAATGGTTTATGAGAAAGGCAAGGCAGTTGATTTTACGTATATACAAGTAAATAAAGCATTTGAAGACATTACTGGCCTCAAAAAACCGGTAGGAAAGAAAGTGTCGGAGTTGATCCCCGGAGTGGTACAAGCAAACCAGGAGGAAATAGCCTTATTGAGCAGGGTATGCGAAACTGGGATTCCTGAAAGGTTTGAGGTAAAAGTAGAAGGACTGAATGTGTGGCTATCCTCCTCCGTGTTCAGTCCAAAGAAGGGATTTTTTGTGTCGATGTTTCAAGATGTTACCGAGCGCAAATTAGCAGCCATTGCCGTCGAGTCAAGTGAACAGAGGTTCAGGGCGCTTGTAGAACAGTCATTAACTGGCATTTATATTTTTGAGAAGGGAAAATTCATTTACGTCAATGATCATTTCGCCGATATGTTTGGCTACGAAGTAGATGAGGTTCTCACCACATTGAAACCTACGGATGTATTGACACAGTCGGAGTATTCAAGGTCAAGCGACCTGATTGACAAAAGGCTAACCGGTGAGCTCGATTTTGTGCACTATGTAGCGAAGGGGCTTAAGAAAGACGGCACGACTATCTGGGTGGAAATTCATGGCTCAAAAATTGACCTCCAGGGTAAGGACGTAATCACGGGCACTGTGCTGGATATTACGGATCGGATTAATTCCGAACAGGCAATGAAAGAGCTTCTTGAAACAACGACTAATCAAAACATACGGTTGAAGGATTTCTCCTTCATCACGTCTCACAATATCCGGTCGTCGGTATCGAACATACTGGGACTCACAGAACTCCTGATTCTGGATCCGACGAATGCTGAGTACCTGCGGATGCTGCGCACCAGCACGGAGAAATTAGACACAACCATCAGGAATATTAATGAGCTGATCCACTTTGAAAACGACCTTGGAGAAAAAGGCCTGATCGAATATAATATTCTTCAGTCCGTCAACAACGTGCTTGCACAAAACAACCAGATCATCAAAGAGCAAGGGCTGGATATCAGAACTACGGTAGAGAAGCACTTAAGTATCAGATGTATACCTGCTTACCTTGATAGTATATTACAAAACCTTGTTACAAACGCTATAAAATATGGAACCACCGAACGCTCAAACATCATTGAAATCAACGGGCTGAAGGTACGTGACAAGATAGAGTTGCAAATAAAAGATTATGGAAGTGGCATTGATTTAGATAGATTTAAGGATAAATTATTTAAAATTGGGAGTCGGTTCCATTCTTCAAGCGAGGGCCAGGGCTTGGGTCTCTACATGTCAAAGAGGCAAATAGAGGCAATGGGAGGAGATATAGAGGTGGAGAGCCAGCCAGGCAAAGGCACAACTTTTAAAGTTTATTTCAATGCAAAAGGGCCGGAGAATTTTTTTGATAGATGACGACGAGATATTTTTGATGATCTCCACAGTGAATCTGAAGACTGTTTGCAGCGATGTGGAGATCCTTACGGCAACCAATGGGCAGGAGGGCCTGTTGCAACTCAACAGTGCCCAACCAAATGTGATTCTTCTGGACGTGAATATGCCGATTATGGGGGGCTGGGAGTTTTTAGAAAAACTCTCAGGCGCCGGCATTGGAGTAAACTTGAACTTCCCGATTTACATTACCACCTCATCAGTGGACCCGGAGGATAAGCGAAGAGCCCAGCTCCATCCACTCGTTAAAGGTTTCATTGAAAAACCACTCACGGCTGAGAAAATAAGAGAGATGGAGATATGCTAGCAATTCGCTAAAGCCAGCATATTTCAATTTCAGCTATTCCACCCTCAGGCTTTCAACAGGGTTGATGCGTGACGCACGCAAAGTATGATAGACAATGACCAACGCAGCCACTAAAAGTGCGGTCATTCCACTAACAACGAAAAGCCCAACGCCAATTTCGGTGCGATAAGCAAAGTTTGCCAGCCACTTGCTAATCAGCCAAAGGGTGAGCGGCACCGACAACACAATAGCGACTAGCAGCTGAGAAATAAAGCTTTTAGAAAGTAATGCAAAAATTGTAATTGGAGTAGCACCCATCACTTTCCGAATGCCAATTTCTTTGATGCGGCTGTTCACAACCAACACCATAAGACCAAGCAGGCCTAAAATTGCAATCACTATCGAGAGGATTGTTGCTACGGTAATCAGCTTGTTTAGCCTTGCTTCATTTTCATACTGCTGTTGTATTTTTTCATCAACGAAGCTGAAATCCAGAGCCTCATTTGGGAAAATTGCCTCCCACTCCTTACCAAGAATATCCTGCACCTCCGCCAGGTTCGATCCAGTGTAAGTAAACACGAGCTTGGGAACCGGCGAATCTTCCACATTGAAGTCGGAGATTCCCTGCAAAATTGGCATAGCGTTTTCGGCTATCACGAGTGGCTCCACCTGGGAATGAAGGGAAGTGAAGTTGAAATTATCAGTCACACCAATGATCCGGTGTTCACCAAACTCTTTACCTGGCAGTTTGTCGCCAATCGGATTTTCGAGCCCAAAGTAGTCGGCCGCCGCCTGATTAATGATAATTGACTGGCGCTCGTCGAGGCCATTTCCCTCTTCAAAATCCCTGCCCTCCTTTACTTTTATTCCAAATGACCTCAGGTAATTAGCATCAACATTCAGGAAGGCAAAACGTCTGAACACATTCTTGTCGTCGGTGTAAGCAAGCTGCGTCCATCCATTCGAGCCAAACATGTGGGTGGCCATGCCAATATCGGTAACATCGGGGTGTTTTTGCAAGGCCGCCTTCAGCAGTTTGCCATTTTCCATACCCGAAGCTATCACCTGAGTAAGGCGCTGCGCAGCCGGATCCGGCTGAAGCCTAACAGAAACAGCAGATTTGTAAGTGAATCCCAGGTCTTTCTCTTGCATGAAGCTTACCTGCTTTCTCATGATCAGTGTGGTGCTGATGAGAAAAACTGTAACGAGAAATTGAAACACCAGCATGCCCCTTCGGGCCACGTGCCTTCCACCGCCCTGGCTTCCTCCCCTCAAAATGGATACGATGCGAAAACCCGACAGCACAAAGGCCGGGTAAATTCCGGCAGCGACACCTATGGCCAGCCCAACACCCAGGTAAGCGAGCAGATGCCACCACTTGAGCGTGAAAAATATTTGGGTTCCCGTTAAGGCGTTAAATGTTGGAACAAGCAGGATTGTGAGAACCGTGCCGACAGTCATGGCAATTAACGCCAGTAAAAGGCTTTCGCTCAGGTATTGCACCACCAGCGTGCTTTGTCCGGCACCCAGCACTTTTCGCATGCCCACCTCACGGGCTCTGCGCAGAGATTGCCCAATTGAAAGCGTTGCATAGTTAATGCAAGCTATAATGAGCACCAGCAAACCGATGGCACCAAGTATGTACACATATTGAGGGTTGCTTACCGGTGCATAGCCAGCCGGCACATCGGGATTGAGGTGGATGTCAGTGAGCGGCTGCAAACCAATATTGTACTGGCCTCGTTCTACCTCTTCGCTGAGGTACCCCATCACCACATCCTGCATTTTTGCATCAACGCTTTCTACACTGGCGCCCTCTTTCAACAAAACGTAGTTCTCAGGGATAATGCTGAACCAGGCGTTCATAGACCCTTGTCCATACAGTTGTCTATTATTTTCAGTGGAAATTGCAATATCAAACTGGATGCTGGATTCATGCGGGATATCTGCCATGATAGCTGAGACAGTAAAATCTTCAATGCTCTCACCAATTTGAAGACTCATGGTCTTGCCCATTGCTTCCTCATCGCCAAAGTACTTCCTTGCATAGCTTTCAGAGACGATAATACTCCTGAGCCCGGGGAATGGAGCTTCTTTATTCCCTTTCATTATTTCGAAATCAAATACTTGAAAAAAATTCGGGCTGAGCACGGCTATTCGTTCATCGAGACGACCTTCACCTCTGCCTACAAGGTGGTTTTCAATCACCAACTGAGCCGCACTTTCGACTTCAGGAAAATTTTGTTCAAATAAGTCTCTGAACCTAAGAGGAGTAATTGAGTTGAAAAAGATTTTACCCTCACCATAGTCTTCCTTGAGCCAGCTGCGGTAAATCCTGTCTTTTTTGCTATGAAACTGGTCGAAGCTTAGCTCCTGCTTCACATAGAGCCCCATCAGTAGAAAGCAGGCAATGCCGATGGTCAGGCCCACCAGGTTGATAGCTGTGTTGACTTTGTCTCTGGCCAGCACCCTAAAAGCAATTTTGAAATTGTTGGCGGTCATCATAAATATTGAGTTTTTGAGTCTTTTCGATTTTCCTATAGCCGAAATTCTGAGCGACCGAATCACGAGCCATACGTACGTCAAATCAGCGGCTCGCTTTCCGCTCTCAAGCCGGCGCTTTTGATAAACCTCATACAGGTCGCCCTGTAGGTCTTCCAGAAGGTCCGGGTGGCAATACCACTCCAGAAACCGATCGGCCCACCTCGGAGGATTGGAACTCATGAGCCCTGAATCGTTAGAAGCTTTTTGTACAAGCCCATCCTTACCAGCATCGTTTCATCAATCACTTTGCGGCCGGCTACTGTTAGCGTAAAAAAGCGTTTTCTTCTTCCTCCCCTGTCGGCAGTGGCGCCGCCCATCGACGATGTGACAAATCCCTTGGCCTCCAACCGTCGGAGCACTGAGTGTATGGCAGTAACATCGGGCTTTCTACCAGCTTGCTCGGCAATTTCCTCAAGGATAGTTACAGCGTAGGCTTGCCCTGCCAATGAGCCCACGGTCAAAAGCACAAGCTCCTCAAGTTCGCCCAATGATTCTCTTTTCATGACTGCACAAGTTATTTATTGTACAAAGATACAAATTAATAATTTAATTATTTTTTGTACAACAAATTAACGTTTGTTAACACCTGGCATGCGATGAAATCACCAAACGAGTCAGGAAATCACTGATGCCCCACCTTGTATTGAAATGTCGTAGAAGGAAGGTGCTGTATGGAATTGTTTGGTAAATGAGAGGTCTATGTGGCGTTTGAACTCCTCCTCAAACTCCTTTTTCACGATGTTGATGGTGCATCCACCAAATCCCCCTCCCATCATTCTGGCACCCAGTATCTCTTCGGGAAACCTGCCCGCTTCAGCGGCTAAAAAATCTAGTTCCCGGCAACTCACCTCGTAGTCGGACGAAAGCCCACGGTGCGTATCATTCATTTTTTTTCCGAACGCCCGCAAATCGCCCTTTTTTAAATCAAGGGCAGCAGCCTGCGTACGTTGTATTTCTCCCGTCACAAACCTGCACCTGCGGAAGACATTCTCAGGAAGCTCGTCAGCCAGTTCTTCTACCTCAAACGAATTAAAGTCTCTAAGGGAGTTTGCCTCAGGTTTATGCTTTTTAAGAACCGTAACTCCCAACTCACACTCAAGTCGCCTCGTATTGTACTCAGAGCTGGCCAGAGAGTGCTTCACCCGTGTGTCGATAAGTAAAAGGCTGTGATCCTCAAGCTGCAGCGGATAATAGTCGAAGGTTAGGTCCCGGCAGTCGAGCAACATGGCATGGTCTTTCTTTCCCATTTTGCTGGCGAACATGTCCATGATGCCACATTTAACTCCGACATATTCGTGTTCAGCCTTTTGAGCTATCTGAATAATGTCCCAGGGCTCAACAGACAGCCCAAACAATTGCGTCAGGGCCGTTCCAAAACCAACCTCAAGGGCCGCTGATGAAGACAGGCCAGCTCCATTCGGAATGTCGCCGCCAAACACGCAGTTAACCGCCGGCACATCGAAACCTCGCTGCTGCAACCCAGCCACCACGCCGCTAAAAAAGTTAGTCCACGCCGGATTGGACTTTGGCACCAGCTTCTTGTGGTTCACCAGCGCTCCCTTGTTAATATTCAAAGCGAAAAGGGAAGTTTCGGGCCGGGTTGAAGGCGACATAGCAAAAATAATCTCCCTGTTGATTGCAGCAGGAAACACAAAGCCATTATTGTAGTCGGTGTGCTCGCCGATCAGGTTGATCCGGCCAGGTGCCCGTACAAGAATGGCTGGACTTGAGCCGTAAAGCTCTGTGAATGTTCTTGATATTAATGCTTTGTAATCAAGTTCCTCAAACATTACCGTCGTTTAGATTTAATCAACCGGAACCAACATTGCCCCGATAGTGCTTCTTCTTTAAAAGTGTTCAAATATACAAGCAGTTTATTATTTCGAATACACGACAGTTGAAATTGAAGTTTTGGAGAATACCATTGCCCCCATTATTTATTAATAACGAGCGCCCAGGAGCTATTGTCAACTATTTTACGTACCTTTGCGCCAGGTTCTCAGTTGACAGGCCAATTATTTCACATACTCAGCCTGCCGCACGCTTCAAGTCGATGTCTGCCATTCAACCAAGGATCTTTTAAGGACAGACTGCTGATTGTGACCCTTCCCGGCTCGTTATCAGCCATATTTAAACAAAAAACATTAATGACATTTGAAAATCTAGGGCTTGTTGAGCCCATTCAGAAAGCCCTGAAGGCTGAAGGCTATGTTACGCCTACGCCTATTCAGGCCCAAGCCATCCCACATCTTCTTGAAGGCAGAGACTTACTGGGCTGCGCACAAACAGGCACAGGAAAAACCGCTGCCTTTGCTATTCCTATTTTACAGAACATTTACACTGCGAGAACCGAACAAAGAGGTATCAAAGCGCTTATTCTTACTCCAACGAGGGAATTGGCGATACAGATTGACGAAAGCTTTGCCGCCTATGGCAAGTATACCAGAATCAGCCATACAGTAATATTTGGTGGCGTGTCGCAAAATGCACAAACCAATGCCCTCCGCAGGGGTGTCGACGTTCTTATTGCTACTCCGGGTCGTTTACTTGACCTGATGAACCAGGGTTTTGTTCGCCTCGACAGCATCCAGTTTTTCGTATTGGACGAAGCGGACCGCATGCTCGACATGGGATTTGTGCACGACGTAAAGAAAGTGATCGCCAAAATCCCTGCTAAAAGACAAACGCTTTTCTTCTCGGCCACTATGCCGCCCGAAATTGTAAAGCTGTCAGACAGCCTTCTTACAAATCCGGTAAAAGTAGAGGTTACGCCTGTGTCTTCAACAGCCGAAAAAATAGAGCAGTCGCTCTTCTATGTAGAAAAAAGAGATAAGAAGCACTTGCTGAACCATATCCTGGAAAATAAGAGCATTGAAACAGCGCTGGTTTTCACTAGAACAAAACACGGTGCCGACAGGGTAGTGAAAGACCTTAACAAAGAAGGAATTACTGCCGAAGCCATCCACGGCAACAAGTCGCAGAACGCACGTCAGCGTGCCCTCACCAACTTCAAAACCCGTAAAACAAGGGTGTTGGTGGCTACCGACATTGCCGCCAGAGGTATCGATATCGATGAGTTGACCCACGTATTCAACTACGAGCTACCTAATATTCCAGAGACCTACGTGCACAGAATCGGAAGAACAGGACGTGCAGGAGCAGACGGAAAAGCAATTTCCTTTTGCGAAAGAGAGGAAAGGCCTTATTTGAAGGACATCCAAAAGCTGATAGGAAAGACCATTCCAGTAATTGACGAGCACCCATTTGTGAATGCAACGCCTGTACCTACGTCCAGCGAAGTCTATTCGTCAAGACCCAAGTCTGGTTCCAGCGGCAACTCGGCGTCGTTCAAAAAGAAGTGGAACAACAACGGAAGGCCAAACAATAACGGAAACAGGTCTTCGGACAGGCCGCAGCGGGATTCTTCTCAATCGACTGCGATGCCTTCACGGTTTTCGAGGTATTAAGAGTTGACAGACTGCAAATTAACAAAGGGCTTCGGCCCTTTTTTCATGTCTATACTTATCGGGAATGGGGTCATTCAAACCGTTGTAAGTGAAGGAAAGCACAAAAAAAAACTAGCCGCCCTTTGAAAGAGCGGCTAGCCAGATTGATAAGCGGATTAATGAATGTTTTCAGTATAATTTACAGTCTGCTTTGTGCTTAAAAATCGAATTTTTGGTCTTTAACTACAGTGTTATTGTAAGATACAGTGAAACGAACACCCGCTCCTTTGATTTGGCTTAGGTCATAGACTCTGGTGAAGAAATCAGCTGACTTCACTTCCTCAGTGAACAAAAGTTCATCCTGACCACCGTAGATAGCCACTGAAAGTGGTGAGCTTACAGATGCACTTGATCTAAGCACCATTTTCTTTGTGTTCGCATTTGAGCTAAGCGCCACTTGCTCAACCAGTTTATCAACTTCAGAAACGTGGTGAACAGTCTGGGCTACCTTTTCTCCTTTTGAAACTACTTCAAAAGTGTAATATCCTGAAGGAACGTTTGAAAGATCGAAGTTTTGTGCGAAACCTTCGACTACTCTAACAGATCCTTTGTGAATAGAGACGCCTTTTTCATCCAAAACGTTAACCGTTACATTCTGCTTGCCTTCACTCTTATATATTAGTTTGTAAGAGTCGTTCTTATTGAAAGAAACCACCTTCACAGCAGATGAAGCCTTAAGTGAGTCTCCTCCAGCAAATGCAACACTAGAAGTACCCATAGCTACTAGGAGTACAGCAATAAAGTTCTTTGTCTTTTTCATAACTTTTCGTTTTTGAGCTTATCAATTATATATCAAAAGACGTAAAAATTATGATTTTGTTCAAATAACAGGCATTAATTTTAAATGAATATATAGTTAATATATAAAAATTTACGAATTCATTAAAATATCACTTTTTCGTAACCGTTTGCGCTGGCAGTTACACCAATGCAAACGTCTGATTTTTATAATTTTTACATAAAATATTTTTCTCCATGTTGTTTATTCTGATTTATTTCAAATAATAGCCTAACAACAGAATATTATTCTGAATTAAACGCTTCGAAACTGATTGCATAAATCCCGGAATCGCTTGCGGTGGGAATTTCGTTCTGACAAGGCGAAACCAAAAGATCGGAACAAAAGAAATGGAGGAACGAATTGACAGGACAGATTACCTATCTATAGTCCTCACTTTTCTCCTTTGGGTGAGTAAAAATCGTAGATGGCTCAATTTTGAAAGCTAAATCTTTGCCTGTTATCGGGTGTTTTATGTAAAGCTGGGTGGCCATTAATCGAATCTGCCTTTTGAAAGCATTACTCGCCCCATATTTGTAGTCGCCTACTATAGGGCAGCCAATATGACCGAGGTGTACCCGTATTTGGTTTTTCTTGCCAGTAGCCAACTCTACTTCTACCATGTGGTATCTGCCTATCCTCTCCTTATAAGTATAATAGGTAACCGCTTCCTTGGTATTGGGTCCGGGTGTGGTGGCCACAAACATCTTCAAGCCTCTTTCCTCAAGCAACGTGCTAATGGTGCCTTTTTTGGGGTTGGGCTCCTTTTCGGTAATGGCTATGTACTTTTTAGAAAACTGATGCCAGTTAGCTTTCAATTTTTCCTGTATCTCTTCGCTTTTTGCAAAAACAACCAGGCCGCTTACTTCTTTATCGAGCCTGTGCACAGGAAAGGCGCTCTGCGCACCTTTGGTAGCATCCTTTACATAGTCGTCTACCAGCTTGTGCATAGTAGGCCGCCGTGTGATGCCTTCGCCAGCTGTGATGAGGCCCACTGGCTTGTCGCAAACAATAATATACTGATCCTGCCAAATAACACGAAACGGTGCCTTCACATTAAGAGAGGGCTTCTCCTGCTTTTCAATATTAACGAGCTGGCCGGTCTTGACAGGCGTGTCAGCCATTCGAACCTGCTCCCCGTCGAGCGTCACATTGGCAAACTTGAGCATTTTGCGCAGCTTGGTTGTGGAAGTGCCTGCGTAGGCGTCGCCCAATATCTCCAGGATGGTGCCGTCTCTTTTCGCTAAATGCTTCATAATTATCGTGTAAATCTTAAAAACGTTCCCAGAGGCAGCCTTTGCCCTGACGTAGACGGCAGGTAGAACTCTCCGAACTGCATATTGTCAGGCTGAAAGAATGATTCAACCAGGTTGGCCGAAACCAATGCCGAAAGCCCCATGCTATACATATTAAGGACAAGAAACGCTTGTCGGGGTGCCAGCAGTTGACTACACAGCTCCATCAGCTCTGTCAAACTCTCTTCAATCACCCATTTCTCACCATCGGGGCCCCTGCCATAGGCGGGTGGGTCGAGTATAATGCCATTGTATTGCTTGCCCCGCTTCACTTCCCTTTTCACAAACTTCAGGGCGTCTTCTACTACCCACCTGATATCCTTCAAACCACTGGCTTGCTGGTTATCATTGGACCATGTGATCATGTTCTTTACAGCATCCACGTGTGTTACTTCGCTGCCAGCAGCCCTGGCCGCCAAAGAGGAGCCGCCGGTGTAGGCAAACAGGTTCAGTACTTTTCCCGGCTCAGGCCAGGCCTTCACCGTGTCATAAATAAAGTCCCAGTTCTCGGCCTGCTCGGGAAAAACGCCCACATGCCCGAAAGACGTGAATTGCAGCGACATGGTGAGCTGCATGTCTTTGTACCGGTACTTTAAAGGCCAACGATGATTGAGTTTCTGTGAATAAGTCCAGCCTTCATCTTCTCTGCTGCTCTTCCTCGCCTTCGCTGAGTCACGCACAAATACCGCAGATGCCTGCTTTTTCCATTCGTCGTCCGACAGTTTCTTTTTCCAAATAGCCTGAGGCTCGGGCCGGATGAGCGTATACTTTCCAAACCGTTCCAGCTTCTGAAAGTCGCCAGAATCGATCAGTTCATAGTCTTGCCAATGTCGGGGAAAAAGAAGCTGCATATGTAGCATCGGGAAGTAAGGTGCAAAAGTAACGGAATTGTTGGAATTGGACGCCTTCTCGTTTCACATTACGCAATGCAGCCCACCTGGCGATTTAGTTGTGGCCATGAGATGATCTTTGCACAATACCCTGTACTTTTGCTTTCCATGATTCTTGAAATATCAAGTCCACAGAACCAACGCATTAAAAACCTGATCGCCCTTCAGAAGCCCAGGGAGCGCAAAGAGCAGCAGGCGTTTGTTATTGAAGGAGTCCGTGAGATCTCGCTCGCTCAGCAAAGTGGCTACGAACTTCAGGAGATCTACCTCAACCCGAACCTGTACCAGGCAGACCCCCACTACCCTATCTCCTTCGAGCATTCTACTACCTACCACCTGAGCAACGCTGTTTTCTCAAAAGTTGCCTACAGAGAAAGTACGGGTGGAGTAATCGCCGTCGCTGCCACCAGGTCGCTTAGCCTGGCAGAATTGCCTGCCGGCACCAACCCACTTTATCTGGTACTCGAAAATGTGGAAAAGCCTGGCAACATTGGAGCGATGCTTCGGACGGCGGATGCCGCCGGGCTTAGCGGAGTAATCGTGTGCGACCCCAACACCGATTTTTTCAACCCCAATGTGGTCAGGTCAAGCGTAGGTTGTCTTTTCACCGTGCCGGTTGCATCGGCAAGCAATCAGGATGCAAAAGATTGGTTTGCAAGCCACGGCATCACCACCTATGCGGCAGCTTTGACCGACAAAGCCATGCCCTATCACACCTTTGACTACAAGACGCCTTCGGCCTTGCTGCTGGGGACGGAAGCTACCGGCCTCTCCGATTTTTGGCTAAGGAAAGCTAATCAGCAGGTGATCATCCCCATGAAGGGTAAAATCGACTCTATGAACGTTTCGAATGCGGCCGCCATTCTCATCTACGAAGCGCTTCGTCAACGTGATTTTGGCTAAGTACTGCTAAGCAGCCCTGCCTTCAGACCGGGTTTTTGGAACCAATCATTCCCACTGATCAATAAAAAAATCAAGGCCGTGAAAAAAGTCCCCAGCAAAGCGCCAGCATACACGTCCATAAAGAAATGCTGGGAGAGGTATACACGGGAAGTGCCCACCAAAAAGGCATAGCCAAATGCCGCCCAAGCCATCCATCGGCTCTTGGGAAAGGCCAGGACAAGAAACGTAGCAATCGAAAAAGCAGTGACGGTATGACCGGAGGGAAACGAAAATTTACTGTGAATATCCACTCCTTCTATAAATTGCAACTCACCTGACTTGAAAAAGACTTTGGGCCGCATCATCTCTGGAAAAAGTACTCTTTTGCTCAACTGCGATACAACTAGCTGCATGATGGAAACAACCGACAAAACAATGCTGAGCCGGTAGCTAAAAAGAAGAAAGGCAATGAGCACCATCAAATTAACAAGACCATCGCCCAGGTGAGTAAAGTACTTGAAAAAGTAGTCTCCCAGCGTGTTGTGGCTTTGATTAAGCAGAAGAACAATGCCGCCCTTCGGAATTAAAATTAACGTAACAAGCCCTCCGACTGAAAAAAAGGTCATCAAAAAGGCATATATCTTTACTGCTGGGTGTTGTTTTATCTTGGCTGACATTATCAAATTCGCCTGAAGAAAACCGGTGCGCCTCCAAATTTGAAATCAATCAATAAAAGTAACAATGCTTACCACCGAATTCTATTACTTTGAATTCTAATTGCGAAGTTCAGATGAAATGAAAAATAGCCTGCTTTTGTGTATCGTCCTTTTAGCTAGCTCCTACGAAGCCTGGTCTCAAAATGCTGAAAGGCTCAATGAAAAACTAGAGGATTGGTACTTTGGAACTATCGTAATGGCCTCCGGAGACGTGATCGAATGCGACTTTGCATATAACCCGCTTACGATAGAAGGCCTGCTGCAATTCAGCTACGAAGGAGTCAACTACACAGCTGGCCCAAGCAAAGTCTCATCCTTTAGCTTTTATGATGAAGAGCGTAAAGTCTATCGCAAGTTTCAATCCTTCCCCGTTTACAGCGAGATGACAGAGATGACAAATGAAATTTTCATGGAGATACTTCACGAAACGCAATTCATTTCATTGGTTGGGAGGAAAACAACTGGACTGAAGCCAGGCTACGGCTTCAATGCCAATGCTGTGATAACTCAGAAAAACGTTATCAAGGGTTATGAAAGATACTTCATTGATATGACCACCGCCAGGTTACACGAAATGACCAAAAAAGAGTTTTTCAAACTTACTTCAGATAAAAAACCTGAAATAAAGTCCTTTATGAAAGAAGAACATGTTCAACTAAATGACTCAGCTGACTTCATAAAATTGATGGAATTCTACGCCTCCTTGAAATTATATTGAAAAGACCCGATTAGTGTTGTGTATGATGACACCAGAAACTTTTAGAGTGGAAGCCCACCGCCTCGTCGACTGGATGGCAGATTTTCTCGAAAACATTGAGGAATATCCGGTAAAACCCGCCACAAAGCCTGGCGACATTATCAAGCAGCTACCGGCTTCCCCTCCTCTTCAAGGCGAAAGCTTTGACAGGCTTTTTAAAGATTTTCAAAGCATCATCATGCCGGGGATTACGCATTGGCAGCACCCCCATTTTCATGCCTATTTCCCGGCCAACGGAAGCTACCCTTCGATTTTAGCAGAGATGCTTACCACCACACTGGGCGCACAATGCATGATTTGGGAGACCTCACCAGCAGCCGCAGAGTTGGAGGAGATGGTGATGAACTGGCTCAAGGAAATGATGGCATTGCCCGCAGCATGGCACGGGGTCATTCAAGATACCGCCTCCATGGCAACCCTTGTGGCACTCCTAACAGCCAGGGAAAAACAGAGCGGCTTCCGGGTGAACGACGAAGGCTTCAGCGGGACAGAAAAGTACCGGGTATACTGTTCCAGCGAAACCCACTCCTCTATAGAGAAGGGTGCCAAAGTCGCTGGGATAGGAAAGAAAAATGTGGTAAAAGTGCCTGTAGATGACCTGCAGGCGATGAAGCCCGACGAACTGGAAGCGGCTATAAAAAAGGATATTCAGGCCGGGTATACGCCGTTGGCAGTGGTGGCCGCTATCGGCACCACCAGTACTGTCGCCGTCGACCCCTTGAAGGCGATTGGCGCTGTTTGCAGTAAATACAATGTTTGGCTGCACGTCGATGCTGCTTATGCAGGCACAGCCCTGCTGCTGCCAGAGTGCCGCTGGATGATGGAAGGTCAGGAGTTGGCCGACAGCTTTGTGTTCAATCCGCACAAATGGATGTTTACGCACTTCGACTGCACGGCTTACTTTGTGAAGGACAAGGAAGCGCTTATTCGCACTTTTGAGATCCTGCCCGAATACCTGAAAACTGCCACCCGTGGACAGGTGAACGACTACAGGGATTGGGGCGTGCAACTGGGTCGTCGGTTCAGGGCTTTGAAACTGTGGTTTGTCATCCGCTCCTTTGGCATCGATGGACTGCAAAAGACCTTAAGAGGACACATGTCCTGCGCTGAAGACTTTGAGTCCAAAGTGGTGAACCACCCCGATTTTGAGCTCATCCTGCCTCGATCATTGAATGTAGTGGTCTTCCGTTTTAAGCCAGTAAATGAAAACAATTTAGAAAAGCTCAATCAGCTAAATGAGCTGCTGATAAAAACCCTGAACACCTCGGGGAAAGTCTTCCTCTCCCACACCAAAGTAAAGGGCATTTACTGCATCAGAATGGTGCTCGGCAACACCAGCCTGGAGCAAAGGCATGTTGACGAAGTGTGGGCATGGATAACTGATGCCTCTAAGTCGCTTTAAACTATTATCTTCGTTGTATGCGCATCATTTTCCTCCTTTTTCTTCTGATGTCTTTCAACAGTGCGGTCGCTCAGGACACGCTAAAGTGGCTGTCGGCTGGGTTCAATACCCAAGCATACAAAGGAGACCTTGGGGACAAATACAGCAAATGGACAGGTGGGCTGTACACGAGCTTGCAATTTAAGACTCAGAAGAAATGGAATGGCAGCGTGAATCTTATCATAGGTAATGTTACCGGACAAGACCTCAATCCGGTTTTCAACGTCAGCCCTGAAAGTGGCAGACAGCCCAATACCTATTTCAGCAATTCCTTTGTAGCAGCTTACTACCAGGTTCACTGGAACGTTTATCTGAGGAGCCGCCTCAGGGTATTCCTGGGCCAGGGAATCGGCTTGATGAGATACAATGCCAAAGACGAGCAGGGGGTTAGCCTGGCCAACCAAACGAACACCCGGGCCGCTAATGAGTCGGCAGGCAATATTGCTTTGCTTCTGCCTACCAGCATCGGAACAGCCTATCGGTTCAAAAACAACTTCGGCGTAAGCTACAAATTCACCCTGCTGAACACAGCCACTGACTACCTGGATAACATTTCACAATTGGGAGGTGTCACGGGTGGCGACAATGTGCTGGCACATCAGGTTTCCTTACTGGTGCCCATTTATTTCTAACTGAAGCCCTCAGCCTTCGATTTCTTCCACCAGCTGCTGATACCAGGCCTCTCCGTATTTGCGGATCAGCGCCTCTTTCAAGAACTTGTAGACAGGCACACCCAGCTCCTTGCCATGGTCACAGGCAGGCGCACATATTTGCCAGCGGTGGTAGTTGAGGGCGTCGTAGTTATCGTATTTCGATATCCTTATTGGGTACAAATGGCAAGAAATAGGTTTTCTCCACTTTGTTTTTCCTGCCAGCCAGGCTTGCTCAGTGGCGCATTTTAAAATGCCTCTTTCGTCATAGATAGCAAAGGCGCATTCCTTATTATTGATAGTAGTGGTGGAAAAGTCACCCTCCTCGTCGAGCAGGTAAGCCCCACTTTTCTCAATGGCCTTCACCCCAGCATCGGACATAAAAGGCTTCACTTCATCCAAAATGCTATCAATTTGCTGAAGTTCGTCTTCCTCTAAAGGAGCCCCCAGGTCGCCTTCTACGCAGCAAGCGCCTTTGCACTTGGTAAGGTCACATACAAACAACTGCTCTTTGATGTCGTCAGAGATGACGGCGTTTTCTACCAATATCATGGTGCAAAGTTCTCGCTATTTACGGAGTAAAACAATGATTCACCCTAAGACGCTTGCCATTTCCATATTATCTTCAACCTGTCAGAGCTCTAAGGGAATAGTTTAAAACGAGATATGCCGATCAAATTCAGAAAATATCGTTATTTGTAAATAACAAGAAAGAAAGGGCAGAGTGTAGAAACGCTTCTTATAAATTAACTGTTTACCGAAAGTATGGCTTCCAACGAAACATTCAACCTCAAAATAAGCCGAGCTCAGCTTTTCAATTTAGTGAGTAAAATGAGCAAGAAGGATCAGAGAGATCTTCTAAAAGCCCTTCAAGACAGAACCTATTTGCAGCGCTTCGAAGATTTACTTCAGAAATTCCACACAGACGATTTAACTATGGAAGAAATCTCCCAAGAGGTTGAATTGGTAAGACAAAAAAGGTACGATGAAGGGAAGCATCAAGTACAAAGTAGTAGTCGATACTAACATCTTTATTTCCCTCCTGATTGGCAAAGTTTTGAAGGATCTGCCAAAATACCTTCACTCAAGTGCTGTTGAGCTAGTTATGTCGGATGAATTGATCAGCGAACTTATCGAAGTTACATCAAGGCCAAAATTTAATAAGTACTTTTCTGAGGAACTTGTTCGGGAACTCCTTATCCTGGTAGAAGAACGATCAACAACAGTCCAACCACAATCACAAATTAACGTCTGCAGGGACGCCAAGGACAACTATCTTCTTGCTTTAGCTATTGACGGAGACGCAGACTTTCTGGTCACAGGAGACAAAGACTTACTGACGATGGGCGCATTTGAGAACACGAGAATTGTCGATTATAACGAGTTGGAAAGAATAGTTAAAAGTAGCCGAAAGTAGTAGCCAAATACTTACTCTCTAAATTCTCCCTGGTATTCGTTCTGGTTCCAGAAAGTCTATTCCTCATACAAAGCAGCAATCTTCGCCAACTCGCCGTCGATAAACTGCCTGTCCAGCAGTTTGCCCCTCACCATCACCCACTGAATCTTGCTCATATTGGCAATGTCATCCAACGGGTTCGCCTTCACCAGCACCAGGTCGGCCGAAGCACCTTCACTCACCTCCCCAAACTTTCCTTTTTGATTAAAAAATACCGCACTATTAACCGTTCCTGCTTTCAAAGCTTCGTAAGGAGTCAACCCACAGTCGATCATCGACTTGAGCTCGTGGTGAGCCGAGAACCCGGGCACGTTAAATACCTGCGGCGCATCAGACCCCAGAATAATGGGCACACCAGCCTCGTGCATCTTTTTGATCATTACTTTCCTGATCTCATTAAGTCTGTTGGCATTGGCTTCGCTAAAAGTTGGGCCGCTCAAAAAGCTCTCTTTTGACCTTTTCCAGTTGGCCCTGGTCTGCTTCGACATGTAAATCATTTCCGGTTCCGCCAGCAACACATCAGCCGATTTGGTTGATATCCAGCGGTCAAACAATGACTGAGTAGGCACTATTGCCACCTTGTTGGCCAGCGTCTTTTGAATAAGGTCATCCAAAAGGTTCATGTCAGCATAAGGCACCCAGTCGACACCAAAGAACCCATTGCTTTCCGGATCCAATCCCAGCGTGTCGGGCACCAAGCCTTCCACATAGCCGTCGACATGATCTACTGTGCCATACCCTGCCTCCAGCGCATGGCGTATGCCAACAAACACCGATACATGTCCGCTGTAAGTCTGCCCAACCTCTTTGGCTGCCGTCACCATGGAATCAAAAACCGACAGCTTAATGCCAGGGTGCAGCTTCATGAAATCATAGCCCATCTCCTTTTGCTCTTTCACCAGTTTCACTGCCGACGCTCCGGTGGGCACACTATTCCCATTGAAAGAGGGGCCTGAAGTGAAAATCCTGGGCCCGAGTATTTCCCCCGCCATCACCTGCTCCCTGAGCTTCAAATGTTCAGGATGGCCAAGCATGCCCCTAATGGTGGTGACGCCCTGAGAAAGATAAAGGAAGAGCGTTTCAAGCGTTTTATCGGGGCCCGGGCCCGGCTGGGGTATGTGCGCATGCATCTCGGTAAGGCCCGGCACCAGATAGGCTTCTTTCGCATCTATAATAGTGGCCGCCTGGCTAGGCATGAAATGCTTTTCATTCACTATTTTTTGAATCACACCACCTTTCACGTAAACAACCTGGCCGGTTACCACCTTATCGGAGGTCATGGTGATCAGGTTAACATTGGTGATAGCATAGTCATAGCCCTCACCAACGTGGGGATCGGTGCCGCAACTGAAAATGAAAAAAACGAACAAGAATAGAAAGATGAATTTCAAAAGTTTCATATAAATGCCTGGTTAGTCCACTGAGTAAGTAGCACAATTTAATGAAACTATTGATTGAAAGTACTGGCTATGGGTTGGAGCCAAAAAAAGCCCTGACCAATGGTCAGAGCTTTATCGCTATGCTTAAGAAAATTTATTCATTTCGAAGCGCATTCACCGGATTGGCCGTGGCTGCTTTGATCACCTGCGAAACAATAGTAACCAGGCCAAGACAACCAACAATGAGCAAAGCCATCGCTATGACGCCAAACCCAATCGATACTCTGGTAGCCATCAGGTTCAGCCATAAATCGCTGACCAGCACTGCAATGGGCACAAACACCACCACCGAAATGATAATTACCATGGAAAACTGGCGGGTGAGTGATATGATGAGGTATTGAGTGGTGGCACCAAGCACTTTTTTGATGCCAATCTCCTTCACTTTTGTTTGAAGATGGAAGCTCACCATGCCCAACAACCCAAGGCAGGAAATAAAGATGGCGAAGAGTGAGACAGCAGTTACGATTGACGTGATATCACCGAGAAAGAAGTAAAAATGATCCATTTCCTGATCCAAAAAACTATACTTCAAATCTCTTTTGCTGTCTATCGACTTCCACGCTTCCTGCAGGTCACTTATCACCGATGGCACATTGGCAGAAGTAATTTTAAGGTTAATGTTCTCATAATTATCCGGCATGAACCGCAGAGCCATCGGCTCTATGGATTTCATCAACGGCTCAAAATGGTAGTCTTTCACCACGCCAATTATCTGCAACCGATTTTCTTTATCCAAAATAATCTCCTGTCCGATGGCTTCATGGGGTGTTTCAAAGCCGACCGTTTTTACAGCGGTTTCATTAAGGATGATGAATTTCTCTGTGCCTTCGCCGTCCCCAGGCGCATAGTCTCGTCCTGCCAAAAGCGTAATCCCGAAAGTGGAAATATAATTCTCGTCGACAGAGAAGTGATTGAGCCCGAATCGCTCATCCTCCATATCTCTTTGAAAATCGGCACCATGCGAACGGCCAACGGCAGGGTTGTGGGACGAAAAAGTGTAGGCAGTAACAGCCGGATTCTTACTAAGCTCAGCTGCTACTATCTCCGGTTTGCTGCCCTGCAGCTCCACCACCAGCAGGTTCTCCTCATTGAATCCGTACTCAGAGTTTACCATCAGGCTGGTTTGCTCCCTCATCACAAGGATGGAGATGATCATAAAGATGGATAGGCCAAACTGAACAATCATCAGCACTTTTTTGAAAGAGAAGTTCGACATGAATCCCCTCTTACCTGCACCTCCCGAAACCCCATGGTAGCCTTTCAATGCCTGAATGGGGCTAAACTTTGAAAGGAAAAGAGCAGGAAAAACACCCGCTATAAGTCCAACAAATACACTAAAGCCAACGAAGTAAGGAAAAGCGCCGTAAGAGAAATCAACACTCAGTTCTGCCAGAGTAAATATCTCCAGTCCATTGAAGGCGGGGATCATCACTTTAAGAATACCCACTGAAAGAATGAGTGACAGCATGGCCATGATGACGGATTCGATGACAAACTGATGAATCACCTGACGCCGGGTGGCGCCCGACACTTTGCGAATACCAATCTCCCGTGCCCGGGTCAGTGATTTTGCCAGCGATAAATTTGTGTAGTTGAACAGGGCAGTTACCATTACCACAAGAGCAAGAAACCCAAAGAACGCCAGCACAATGCTGGGTATGTAAAACCCGAGCTCATTGCCGTACAAATTCCCCATGGCAATTTTTGTTACCGGAGCCACGCCAAATGTGTAGGGTTGTCTGTCTTCAGCCCATTCAATGTTTTCTTCAGCGAGGCTGGCCACGGTTGTCGCTACCTGGTTGGGGTCTACACCAGGGTTTAGCTTAAAATAATTGTAGCCTACCCACAAGTTCTGCCAGTTATCATTCTTTTTATCTTCAAATGGGCCACCCTCAGACATCGAGTTGAGTGTGCTCATTGAAGCAAGCGCATCAAATTTCATGTGCGTTTTTATTCCCTCCATATCAACAACTCCGGTGATTTTGAAGGGACCAACGCCCGTGTAGTCAAGTATCAGTCCGAGATAGGTATCTTTTTCACCAAAAAATTTCTCGGCAGTCTCAGTCGTCAACACCACAGAAAAAGGCTCATTGAGTGCCGTTTCCTTGTTGCCTTCGATCATAGGGAAAGAGAAGACATCAAAAAACTCGTCATCAACAAGAAGACTCTTTAAATCCAGTATCTTTTCGTCCGTTTGCACCTCCCGGCCGAGATCAAATCGCATATTTGTGTATGCCTCAAAATAGGCATACTGATCAACCATCGCTTTTTTGAACGGCAACGGACTGCTGGCAGTTCCTGCGAAAATACGGGGCGCATTGGGGTTAAAGCTCTCTATCCTGTAAATACGATCAGCGCCGGCATGAAACCTGTCGTAGTTGTACTGATTGTAAATGATGGTGATAAGCAGCAACGAAACCGACATCGCCAATGACAATCCGGCGATATTAACAAAGCTGAACAGCTTTTGACGAGTCATGCTCCTTAAAGCAATCTTGAAGTAATTCTTAAGCATAATAGTCCTTTTTAAGTTATGAGCTTTAGACTATTGCTTTACGCTCTCCGTTACCGTGCCGGTAGATCTATTGTATTGAAATGAATAATTGAGGGATTGAACAGGTTGTTCATTTGAGCGAACTGACTGGCGGATTCTCCCATTTGATAGGCACCCTGGTCAGCGTCCTGTTCCATTTGAAAAGAAGTTGGGTTCCGTTTTCATCAGGTTGAAACTCCATCGTCAACTGCTCTACTTCTTCTTTTGGGTTAAGCACCGGCACCTCCACTCTCAGCACATCCAGGTCGTAGTTGGGTTCGAACTTGCCCCACTGAGCTAATTCGCTGTTGAGTACTATTGTCCAGCGGGCAGATTCCGGAATAGTATAGAGTCTGTATCTTCCTTTTTTGATCGGTTTACCCCCAAAAACCACATCTCTGCTAAACTCAATCTCAGTGGCTTCGTTGGCTCCTGTTCTCCAATATTCACCGTAAGGCACCAGCCCACCAAAGACCTTCCTGCCTCGCTTGTAAGGCCTGCCATAGTCAAGATCAATGGTAATGTCCTGTGTTTGGTAAGTCGCCTGCCCCCTTGGGCTTAGCCCCAGAGAATTATAGAATTCATAAGCTGTATAGCCACCGTAGACCAGCAGTGCCAAACCCAGTACAAATAATACCTTTTTCATTTCCTTCTACTTTAACCATTCGTACAACTGGTAATGGTCGCCATTCATGCCAAGTTTGCTGTACACTCCCTGAGCTGATGTGTTTGTTTTGTCCACATACAATCTCAGGCCTGCCAAAGAAGGAATCCTTTTAACTTTATCGGAGAGAAACTGATACATTTTTTTAAAAACACCTTTTCCCCGGGACTCTTCTATCACAAACACCGACTGAATCCACCACACCGTGCTGTTTCTCCAGTCGGACCACTCAAAGGTGATCAGCAATGAGGCAACAATCTTACCTTCCCCTTCAGCTACAAAATACGTGCCCTTATTTGGATCGTTGAAAACAGAAATAACGCCTTTTTCAACCACAGCCCTGTCCAGGTTCAATTTCTCTGTTTCCCAGGCCATTTTTATCTGGAAGTCGATAATAATCTTGGCATCTCCCAATGATGCCTCACGGATAGTCAAATTCATACACTGTTCTTTAATAAAAGGCTGGCAAATTAATAAACGAGTAGAATAATCGGACAGTATTTAACGCATTATCAAAACATTCCAACATTAGCCTTCCTGCCAGACGCAGATTCCACAGCGTTCGTCGCCTTAATTTTCCTGATATCGAAATTCCTCCAAAAGTTTACTCGCATGTGAAGCCCGTCATTTGTTAACTTGCGGTCATGAGTCTAGATGCGGAAGAGGAATTTCTAAAAGAACTAAACGAACCTCAGCGAGAAGGGGTAATCAATACGGAAGGGCCGACCATGATCATTGCGGGCGCAGGATCGGGAAAAACCAGGGTACTCACCTACAGAATCGCCTACCTGATCAAGTACAAGCATGTTGATCCTTTCTCGATAATGGCACTAACCTTTACCAATAAGGCGGCCAGGGAAATGCGTAACCGAATAGAAAAAGTAGTGGACAATGATGCCCGAAACATTTGGATGGGCACTTTTCACTCCGTGTTTGCCAGACTCCTTCGTTCGGAAGCGCATCATATTGGCTATCCGAGCAACTTCACCATCTACGATGCCGACGACTCCAAGTCGCTCATCAAATCTATAGTAAAAGAACAAGGGCTTGATGACAAAGTCTACAAAGCCAACGCTGTATTTAGCCGCATTTCTGGTGCCAAAAACAATCTGGTATCGTGGAAAGACTACATCAATAATCCCCTGTATCAGGCCGACGACGAAAGCCAGATGCGGCCGCATATTGGCAAGCTCTACCAGCTTTATGTGCAGCGCTGTTTCAAGGCCGACGCTATGGATTTCGACGACCTGCTCTTTAATACCAATCTGCTTTTCAAAGAACACCCAGACGTGCTCAACAAATACCAGCAACGCTTTCAATATGTGCTGGTGGACGAGTTTCAGGATACCAATATTTCGCAGTACCTGATCACAAAAAGGCTCGCATCCGTCCGCCAAAACATAGCTGTGGTAGGCGATGATGCACAAAGTATTTACGCTTTCCGGGGAGCCAATATTCAGAACATCCTAAATTTCGAAAAAGACTACCCCGACCTGAGAATCATCAAGCTGGAGCAGAATTACCGGTCGACGCAAAACATTGTCAATGCTGCCAACTCTGTGATAGTGAAGAACAAAGCCCAGCTGCACAAAAACGTTTGGACTTCCAACCAGGAAGGTCGGTTGATAGAGCTCATCAAGGCCGTGAGCGACAATGAGGAAGGGAAGCTGGTGGCCTCGACCATTTTTGAGCAAAAAATGAATCACCAGTACCATAACAGCGATTTTGCTGTACTGTACCGCACCAACAGCCAATCGAGGGCAATGGAAGAAGCGCTCAGGAGAATGAACATCAAGTACAAAGTGGTTGGAGGCCTGTCGTTCTACCAAAGGAAGGAGATCAAAGACCTGCTTGGGTACCTGCGCTTCGCCGTCAATCAGAACGACGAACAGGCGCTTCGCCGCATTATCAACCTACCAAAGCGGGGCATTGGCGACTCCAGTGTTGATAAAATTATCGTTGCCGCCGATGAGCAGGGCGTTTCCCTTTGGGAGATTCTTGAGAATATCCACCATTTTGTGGGTGGGCGTGCAGGTGAAGCGATCAAAAACTTTGTCACCATGATCAAGAGCTTCCGCATTACCATGGAAAAAAGTGATGCGTACGATACAGCTCAAATGGTTGCGAAAAACTCAGGCTTGCTCAAGGAGCTTTACGAAGATAAAACAGTGGAGGGACTGAACCGGTACGAAAACGTGCAGGAATTGCTCAATGCCATCAAAGAGTTTGTCGACAACCCGGAAACCAACGACAAAACCCTTGGGGCCTTTTTGCAGGAAGTATCACTGCTGACGGATGCCGACGACAAAAACAAAGAGTTGGACGACGCCGTGACGCTGATGACCATCCACATGGCGAAGGGGTTGGAGTTCAAAAATGTGTTTGTGGTGGGCATGGAGGAAGATCTTTTCCCCTCCCAAATGATGCTCAGCAGCCGGGCCGACCTGGAAGAAGAGCGCAGGTTGTTTTATGTGGCTATTACCCGGGCAGAACAGCATCTTTTCCTCAGCTATGCGCTCAACCGCTATCGCTACGGCAGACTGAAAACCTGCGAACCGAGCCGCTTTTTGTCAGACATCGACACGACCTATCTGCAAGTGAGCAAATCTATTGGCAGCCACGAACCGCTGCCTGGCGTGCAGGCACAACACTTCGGAAAGCGCTCGCTCATTGCCGGCTTCCCGGAGCAAAAACCACAAGCACCAAGACATTTTGTAAAGCAAACCGCACACCAACCCTCATCCGATTTCAAACCAAGCGACACCAGCAATTTAATAGTCGGCAACAGAGTGGAACACCCCAAATTCGGCTTTGGAAAGGTAATAAGGATGGACGTGGATGGTGCCAACAGGAAGGCCATCATTGATTTTGAGCAGTTTGGTGAAAAAACTTTGCTTTTAAGCTTTGCCAAATTGAGAATAGTAGAATAGTTTCGCCAAAAGTTTCATTTCGGAGTAAGAAGACTCTACCTTTAGATGAAACTTTTCATTGCGATTTTTGTAAATTGCTAGGAACCCGGTTAGAGTAGCACCAAAACGGCGTTCCTATGAATGACTTCAATGAAGATAAAAGCCCTTTAGTTTTGAGAGAATACGGAAGAAATGTCCAAAAGCTGGTCAACTATGTGAAGACCATTGAGGACAAAGAAAAAAGGACCCGCTTTGCGGAGACCCTTGTGGATTTGATGAAGATGATCAATCCTAACACCAAAGATTATCCGGAGTACACACAGAAAGTTTGGGACGACCTCTACATCATGGCGGGTTTCGAGCTTGAAGTGGACGGACCTTTTCCTATGCCTGAAAAGAGCATACTTGGTCGCAAGCCAAGAAAAATGGATTACAACACTCACAATGTGCGGTTCAAGCACTACGGAAAAAACGTGGAGTTGATGATCCAGAAGGCGCTGGCTTTGGAAGATGCTGAAGAGCGTGAGGCTGCTGTCATTTCCATCGGCAAGCTGATGAAAACTTTCCAGCTGGCCTGGAACCGTGATAATGTTGACGATGAAGTGATTCTTCAAAACATTGAACAGCTCTCTAAAGGAGACCTCACCATTGGTATTGAGAAAGTAAAGGAGCAAAACCTTTTCGACCCATTGGTGAAAGAAAGAGAGTTTGCCACCAACCAACCCCGCCAGCAGAGGGACAATAACAACAGAGGCGGCAACAACAACAGAAACAAACGTAATTTCCAAAAGCGCAGGAGAAACTAGATGGCCTCTTTCAGGGTAAAGGGAGGGCAGCGCCTTAAGGGGGAAATACAACCTCAGGGCGCTAAAAACGAAGCTCTTCAGATAATTTCGGCAGTTTTACTTACAGCAGAACCAGTACACATCAAGAAAATTCCTGATATCAGGGATGTGAACAAACTCATAGAGTTGTTGGCTGACTTTGGTGTGCAAATTGAGAAAACGGGCCCTGAATCCTACATTTTTACTGCTAAGGACGTCAACCTGGACTTCCTTGAGTCCGATCAGTTCAAGGAAAAGGCGGCTTCGCTTCGTGGATCTATCATGATCCTCGGCCCGCTTCTAGCCCGGTTTGGGAAAGGAAAAATACCGAAGCCCGGAGGAGACAAAATAGGCCGCAGAAGGCTCGACACGCACTTCATTGGTTTTCAAAAACTGGGAGCTAAATTTGACTACCATATCGGTACCGGCTTCTACAATGTTTCCGCCAAAGAGCTTACTGGCACTTATCTTCACCTGGATGAGGCTTCCGTTACGGGTACTGCCAATATCATTATGGCGGCCTCAATGGCCAAAGGCACAACTACCGTTTACAATGCAGCCTGTGAGCCCTACATCCAGCAGTTGTGCAAAATGATCAACCGGATGGGCGGCAAAATATCAGGCGTTGGCTCCAACCTGCTTGTGATTGAGGGTGTGGAGAGCCTGGGAGGCACCGAGCACACCATGCTGCCCGACATGATTGAAATCGGCAGCTTTATTGGGCTCGCTGCCATGACCCAAAGCGAAATTACCATCAAAGATGCCCGTATCGATCAGCTGGGCATCATCCCTGACACCTTTAGAAGACTGGGCATCAACCTGGAATTCAGAGGCGACGATATCTTTATACCCGCTCAGGAGCACTACGTAATAGATTCTTTTATCGATGGCTCCATCCTCACCATTGCGGATGCTATTTGGCCTGGCTTCACGCCCGACCTCATCAGTATCATTCTGGTGACCGCCACTCAAGCCAGAGGAACAGTGCTTGTCCATCAAAAAATGTTTGAGTCACGGCTGTTCTTTGTGGATAAGCTTATCGACATGGGTGCTCAAATCATTCTTTGCGATCCGCACAGGGCAACAGTGATTGGCCTGGACAGGGCATTTCCACTGCGCAGTATACAAATGACATCTCCAGACATCCGTGCAGGCGTATCGCTGTTAATTGCTGCGCTGTCTGCCGAGGGCACCAGCACCATCCACAATGTGGAGCAAATCGACCGTGGCTATCAATACATAGAAAAACGTTTAAATGCCATTGGCGCACAAATAGAGAGGTTTTAACCCCGTTAAAGAGTCGTTAATACCTGACTTTGGCTCAGGCACATATTTTTTTATATATTCAATTTTTTATCGACCTGTTCCTGCATGAAACCAATGTCCCAACTACTCGCTCGGGTAGCCGTGTACCTTATGTTTACACTGAGCGTTTCGCAAATTGCTACGGCTAAAGTTAGCCCGGAAGCAATAAAAACGTCCACCGACAATTCCGAAGAAACACCTCCTGAAAACCTCAGATTAACTTTGATAGTGGTCGACAGCGAGACGAAGAAAAAAATCACTGCCAAGGTTAAGGTACTCGACATGCTGAATAAAAAGGTGCTCTTCGCCAAAGAGCTTGGCGACACACTTAAGTTAAACCTTGCTGCAGGCGGAGACTATCGCATTGTTAGCAAGGCCGACAGCCATCTTTTTAACGAAGTGGAGTTCAATCTGGCGAAAGAAAACCTGGGGCCTGATGTTAAAATAACGCTGGAACTAAGCCCGATTAAGATTGGCATGAAGCTCCAGCTAAAAGAGGTCTTTTTTGAAACCAACTCGGCTAAAATGCTGGAAGAGTCTCTTGCTGAGATACAAGAGGTTTATGAGTTGCTTTGGGAGCACCCGAATCTGGTTGTTCAAATTGCGGCGCATACGGACAACACAGGCACTCATGATGACAATATGGAGCTCTCCGGGCGCCGGGCGCAAGCTATTGTGGAAGTGCTGAAGGATAAGGGTGTGCCCGAAAAAATGCTGGCGGCTAAAGGGTATGGCGAAACAAAGCCACTGCTACCCAATACAACCGAAGAGAACAAACAAAAGAACCGACGGGTTGAATTTATCGTTATCGATATTCTGTAAGTTTCATAGCATGGTTTTCGTGCAGTTATATTAATATTGCAGCTCCTTAGATGCGGATGTGGTGAAATTGGTAGACACGCTAGGTTCAGGGTCTAGTGCCGCAAGGCATGGAAGTTCGAGTCTTCTCATCCGCACTATTTTTTACTCCAAAGCTCATAAAGCGGCGCCCCCTGGCTGCTTTTTCCTGTGTGAGTCCAGTTACCTCCCTCCAGCTTATACCTGAATCCAAGCGATTTACCGATCCTTTCGTCCGCATTCGCATAGAATTCCAGGCTCTCCACATAACCTGTCGGAGTGATGGAATAAGTGCCACCAGCGGTTGCCACAAACTTCCGGGAAATTGTGTCAAAGGCAATCCATTGGAAACGGCTATCGGATAATATCTTGATGGTCTTTACTTTATAGTCAGTTCTGACTGTGTCGCCTGCTTCATTCCTATACGCCGCAGCGTACCAAAGGCCAGCCAACTGGCTTTTATTTCCAGCATCAATTCGCTTCCAATCGCCCAGCACCATACCGTCCCTGGCCACCAGCTTGTAGCCGGTTTCAGTGGGCTTTGTGTGCAACACGTGCTGTTTCCCCACCTGATAATGATCGGGAGAGTGGAATTCGATGGTCACAGTCATTTTGTCTCCCTCCATCTTATAAGTACCTCCGGAAGTAGAAAGGAAATGATGATCTTTTGTCAGAAAGGAAGCTGTGGTGAAGTACGTGTCACTGACGATCAAAATCTGAGTGACGGGTCGCCCTTTGTCAACACTTTCGCTCATCCAGGCACCAACATATTCGTTATTGGCAGTGGGTCCGGCAGGTGCATCAGACGGGTCTTGCCAGGCCAAAAAACAGCCCGGCAAAACCAGCCAACATAAGATGCTCAAAAACTGCATCGGAGAACGATCATCTCTTAGACCACACTTCGTAAATAGGATCACCTTTGCTGCTCAAACCGCTGTGGTGCCAGGCTCCTTCTTTCAGTGAATAATCGAACTGCAAGGCTGCCCCTACCCGAGTGTTGTCTCTGGAGAAGAACTCTATGTTCTCAGTGTACTTTCCTCCTTTGGTGGTGTAATTGCCTCCGCCGGTGCCAAAAAACTCTCCAGTTGAAGTGTTGTAGGCGATCCACTGGAAGCGTGTACCTGACAGGATTTTCATGGTTTTACGTGGGCCGCTTGTATCCCGGTTAGCGATGCTCCCGTCGTCGGCTTTGCGACCAGACATGAGCCAGGGCCCCATCAGCGCTCCGGGCTTTCCTTTATCTACATTAGTGAAGGTATAGTAAATTGACCCATCGGAACTGCTGACAGTAAAACCATCTTTGGTCTCTTTCAAATTCAGTGTCGTTGGTTGGCCGACAGAGGAAGGGTCTGAACTGTTAAATTCCAGCGTGACTGAAAGTGAGTTGTCAGTGTTAGAATAGCTACCTCCCAGGGTGGTGATAAATGAACCGTCAGCTTCGGCATAGGTAGCCATGGAAAAGTATCCTTCGGTCATCACAAGCATGTGTTTTGCAGGCTTTCCACCTACGGAAGCTGAGCTACTCCACGCACCAGAAAGATCCAGCTTTCGATACGAGTCAGCAGAGGTGAACGAAAAACTAATCGAGGCCGCAAGGGCTATGCAGACAATTGCCAGTAAAGTGTATCTCTTCATGGGTGTGTGTTTGAGTTAATAACTCAAATTAATGAAAAACAATGACACACTAAAGCCTCAGTAGAGGCTACTGGCGAGAAAAAAGATGATCGGCTCAAAACGAGTTTAGCTTACACGTAATTGTTAAGCATTACCGGCATTACCAGCATGAGGAGGTCTTCATTCTCATCTTTGTCAACCGGGACAAGCAAGCCTGCTTTGTTGGCAGCCTGAAGTTTAAACGAAATCTTTTTCGACTCAAGGTTACTCAACATCTGAATGAGGAACTGGGCATTGAATCCGATTTCAATATCTTCTCCATCGTGCTCACACGAAAGTCTTTCGTTGGCCTCATTCGAGAAGTCAAGATCTTCAGCAGAAATCATCAGTTCACTGCCTGTGATTTTAATCCTTACCTGATGAGTGGTTTTGTTGGCGTAAATCGCAATCCGCTTCATGGAGCTGAGGAACTCCAGGCGGTCGATGGTCATGATGTTATTGTTTTCCGCCGGAATGACGTTGTCGTAGTCGGGAAAGCGCTCGTCGATGAGGCGGCAGATCATCTTAACATGATCAAACTTGAAATAAGCGTTTGACACGTTGAACTCCACACTTACATTGGTGTTTTCTCCCGGAAGTGTTGTTTTAAGCAGGTTCAGCGCCTTTCTGGGGATGATCATTGAGTTCGTTACGTCGGCAGCCACATCAACCCGGCGGTAGCGTACGAGACGGTGGCCGTCTGTGGCTACAAAAGTGGTATTGGTTTCGTCAAGCTTGATGTAAACGCCAGTCATGGCCGGGCGAAGCTCATCGTTGCTGGTGGCGAAGAAGGTATTATTGATGGCTGTTGCAAGCACGTCCGAAGATATGTTCACCGAAAAACCGTTGGTTACTTCAGGCACCTTAGGGAAGTCGGTAGCGTTTTCGCCTGAAAGCTTGTAGCGCCCGTTGTCGGAGCTGATCTCGATGCTATAAGTGTCTTCGTCGACAGAAATGGTTACTGGCTGCTCAGGGAGGTTAGAAAGGGTTTCCAGCAAAATCTTGGCTGGCACTGCAATGCTGCCGTTTTCTTTGGCCTCCACTTCTATTTCGGTAATCATAGAAGTTTGCAGGTCAGAAGCCGTCACTTTCAATGTTCCGTCGGTAATCTCAAATAGAAAGTTTTCAAGGATAGGCACTACCGGATTAGTGGTAATCACTCCTTTGATAGCTGATAGTTGTTTGAGTAGATATGATGACGAAACAATGAATTTCATAGAATTTCTGTATTGTAAGGTAAGATTGTTAACCCGGCAAAGTTATAACAAAAATTAGATTTGAGGGTAATAAAATGCTATTCCAATTTTAAACAACGAAAGAGGCAAACTAACCTATTTTTCAGGCCTCAAATCATCCAGCGAAATCAGTAGCGAACGGACCCGCCCTGCATCGCAAACAGAGTAATTTCCTGCTTCATCCTTTAGCAGCACATAGGGCTGATCGGTTGGGCCGGGGTAGACATCAAGCTCCGTATTCTTCGCAGAATCAATGTCCCTCAACCTGATGGTTGCCACAGGTGTTGCGTCCATCAGACTGTCATAAACGGGAATTTGCCCCTTGCTGATGAACTCATTGGTAAAAAAGGACTCGTACTGCTGAATGTAGTTTTCGAGCACAAGGGTGTCTGCTTCCGGCAAGTCGGCCACTTTCAGGGTGGTCTTGTCAAAGGCGATGGTTACATCTTTCTTCTGATCATCGACATAGTCGATTGTTAAAGACTGGATCGAGCGCCAGTCGCTGGAAAACAGCAGCCTGTTGCGCCACTGGTTTTCGGTAAATTCAAAGATGCCGGAAACATAGTTGGGATAGCCGGGCAGCTCCACCTGATACACCTTGCTCTCCCCCGCCAAGGTGAAGTAGGATTCGGTTTTCGAAGGGTTGCCAGCGGCAGTAAACTCGGCGAGCATACCCTGCCCTCCACTGATAATTACTTTTCTGCCTGAGGCCATCCACTGCTTTACTTCAGCCAGCTGACTTGGCCCCACTTCTCTTTTTACCCTCACCAGTTTCAGCACACCCACAAGGAAATTTCGGATGGATCGATCCACTTTGTACTTGTCGTTGACCAGCCATTTGCCATTTACTTTGCTCAATATCACGCTGTTTTCATCGGAAATCATCTCAATGCGTGAGATTTTGGTTGTGTCGGATAGCTCCAGTAAATCGTACCCCACAATGGATGTTTCGGATGGACGGCCAGCCCACCATGTGCCGACAATTAGCAGCAGCAAAACGCCCAGAGAAATAAGTAGTGTGGTGTTTTTATGCATGGCCTTAGAACCTGGTGTATTTTCTCTTTCTTAGGAACATTTTAGCGATGCCGAAGAGCAGCAAAAGCACCAAAGGGCCTGCCAGATTCAACACCTGCCAGAATGTGCGGCTTTCATCGATCTTCTGCTTATCGAGCGGTCGTATCTTCACCTCCCGGTTTCTGGCTAAAATCAACCCATCGTCGTCCATAAGGTACTCAAGGGCATTGACAATGAAGTCCTTATTGGCATACACTTTTTGTGAAATAGGGTCGATACCGAGCTCCATTGGCTGCCCGTTTTCCGGATTCAGCTCATTGCGGATGAAATCGCCATCTGCCACCACCACTATTTTTGAGGGCACTCCCTTTTCCCTGAAACCGGTTTTATTTACGCCTCTTGGAAGCGTCCTGTTTCTATAAAGCGAATTAAACGGGCCTTCCAGCAAATAGGCCACTGGCTGACTACCCTGGTTGAACGCCTCGGGGTTGATGCCTCCCCGGATATCGTTGAGGTTGACCCTGACAGGCGACGACAGCACCCTGGATCTTTCCGAGGTGAACATCAAAGGCGTCTTTACGATGCCGTCGGCTTTTACTGTGTCGATGGTAGAGGTGAATCGGAAAATGACTGCATCAAGGTTTTTGACCACAGGGTGATCTGAAAACCGATTGACCTCCGGGAAAAACGGCCAGGGGATCAATTTCACCTGAGGTTGGTCGCCCACCATGCCATCGATGACCAGGAATTCTCCGCAGCTTAAGTCTTGCACAAAGTTCTGGTTGATACGTGCCCCGTAGTTGAAAAGCAGGTCAGTGAGGTTGTGTTCAATGGGGAAGGCGATGGTGCCTGCGCCCTCTGCCCCTGCCATGTCGACGCTAAGCGCATCAATGAAAAACAGCAGCTTGCCCCCACTCATGACGTACTGATCGAGAAGGTATTTTTCGTTTTCACTAAATTCCACCGAGGGCTTTGCGACCACGATAGCGTCAAACCCAGCCAACGGCTGCACCTGCCTGGCCAGCTGAATGGCACTCACCTCATACTTTTCCATCAGCAACGACTGAAAACCAGCCAGCGCCAGTGTGTCAATGGCGTAATGGTCAACAACTACCCCTACCCTCTTTCTATCGTTGTTCACCAACTGTTTGATGGCATAGGCAAGGTTATATTCCGCTCCCTCTATCGACTGGTTGAGCAGCTCCTCGTTGCCATCGCCTTTGTTACCCTTGAGCAGCATCACGCCAGCTTCCCTGCCTCCGTAGGAAATCAACGCCCCAGGATACAACCGACGGCGGACAGTATTGCCGTCTTTGGTGTAGCTCAGGTCTGTAGGTTGAATACCTTTAGCGCTCAGCTCCATCATCATTTTTTCCTGTGCCTGGCGAGAGCCTCCTGCTACGGGATTCTTGAAAGTAAACTCAAGGTTTTTGCCACCATACACGCTGAACTCTTCCAGCGTCTCCCTGATCGATTTCTGAAGCCTTTTCAGGTTGGAAGGCAGCTCTCCTTCGAGGTACACTTCCACATACACCACCTCGTCGAGGTTACGCAACAATTCTTTAGTTGGCTCAGAGATAGAATATCTTCCTTCCTCGGTAAGGTCAATGCGGAGTGGCCAGGTATCCGCCAGCATGTTTACCCAAACGACCAGAAAAAGGCCATTGAGCAATATCAACCATCGGGTCACCTGTCTGCTTTTCCAGTTCATATCCTTTGGTTGAGTTTAAGTCTGGTTATCAGCAGGAATATGAAAATTACACTCAGAAAATAGACAATGTCCCTGGAATCGAGCAGCCCCTTGCTCAGCGAGTTGTAATGTGTAAGCATGCCCAGCTGTTCAAGGAACAATGAGTAGCTGCCCCACACGTTGATGGCAGCGATAGAGTTGAAGCCCGTGAAAAGGAAAAAGCAGAGGAATACAGCCAGTATAAAAGCAATGATTTGGTTTTCTGATAACGACGATGCCATTAGACCAATCGACGTGAAAGCGGCCCCCAACAAAACCAACCCGACATAGGAGCCTAGGATGCCAGCGGTGTCGAGGTTGCCCGGAGGATTACCCAACGATGAAATAGAGAAATAGTAAAGAGCAGTGGGCAGCAAAGTAAAGACGACAAGAAAGAGGCCTGCCAGGTATTTGCCCCCGATAATCTGCACTTCAGACAGCGGCCGGGTCAGCAGCAGTTCAAGTGTTCCACCTTTTTTCTCTTCAGCAAAAAGCCGCATCGTGATCGCAGGTATCAAAAACATCAGCACATAAGGCCCAAGGCTGAATAGAGTCTCCATATCGGCGTACCCATAGTCAAGTACGCTCGTTTCAGGAAACACCCACATGAGCAGGCCAATGCCGGTAAGGAACACCGCTATCACCACGTAGGCAATAAGTGAATTGAGGAAGCTATTGACTTCTTTACTGAAAACTGTCCACATAGGCTAAGAAACTGTTTCTTGTGTGAGTTCCTTAAATATATTTTCCAGAGAGTTCTCCTCTTGCTGGATGCCCAACAACGGCCAGCTATTTTCACCCGCCAGCTTGAGCAGCGACGGTCGAATGTCCTTGTCAGCATCGATTGTAAGCCGGATCTTCCTGGCGTCGATGGTCTCTATATTGACTACTTCCTTCATTTTATCCAACCCGGCAAAGCTGCTCATTTCTTCCGAAAACTCCAGTACCACATAGGTTTGGCCTTTGGCCTGCTTACCCAGCTCTTTCACGGTGCTGTCGGCCACTTTCTTCCCCTTATTGATGATGATGACCCTTTCGCAGATAGCAGTCACCTCCTGCATGATGTGGGTAGAAAACACCACGGTCTTTTCTTTACCTATCTCTTTGATTACATGGCGGATTTCCAGGATTTGGTTTGGATCGAGGCCGGTGGTCGGTTCATCGAGGATAAGTACCGGTGGATTGTGGATCAGTGCCTGAGCTAAGCCCACCCGCTGGCGGTAACCTTTCGACAGCTGGCCGATCAGCTTGTTTTGCTCTACTCCCAGGCCGCACAGGTCAATCATCTCCTTTACCCTGCTGGAAAGGGCATTGCCTTTGATTTTGTGCACATGGCCAATGAAAGCAAGGTACTCATGCACGTACATGTCGAGGTAGAGCGGGTTGTGTTCGGGCAGGTAGCCCACGTGGTTGCGCACTTCAGCCGATTGGGTTTCGACGTCGTAACCAGCCACGGAAATCGTTCCTTCGGTGGGAACAAAATAGGTGGTGGCCATTTTCATGGTAGTGGACTTACCCGCACCATTGGGGCCTAAAAACCCGAGAATTTCTCCTTTCTTAGCCGAAAAAGAAAGATGATCAACCGCTCTCTGAGCGCCGAAAACCTTACTTACATTTTGTACCTCTAGCGACATATCCTGAATGCAACCCCAAAAATATTATTTTTTAGGCTTTCCTTGTGGTCTTAGGGGTCTTAATTCAATATCGCCTGGCAAGTAATTTGGGTGGGTGTCCAATAACTCGACTACCGACTTGGCAATATCTTCCGGCCGCATCATGTTTTCAGGTGGCGTAGAGGTATGTCTGCCTTCGAAGAAATGGGTATTGGTAGAGCCCGGATACACACCAGTGACTTTGATGCCAAAGTCCCGGAGCTCCATCATCATGGAGTGTGTGAGTCCGGTTACCGCATGCTTGGTGGCGCTGTAGGCTGCGTAGCCTTTCACACCATTGAGTCCCGCAATAGAGGAAATGTTAATGATATGCCCGAAGTCGTTTTGCTTCATTTGCGGCACCAGCAGCCTGGATATGTAGAAGATGCTGTCGACATTGGTGCGAAACATTGTCTGCCAGTCTTCGGGCTTGGTGTCCTCAAAAGCCGAAGGAATGCCAAGTCCTGCATTGTTGATCAGAAAGTCGATAGTGTTGCCAAATTTAGCTATTGTGGTCTTGTAGGCAGCTTCGATCGACTCCACCGACTGCACATCGGCGCTAATAAACTGAAAATCGTTGTCTGAAATTCCCGGGTCTGTTCTGCTCCAGCCAGCTACCTTCACTCCCTTCTCTAATAGTTCCTCTACAATGGCAAGCCCTATTCCCTTGCTCGCTCCTGTTACAATTGCTGTTTTACCTTTCAAAATCATACTTTTGAGTCTTTCACTTGTTCGATGCGCTACACGCTTGCAATAATCTTTATTTTCAATCTACTATCAAATGTTTTCGGACAAAGCATTAGTTCCATCGAAGCATCACAAAGTATTGAATTGACTGGTGAGTATGGCTCCTTCTTTTTCAATGAAAAAATTCCCCACCTGACTAACACCGCCCTCAGCGGTTTTAGTGTCGGCTATCAAAAAACACCAATCCCTTTGTACAATTGGGCCAACACCCGCAAAACTTTTTCCTTCCATGCAAAGTTGACTTACCTCGACTTCCACAACAAAAACCTGGGGAAGGCCGTCGGTCTGCAGGCCTTCCTTGACATACCTGTCGTTCAGTGGGAAGAATCGACCATTTACGCCAACACGGGTGTAGGGCTGCTCTACTCCGGCTCTCATTTCAGCATAAAAGAAAGTAACCTCAACTTTGCCATTGGCGCTCCGCTTAGCTACAAAATCAATTTTGGTGTTGGGTTCAAAAGACACTGGGGCCAGAGATGGTACAGCCGGGCGGAATTATCCTTTATGCACATTTCGAATGGTGGCATTAGGGTTCCGAACCTGGGGCTCAATAGTGCACAAATGGCCGTTGGAGCTGGCTACATTTTTTCGCAAAAAGAAAAGGTGTTTGAAGCGCCTAAACCTGGCCTGCAGCTGGCAAGAAAAAGCCATTGGCTTCTCCAGTTTGGTGGGGGGCTGAGGCAACCGGAGTGGCTTCTGGCAAAAAAGTATGCGCTGGTTTACCTCGGGGTTCTGAGAGAAAGGCTGTTTTTTGAAAAAGTCTATCTTGGCATAGGCGTCGACTACTTTTATGATTGGGCGACTAAGTATGAGGTGAGCACGGGCATCGTGAGTGGGAACGGCCTTCATCACAGAGTAGGCATCCTCGCTCAACAAGAGTGGCTATTTGGGCGAATGGGTTTGCAGGCAGGGCTTGGCTACCATGTGGTGAAGCAAACCGCCGACCCCGACTGGTACCAGAAGGCAGGCCTGAAATTCCATATCAACGGCAAGTTCTCAGTAGCCAGTCACCTGATTGTCAGGAACTTTCAGGGGTCTTACGCAGTAATTTGGGGAGGTGCCTATGCGTTTTAGTAGCAGACACATCTTGCATATATCATTGGCAATGCTCGGTGGGCTAACTGGGTCAGCCTGTCAGGATGGGTTTGTTGACCGGTGCTTTGAAAAATACGGCCGGGAGGTGGTAGAGGAAATAGAATTGAAGAAGTTCACCAGCCTGGAAATCATGGATGACATTGAAGTAGAGCTGGTGAGCGGGGCCTTTCAACAGGTAGTGCTTACTACCTATGAAGAGTTGCTACCCAATGTGACGTTTACAGAAATTGACCAGGGCTATCGGGTGGAAAATACCACCGCCTGCCTTTGGAACAGCCACTACAAGAGTCCAAAGCTGACAATCTCTTCGCCTGACCTGAACTTCATTGTTCACCGAAGCACCAGCCCGATGTATAGCAAAGACTCCATCCGCCTCGACCGGCTCTGGCTGGCCATTCATCTCAGCTATACAGAGATAGACCTCACCATAAAAACGGGTGGGTTTGTGCTGAGAAACTACGGCAAGTCCAACGTAAAAATTAGTGGCACCAGCGACTACGCCGACCTGTTTGTCAACCAGCAGGTGTCGTTGGTGGATTGCAGCCGACTTAGGGCAAAAGTGGTGGTGGTAGAGCACGAAGGCCTCAATGACATGAGAGTATTCCCTATCGATACATTAAGAGGCAACATCAGCGGCTATGGAAATCTTATCTATTTCAATGAGCCAAAAGCAATTAAGGTAAGCATCGACGGTAGCGGAAAGCTTCTCTCTTATGATTAAAGAGGTTGCTCTGTTCTTTCTACATGAAGCAACCTCTTTAATGACTACATTGGGGCACTTTTCCTGGTCATAAACTATTAGTAAACTATGGAAGCTTCAGCACATCGACCACAAACCCTCAAAGAGGAAATAGCCAATAGCCTCACCCACGGCATCGGCATCCTCTTCAGTGTGGTGGCCATCTCCTTGTTAGTCACTTTCTCGGTTTTAAATGGCTCAGCCATTCACGTGGTGAGCAGCAGCATTTTTGCAGGCTCGTTTCTCTTGCTTTATACCTTTTCAACGCTCTATCATGCCTTTCAGCACGAGCAGGTGAAAAGACTACTCCGCACATTCGACCACATCAGCATCTATATTCTCATTGCCGGCACCTACACACCCTTCTTGCTTTTGGGAGTAAGCGGAGCACTCGGATGGGTGTTTTTCGGAATCATCTGGCTGCTGGCCGTGCTGGGCATCATTTTCAAGGTGTACTACCAGTACCGTTTCCCCAAAGCCTCTCTCATATTCTATTTAGGCATGGGATGGATGGGCGTTTTCCTTATTAAGCCCCTTTTTGCCTCGCTCGACGCCACTGTTTTGTCACTGATTCTTGGCGGCGGCGTGAGTTATACGCTGGGCACCATCTTTTTTGTGCAAAAGAAAATGATGTATGCCCACGCCATCTGGCATTTGTTTGTGCTGGGAGGCACCATTACGCATTTTATTGCGATGATGTTTTTGCTGCAGGTTTAGTCACCCGTTGACTCCACCATCCTGCTCACCATCTTCTTCAACAATGGCTCTGCTTTTTGAGCAGCATCTACTATTTCCTGAAGGTTTACCTTTTTGATAAGGCCTGGCACACCCATGTCGGTGATGATGGAAAGGGCAAACACCGGAATTTCCATGTGTCGGGCCACAATCACCTCAGGCACGGTGGACATGCCCACTGCGTCGGCGCCTATGATCCTGAGATACTTATACTCTGCCGGCGTTTCCAGGTTAGGACCTTCAACCCCTGCGTACACCCCCTCTTTCAAATCGATGCCTTCCTCTTTCGCAATCTGTCTCGCCAGCTTCATCATGCCCCTGTCATAAGCCTCGCTCATATCGGGGAAGCGGTCGCCCAGGGTATCCAGGTTTTTACCTCGCAGGGGGTTTTCTGTGAACAGGTTAATATGGTCAGTCACCATCATCATGTCGCTGTTTTGGAAGTCGGGGTTCAACCCGCCAGAGGCATTCGACACAAAGAGGCGCTTAATGCCCAGCAGCTTCATCACCCTCACCGGCAGGGTCACCTGCTGCATGCTATAGCCCTCATAGAAATGGAACCGGCCCTGCATCACCACCACAGGTACCTGGCCAATATGCCCGAAAATGAGCTTGCCTTTGTGAAACTCAACCGTTGATACCGGAAAGTGGGGAATATCCTTGTAATCAATCACATCAGCTATCGTCACTTCATCCACAAGGCTGTGGAGACCAGTGCCGAGAATAATCCCCGTTTCGGGCCGGACAGCCGTTTTGCTTTGAAGAAATTGACTGATCTCCTGTATTTGAGTGATTGGGACGTGCATGTATAATGTTCTTAAAGAAAAATCTGACCAATCTACTCTTCAAGAATTGCTTTTGAAAATAAAACTTTGGTGATTTATCTGCTCTTAGCTCTATATTAGCTTCCGACCCCAACACCCCTCTTATTCTTATTCTAAGCTCATCACCTATGAAAAAGTATTTTCTGCTTTCCCTTCTTGTGACTTCTGGGCTCGCTTTACACAGCCAGTCGTTGAAAAATCCTTCATTTGAAGAAGTGCTCTCGCTGCAATCTGCAGGCAGCCCGCACATATCTCCTGACGGAAAAAACGTAGCCTTCACGGTTAATTCCACCGACTGGGAAGAAAACAGGTTTGATACGGAAATTTGGTTATCAAAAAACGGTGGCACGCCGTTTCAGCTTACCAATAACACGAAAAGCAGCAGTACGAGCCCCAAGTGGTCGCCCGATGGGCAATGGATTGCCTTTCTGTCAGACAAAACTGGCAAAACACAGATTCAGGTCATCCGGCTGGAGGGCGGCGAGTCGGTGCAACTGACTGACACAAAAGGAAGCATTTCGAATTTTGAATGGGCGCCCGATGGTAAACAAATTGCCTTCACACAAGCCGAAGACAAAGAGAAAGCTGAGAAGGCAAGAAAGGAAAAGTTTGGCGGCTTTGAAGTGGAAGATGCCGAATACAAACTAAACAGGCTGTGGCTGACGACGTTTGATCCTGAGAAATTGTTTAAGCAAGAGCTTCCAAAAGACAAAAAGGACACGACGAAAAAAGACGAGACTACCAAAATTTTACTGGACAGTGTGAACTACACGGTAACCAACTTTCTATGGTCGCCTGACGGAACGAAAATCGCTTTCAACCATCAGCCAGATCCTTTCATTACTTCGTTTATTAAGTCCGATATTTCGATACTGGATGTGGCCACAAAAAAGGTAACGCCGCTTGTTAAAAACAAAAGCTCCGATGGGCTTGAGGCCTGGTCGCCCGATGGGCAGTGGATTCTTTACAGCAGCTTCCTAAGTGACACCACTTCTAATTTCTACAAAAATGAACAGCTGTTTAGAATAAAACTGGATGGGTCCGCAAACACGCAGTTAGCAAAATCGTTCGATGAAAACCTGGGTTCCCTCGTGTGGAACCCGCAGGGGATATTTGGCATTGCCTACCAAAAAACGGTGCGCCGCATTTTCTTTGTTGACCCCGACAACGGAAAGTTCAAGCCCATCTTTACTTCTCCAGCGAGAATTTACGGCATGTCGTTCACTGGCGACGGCGAGGTAGTCGCTTTCTCGGGTGCTGAAGACAATTCCCTGACAGAGATCTACACAAGCCCCATCAAGGCTGTGGCGCAAAAGAAGCTCACCAACTTTACCGGGCAGCTTTCTGACTGGGCCACTGCCGACAGCGAAGTAGTCAGCTGGAAAAGCAAGGATGGTGCTACCATTGAAGGCATCCTCAGCAAGCCAAAGGATTACGACCCTAAAAAGAAATATCCGTTGCTGGTCATCATCCATGGCGGGCCAACGGGCATCTCCACTCCGTCACCAGTTGCCAGTTATGTTTATCCCCTCAACCAGTGGGTCAACAAAGGTGCTCTGATTTTACAGCCCAACTACCGGGGCTCCGCAGGTTACGGCGAGGCTTTCCGTTCGCTGAATGTAGAGAACCTGGGCGTGGGTGATGCCTGGGATGTGTTGTCAGGTGTGGAGTCGCTGGAGAAAAAGGGCATCGTCGACAGCAACAAGATAGGCTGCATGGGCTGGAGCCAGGGTGGCTACATCTCTGCCTTTCTCACCACCAACTCTGATAAATTCAAAGCCATTTCCGTGGGCGCCGGTATTTCCAACTGGGTGACTTATTATGTCAATACCGACATACACCCGTTCACCCGGCAGTACCTCAAAGCCACACCCTGGGCCGACATGGGCATTTACCTGAAGACATCGCCCATGACCCATATCAACAACGCCAAAACGCCTACGCTGATCCAGCATGGCGAGTTCGACAAGCGGGTGCCAATTCCCAACGCCTACGAATTGTATCAGGGTTTGCAAGACGTAGGCGTGACTACCAAACTCGTTGTTTACAAGGGCTTTGGCCATGGCATTACCAAGCCTAAGGAAAGGCTGGCAGCTGTCTGGCACAACTGGCAGTGGTTTGGTAAGTACATCTGGGGAGAAGAGATTGAGGTGCCGGAGGAGTAACCTGACGAAAAACCACGGTAGCCAATCAGCAGTAAAGTTTGTTTTACAGTCTATTGTAACATTAAATTCTTTCGACTAGATTTCCCTTAGTTTCCCGTACTGCCGCAAGCAGATTAGCCTTTATTTTTTTATAACAGCCAGCCCATTCGGCCTGGCAATTTATTTTGTTTTAGCAAGGCAATCCAATGCTGTCATTGACACAAAACGCTATGTAGGCAACACTACACAATAGCACCGACCACAACTCAACTGAACCGTTCCATTCATATGAAAAAATCATTTTATCTGCTTTTCCTTGGCCTTGCTGGCATGGGGATTACTGCCTGCAACAGTGGCCAAACGAGCGAAAAAACAAGCTATGCTATTGTTGACGAATTCATCTCACTCCGAAAAAGCAGCTTCTCTGCTCCTGATCACTCCATCTCCAAAACCGATTCAATCCTGACTGACGGGCTTACTTTCTATGACTTAAAGGAAAGCCTGCAAGACTCCGTCAGCTACTACACGGTTTTACTCGGCGCTGAGATAGTGGGAAAGTTTGTCATGCCTGATCAATTCCGCCAGGTGCAATCTCAGCTGGTGTCAACAGCCAATACCGTCAAACTAATTCCTGGTACAGTAAAAGAAATCGAAGATGTTTCCGGAGAAGGCAAAAACGATTTTCTATCCACCTATGAGTACAGCCGAAACGGTGAAAAGATGAAAGAGACGGCTTTCTGGGTAAGAACCGACTCGGTCACTTTGATTTGGGCAGCAGAACCTCAGCTGGTAACAAAATGCGTGGCCAGTTGCTCAGAAGAAGACGGTGGAGAGCGACAGTATCCAGGTGACTGTATTGGCACCGTCACAACTTATGCGGTGGAAGGCGGCGGCGATGGCACCGTGCCCCAGGTAGTCGTAACCACAACAAATATTTTAGCCGATGCCCGGTGCAATAACTGGGGAAACGTGGAGTCAACCAGGGTTTATCAGTGGTTAGGCGACACTGAGGGCGGCATCGACTTCATCTTTCTGGCTGACCGAATGACACCGGAAGAGGAATTGGAAGGCTCAGGGGAGGTAATGGAAATTGACCCGGGTGCGGAAAATCCACTTGATTTGTTAGCTGATCTCCAGGGCCTGGAAATCGCAATGCTTACCGAAAAAGATGGGCAGCTTGTAAGGTTTCTGATATGCGGCGGCGGTGTGCCCCGGCTGACCTTTGACAACGACGACAACGGCTGGGTAATGAGAACTGTCTGGTACCAGGATGCTTTTGACTATCGGATAAAAACGATTTCAGCTGTAGATAACACCTATACTATTTCAACAGACAATGAAGCTATTCCAAAGGTGGAATTCGTTTATTATCCTGACCATGAAACGATAGAGTTCGATGGCAACACTTACGCCATTCACCCCGACAATTACCCCATTGTAAAAGAAACGCCCTGCGACAATGGATAGCCTCACATCGCAAGTCGAATCTATCGCCGACAAAGTAGCGGCTAACCTGGCCTACCTGGAGGAGCAACGCCTGGAAATCATCCAGCGCTACAATTATCGAGTCTACAGAAGGGCGATGGCTGCGCTCGGTATTTTATGTGTGAGTACCATTGTCTTGCTAGTCTCTTTTCCGGCGCTGCCTAAAGTTTTCATCGCTGTCATACCTTTCACAGGTCTCTTTGCCATAAGCTACCCTATCTACATCAGCTATCGTCGCCATCATAAATTCAAAAAACTTCAACTACTGCTCAAAGCGGGTATTTACGAGGCATTTGGTAAAGCCCGTGGGTTCCATGCGAGGACTGAACCTATGTCGCCCGACTTTTTCGAAGAAACATATCTACTGAGAGACCGGCGGTACATGAAGGTGGAAACTGAGTTGCAGCTGGAGGGCACTGCCAACGAACGGCCAATAACAATCGCCGAAATCAAAGTCACCGGAGCGGGCACCACTTCCCGGTCGCAGTCAAACAGCAACAAGGGCGTTATTCAATTCCACGGGCCCGTGGGCACACTGGAGCTGAAGCAATCTTGCTTTCCCCAACCAGTAGTGATCGGGTCTAAAGAGAAGGTGGCAGGCAGCGTCTTGATAGACAGCGCTGTAGACGGCCTACTCGGTGCGACCCTCTCCAAAAAACTTGATGAGCTATTTTCGAGCGAGAAAGTGCTGAGCCAAAACGAAACACAAAAGAAGTTCCACGATCTGTTTTATGTGGTACCCAACGAGAACAAGTTGGTGGAACAGTTTCTTGACGATTCGATCATGAATGTGATGGTTGAGTCAAAATCGTTGATGACATCGCTCGACGTATCAGTTGTTGGGCCAAATATCCATGTAGCGGCCTTTCCGGCTATAGGGCTCGCCCTACAGCACAATAAGCCCATAATAAACAAAGAGGAAATCAAGCAGCATGTACTGAACTTGATGTTGGTTGAGAAAATACTGCTTTATGTGGGGGGAAAGCTGGTTTCTTCGGTGGCTTAAAGTGGTGGCGAAATAAATAGCCAAAAGGGCGGTGCCTAATCATTAGTGACTAGTCAAATTATATTCATTAAATTTGATACATGAAGCAATTCACCATCACTATTCCTGACGGAGTTACCCTCGACGAAAAGGAAACGAAAAGATTCCTTGCAGCGAAGATGTATGAATCAGGCAAATTATCGCTTGGGCAGGCAGCTGAGGTGGCTGGGCTATCGAAGGTGGCTTTTTCTGAGATACTGGCTGACTATGATGTTTCTCTGATTAATTACCCGCCTGAAGATATCCTCAAGGATGCCGCTCAGTTCTGATGTTATCATTTCGGATACCAGCTGCCTTATCCTTTTGCATAAAATTGGTGAAGTAGAGCTATTGAAAAGACTCGGATCCAAAATCTTCATCACACAAATAATAAAAGACGAGTTTGGTATGCCACTGCCAGACTGGATAGAAGTCAAAAACCCGAAAGACATCCACTATCAAGAAATTTTGGAGATGGAGCTTGATCCCGGCGAGGCTAGTGCAATTGCTTTGTCATTGGATCTTGAAAATACTGTTCTGGTCATCGATGATTTAAAAGGAAGGCAAGTTGCTCAAAGACTACAATTAAAATACGCTGGTACTTTTGGCCTCATTTTAAGGGCCAAGCAAGAAGGTATTATTGCTAGTGTTGTCCCCATTCTAGAAAAGGTTAGAAGAACAAACTTCAGGTTTAGTGAAAAGCTGCTTGACTCTATCATTAAGCAAGCGGGAGAATAAGGCCTTAAAGCAAAAATTGTATGACTCAAAACAAAGCCAACTTACTATTCACTTTTTTCCTGGGAATGATGCTTTCCTGCTCCTCCCCTTCTCCAACCACCCTCTTCGACGGCAGCACCCTCACCGGCTGGGAAGGTGATGCCAATACCTGGCGTGTAGAAAACGGGGCCATCGTAGGCGGATCCCTCACCGAAACAGTGCCTCACAACGAATTCCTCTGCACACTTCAGCCGTACGGCGACTTTAAACTCACCCTTAAATACAAACTCGAAACCGGAGGTGGCTTCACCAACGCCGGTGTGCAGTTCAGGAGCGTCCGTGCCACCGAACCCGCTTACGAAATGATCGGCTACCAGGCCGATATCGGCAATGGCTACTTTGGTTCGCTGTACGACGAGTCCAGAAGAGACAAAGTGCTGGCGGGCATCGATTCCCTGGCAGGGG